>Ga0080013_1004391_pt1 | contig 13940 bp, 17 predicted proteins | sample ETNvirenome_6_85_FD_69236 | JGI IMG/M metagenome (GOLD analysis project Ga0080013, IMG submission 69236) | Marine viral communities from the Pacific Ocean - ETNP_6_85 (SPADES assembly) (version 2) | ecosystem: Environmental > Aquatic > Marine > Oceanic | place: Pacific Ocean | collected 2013-06-19
GCTAAAATGATAGCCATAATAATTTCCAATGCCTTTGTAAGAATTTAAAAACTTGAAAGATTCTTCCATCGTTGGAGTCGTTTTATAGAACTCTACCCACTGAGGGCCCAAATATGTAAACCAAAACAAAATATCAGAAGGCCGCAACATTCTCTTCGATCTTTCTATAGCGGGCATTTTTTTGATTTTGTCTATTGGCGATCCAACACTTCTTGCATAGTTTCTTGCAGAGGTTTGCAGGCTGGTTCTAAGCTCAGTGGTTCCGTATATTTTTTCTTTATTTTCTACAGCGGTCTCTAAATTAACACAGAGCTCTTCAAGGTACTTTGGATCATTAATGAACTTATCGTATACTACAAAATCATGGCCTGTGCCCTCGACTATCATTTTAAGGGTCTTAGATGGCCCATAGAATTTAACGATTGCGGCATTAATAAGTTTATCTTCAAAAGTAGCTTGAGGGCTGTAGAATAGGTTCTCGTTTAACCAAATAATCTCGTCGTGAAAGCTACGATTAGGGTGAAAGTATGGAACTGATTTTCCGTCTACAATGAATCCAAGCTTATATAAGAGCACTTTATTTGGTTCGTGACGAAAAGTTTCAAAAGTGCAAGACTTTGCAAAACGAACCAAATACTCTCTTCGGTTCAACTCTTTTATAAAATGAATAAACTCATCTTTTTTGAACTGTGGTATCTCATCAAACAATTCTTTATCTGTATATTTTAATAACTCTTTATTACTCATTCAAATCCTCTAAATGACGCCTATTTTCTTTTGCTACATGAGGATTATTAACATGAATTACTTTTGTAATGATATTCCAGGCTGAAACTTCTTCTATCTTTTTTTCAATTCCAGCTTTTTGAACTTCATCATCTTCAAAAAAATATTGAATGCTTATGCCGGCACGATGGAGTATCTTAATTGTTTCTCCTTTGTGCCAACCAGAGCTAGCTCGTGATTTTTCATCATAATGACACTGATTAAAAAATACTGGATTATGAATTCCATTTTTTTGAAGAAACGCAAGTGTCTCAGCTTCTTCCTCGTAACTTCTTCCAGTAATAATTACATCGCCTGGGCCAGGTCTGATACCGCAAACCCCATTCCCAAGGTGGATAACTCCATCAATATCGAATCCGTTAACAATCATCTTACTTCCTAAAAAATGTGTAATCTAAAACTTTCGTAGTTCCATACATCAAAATTGGGTGTTCTTGCTTTCTCCAAATAGATTCTGGAAAAAACAAATTTGGGTATTGATCAAATGGAGATCTTGTATTGTGAAACTCTATTCCAACAATCTCAACAAAATCTGGAATTTTTGGAATAGAATCTAAAATATCATACTCTTTTCCCTCAATATCAATTTTCAAAATTTCGGGCCGATACTTTTCTAAAAGGCCACTAAAAGAAATTCCGGGAACAGAAATTGTTGTACTTGACGCGTTTCTGCGTTTCAAAGTTGAAGATGAAACAGAGTTTCTCTTTGATTTAGCATAATGAAACACAACTTCTTTTTCGTCGTCTTCACAAACAGCAGCATTAATACATTCAGCACCAGGAGCATTGATCTCCAAGAGCTGAAAGTTATATGGGCATGGCTCTAAAGCAATTATTTTTTTAGCGCTGTTATCTAGACACATTTTGGCAAAGCCGCCAATATTAGCCCCTAAATCTAGCACAGTTTTCCCTTCGACTGGAATGCACGTATAGTTATCAATACATTCCTTAATAGAACTGAGATCAAAAGTATCAGGGCGATACCACATCTCTTTTCTTGAATTCCACTTTATTTCACACTCTTCAAATGCTGGAATTGAAGGATTAAACCTCACACCCGACTGTTCATGAATTCTAGCCATTAATCAACCTCTTTGTTATGGGATGGACAAGCTTTATAGAGTTCACGAGCATCATAAGAACTAGTTTGATTCTTAGTAAACCGAGTAAGCTTTCTATTAGATAATGCCTCGCACTCATAAAGAGTTTCACTAAACATCAATTGCTGTGGTGGAGTCTTTTGAGTGGAAGCTGAAGGACCTCTGAGAGCTCCTACAATCCCCATTTCTCTAGCGACCTTAAGATAACGTACTGCGTCAATAACAACTCCCCCAGAATTTGGGGAATCAATTACTGAAAGCTGAGCATCGAGAATAACTGGCGCGCCGAGAAATCCGTCCATCTCAACCCTAAAATTAGCTACCTTGTTGTCACCATAATACCGAATATATTCTGAAGGTCCTGCGTGCAAAAATGATTCTTCTGGATCGACACCGCGAATTGTGTGTTGCGACCTGATAACATTTTCTTTAGAAACCTTCTTGTACTTCAAACGAGATTGATCTATCATGTTCAAGAAATCTGTGTTTCCACCAACATTTCGTTGGATGTGCGCCTTGACATTTAGCCCTCGAGCAAAAGCTAATTCTTGCAGCATTTGGGATAAAATAGAAGCTCCAAACTGAGATTTCATGTCATCACCGATAAGAGGAATTCCGGCGTCAATAAACTTTTGTTCCCACTCTGGATTCGAAGCAATGAAAACAGGAATACAGTTCAAAAGAGAAACTCCAGCGTCTAGACAGGCCTGCGCATAGTGCTCAGTAGCCTTCTGAGACCCTACTGGAAGATAGTTGATTAGAATATCAACCTTGTTATCTGTTAAAACCTTAACTACATCTACGGGCTCTACATCGGCCACACGGAAAGCTTCATCATCTGGATAATCAACCATGTGCGTTGGAACACCATCTAGAACTGGACCCATCTGGACGACTGGACCATCAGGTACGTTTGCTTCATAACAAGGGGTGCAATTTGGCTTTTCCCACATTGCGAATCTAAACTTCTTGCCTACTTTTCGAGCGTCTACATCAAATGCGGCCACCACTTCAATATTAGCAACTGAATAGCCGCCAATACGACTTTGCATTACCCCATCGCGCTCTTGGCCGGCCGTATAGCCAGCATAATAAGTTAATCCCTGATATAGGGAGTTAGCGCAGTTTCCAACGCCGACAATTGCTACTCTAATATTTTGCTTTTTACTCATGAATTCTTTCTCCTAATTTAGAATTATTCCTTATTATGTCGTGGATTGGGCGCATTGTTAAATAAATCCCATCGATAAGACATCGGGCTTAAGTGAACGCTTTTTGGTCGTTCCATATACTCGAAATCCAGCTCTCCAACTTCGTTTAAAAATGATTCTGGCCAAACAAATGTTTGCCATTTATTCTCTATAGATATTTTATCAACAGATGCGTTAAATGTATTGACTAATTTTGATCTTTCTTCCCATTCTCCATAATATGGCGTCTTTTTATAATAGCCTGTTTTAGGGAGTTTTCGAGATATATTTTCAATCGGTAAACCGTGAACAATCTCAATATTTGGTACGCCTAAAGATCTAAGCTGGTGGCTCAACTCTATTCCCATAGCGTGGGCTTTTTCATAAGGGTTTTCTTGGCGCATCAAATGATGCCTGACATCAATATTGCCCATATAAAAAGTTAAGTGAGTTAAATCTTCAACTTTTAAACCTGATTTTTCTTCAATAGTTTTCTTTATTCCATCACGCAAAGCAGAAAAAAGAGTAAGGCCATCATTTCGACATACAGAATAGCCGGGCTGCCAAGTAGAAAAACAGTGGCTATCACCGAAGCATAACTTTGTAGTTTTTTCAACATGATTAAATCCTGGTGTGTTTTTGCAAATTTCATCTAACTTATCTAAATCTAATTGGTCAACTTTAGCGCTAGTAGACTTATTATGCAATCGGCCCCTAATTGTAGATCCAATCAGCGGCATCTCGTGGTTCATTATAAAAGTTTGGCCCTCGAAATCTTGAATTCTTGAAAACCTGCGAACTACGTTATCATCAATTCCAAAAAAGAAGTTAATTGTCCCTGCGTATGCAATTCCTGGATAAAAAATCATAGCATCATACCCTTCGTAGGTATCATGATTTCCAAGTATAGTAACATCTGTCCATCCAGAAGAATGAAGCATGTTTTTATAAAGCCAGACCCAAGCAGCATTATGGCTGTGCTTTCGAGCTGGAATATTTCTCTCTAGTCCATCAATTCCGATCTTAGCATTTTTGGGTAGATCTGATGCGACATCTAAAAATGTTTTCATTTTATACTCCTGTGCTGCCGAATCCGCCAGCACCGCGTGAGGTTATTGAATAGAATAATTCTTTATCTGGAACAATTTGCACGTCTGGGTACTTTACGGGCACTAATAGAAACTGGATTATCTTTTCACCGCCCTCAAAAGCAACTGTTTCAGTTCCAGAATTGATAAGATGCAAATGAATTTCTCCTTGATAGTCTTCATCTACGACGCATGCACCTACAGTTAGCTTCTTTTTAAGGGCAACGCCACTTTTATTATGAGCTACAAATGCATATCCTTTCGGAACATTAACGCGAATTCCAGATGGGATACACGCATCGCACCCTGGAGATATGCTTGCAGAAATGCCTTCTGGTACATAAAAATCTAAACCCGCTGACCCAGGAGTACCCCGAGTTGGTGTTTTCACTTCTCTCGTTTTTGACATTTTTATTTTTTTCATTGTTACCCCAGCTTAGACTCAGCAGCTTCGACCATTTCGTCTAAACTGTCATCAGAAATCTCTACTCGAGTCTTGATTTTTGCAATTCTAATTGCAGCCTTTACTGCTTTAATGTCCAACTTATTCTTATAGTCTTCAAAAAGCTGTTTTTGCTCTTCATTTAGCAACTGCTTTTCTCCGTCAATCCGCATAAGCTGTTCAACTAGTTCTTTAATGTCGGCCTGTATACTCATTTTGTTTCTCCTATTCAAACTTTACGTAATCTTTAAGTAATGAATCAATGCTATTGACAACTTGTTCACAGAGCTTAGTAGCGTCTCTAGTACTCATGACAGAAGTAGATGAGTGTTTTTCATCTAAGCCTTCATAAAACTTAATGACGTGAGTGCGCAACTCTACTAACTTAGTAACTTCATTATTTTTCATTTTTACTCCCTTTCTTGGCTTTATTTGTTTTCTTAGGTGGATACCACGATTTTACTTTAAACTTGCTACCACCGTCACCACACCTTCGAATTTTAACTTCTAGCTTTGACGTATCATCGCCGGCTAAAAGCTCTTCTCTCAAAGAATTTGCATTTTCATAGGTGTCTAAAATTTTAACACTCTTCCATTTTTTCGGAAGATTGCTTTCAGTTGTTTTACTCATCTTTATTCTTCTTTCCGTTAATATAGTTTTGCCATCCGCCAATATATGCAACAGCGTCTAGCAAATTGTCTTCTTTAAAATTGTAAGATTGCCTAGAAAACTTTAATGCTATCATTGCAATGAAAATATCATCAGCATTCCAAGTTCTTCCAGACATTCCAGAAGCAATCATTGCAGCTCTCTCAAAGCCTTCTCCCAAAGGACCATACTGTCTTTCTTTTTCTTCAGAACGATTATTGATTATCTCATCTGCATTTTTCAGAATATTAGACATTGAATATATCTCCCTTTATTTTATTTACATGATCAAAAATTTCTGTTTTGCTCATATCTCTAGACGGCATTTCAGCCGTTAAAGACAAAAGCTTTTTATAGGTTAGGCCAGAATTTAAAACTGTCTTTTCGACAGTTGGATAGTTTCCGCCTAGAACATTAACATAATAATTGTCTAAAATTTTATCCATCATCTTAAAATGACGTTCATAAATGTGAAAACTTCCAGCGCTATGATTATAAACCCCCAGCTTAATATCCAGGCCCTTATCTCGCAAATGGTTGAACATTAGTTGGTGAAATAAAGCAAAAGTAAAAACATCGTTGCAAAACCCAAAAATAGCATCATTAGATCTCATATAGACGCCCATGTCTAAATACCCGTCTCTAATAAAAAACTGAGCATACTGAGTGCACGGATAGTCTTTTGGGTTTTTCTCTTTATGATATGGTTGGTTAATTGTTAGTGTTGCTCTTCTAGAATCGTTATCTTTTACTAACTCTTCTATAACCCAATCCCACTGAGATATATACATTTTACTCAAAATTGGAAAAATATAAGAACCATAATTAGACTCAACTTCCCCAAATTGATCTTGAATATCAGACCAAATAGAAGCTAATTTAGAGATATTGTGAATTTTTTGATCGCCAGATAAATACCAAAGCCACTCAGCTATAGCATAATTTTTATTAAATTTTCTAGCAGGAACTAAAATATCTAGCTGGGTTGGGTCAGCAATTTTAAAGTTAACGAAAGTTCTTTCTAGTTGCTTAGAGCCCCTAGAATTAACTTGCATGCCCGCCATTTTTAACTTAGCTAGCTCTTCAACAAAAGCTTCGTTTAGGTTATTATAGTACATTTTTTATCACCTATAGAATCATACTAATTTTATGTGAATTGTTCAGATTATAATTCAACTATTTTAATTCTGTGCCACTTTGTAGAGCACCCAAAATCATTTTTGTCAATTTCAGCAACGCAAAAGCTATAGGGCTGAATTTCAGCATCTTTTGGTGTTCCCCAGCAAAATATTTTAGACATTTTTCCAGTTGACGCCATACCAGTAAGCAAGAAATACGGCTTTTTGTTTTTAGTCAATTTTGGAATTGCAGCAGTCACCATAAACCAATAGTAATCTCTCTCTTCCCAATCATCGATAGACCTAATATTTTTTCTGCTTAACTTTTCCATAAGTTCTTCTGACAGAAGAGCTTCAACATTTACCGAGCCTAAAAGATTACTCTCAAATTCCATTAATTCTTTCTGAGACCACTCTGGCATGTCTACAGCTTCACCAAGAGCATTGTAGAAGTTTGTTATACCCTTCCGGGGCTCTTTTTTAGTTCTTTTCTTAAATTCGCCATGGCCAGCCATTATATCCAACATTTGTTTATAAGAACTAAAGGTTTTTTCAGCACCAACCAAACCAACAGACTTAAACCCCCTAATCTTAATTAGAGATTCTAGAGCGCGTTTGTTAAATCTAGAATGCTTCCAAGTACCGCTATCGTCCCAAAGCAAGTTTTCGATGGAGGTGTAAGGCCTGTTTGCAAGAATTTCATCAACAGCAGCTGAACCAATTCCCTTACAAGATAAAAACGAGGGCATGAGCTTTTTATCACCTACTGACGTCCAAGTTTTTTCTGCATAGTTAATATCGATTGGAACAATCTTAAAGCCTAAGCCCTTTACTTCGCTTACTGCCTTGGCCAACTTCTTTGGATTTCCAGAAGCTGCTTCAAGGTACGCCTTAATCCACTCTTCTTCATAATAAGTCATCAGCCAAGCACAGTGATATGAATTAATTGCATAAGCAACTGCGTGCGACTTATTGAACCCATAGCCTGCAAAGAACAAAATCTTTTCATAAAGACTCTTTGCGATGGATTGACTTACTCCATTTGCCATCGCGCCTTTGATGAATTGTTCTTGGAGCTTTTTAGCTTTATCAATGTTGTCACTACCAGAACTTACTGGTTTCATCATTTTACGCATGGCATTGCACTCGTCTTTTGGAATACCAGCTACATGGTGACAAAGACCCATAACTTGCTCTTGAAAGATAATACATCCGTAAGTCTCTTTCAAAATATCCTCGATCAATGGATGGCCATACTCGACCATATCTGGCCGCTTCTTATTTTGAATATATAGTTTATCAACTTTTGCGCCAAGAGGTCCAGGTCGATAAATAGACGTCAGGGTCGCGAGATCAACAATTGATTCTGGCTTTGCTCTCTTAAAAAGAGCTTGGGCACCACGCTGTGTGCACTGGAAAATACCAGCCCAACGACCTGCATGATAAATATTTTCATATACTTTTTGATCGTTGAAATTGATAGCATTAGGTGCAATATTAGAATTATACCAATCCAAAACTTCGTCAAAAGAAGGTTCTTCATTTCCAGACTTCTTAAGAATTTGCTCGATTGTTCGCTCAATCATTCGTAAAGTTTCGAGACCAAGCAAATCGAACTTGATCCACCCAAATTCTTCAAGGTGTTTATTAGTCATACCTTCTGTCCACGGAGTTTGAAGCTCTCCGCGGGCCATGATTAGTGGCATTTGCTGCGGGATATTTTCTGATATGATTACTCCGCCAGCATGACGACCCAAAGCCTTATTTTGCTTAAACAATACACCGATCGGCTCAATCACCTCTGGGTGTTTTTCTAGATAACCCCTGAGAGAGTCTGAGTATTTGATTGCTTCTTTAATACTGATGTCAAAATTGTCTTCTGCATCGTCGTCACCCTTTCGGCCTCGGCGGACATCCCGCTCTAAAGGAGCAAGTGCTTTATTAACTTCAGAAAACTCAATACCATAAAATCTAGAAACATCTTTAATCAAGCTTTTAAGCTTAAAAGTATTGTAGTTAGAAATAGGAATAATATTGTCGTTTCCAAACTTTTCCCGAAGGAGCTTAATCAACTCATCACGATCAGCCACGTCATTATCAATATCTGGAGCATCAGATCTATCAATACTCAAAAATCTCTCAAATAGCAAACCATATTCAATTGGGTCTATATCCGTAATCTTTAAAACGTAGTTTACTAAAGAACCAGCACCAGAGCCGCGGCCAGGGCCCACAAGCATTTTATCTCTTGCGATGTCAATAATTGCTTTCATTGTCAAGAAATATTCTGCAAAATCTTTTTCTTTGATTATTGTTAGCTCCCATTTAAGGCGCTCGATGTACTCGGGACGGTCATGGAACCCGCGGGATCTCAAACCAGCTTTGCAAGATTCAAGCAAAGCTTTATTCGCGGTTGTGTTTTCTGGGATGACATAAGACGGAAGTTTCATCTTTCGGTCTGGGTGGATATCACCGATTACATTGTGCGCGATATGATGAGTACGTTCAATAGCATCAAACATGAGTTGATCTTCATAAAAATCGTGGCCCTGTTTAACTTCGAGATAAGTATCCCAAAGTTGCGTTGCGTTTTTAGGGTAAAGTTCGCACTTCAGCTCATCTTTAGATTTCGGCAAACTGTCTGGATTAAACTCTTTATAGTTTAACCACCCAAGTTTCTTGTATAATTCACGCTCTTTCCAGTGGTCTGGAGAAGCATAGTGAGAATCGCAAGTAACAATTAAATTCTTTGTCATACCTCGGTTTTTGGCAAACTCAATAATTGCTCGATTAGCAAGATGCTGAGCAGAGAGTTTATTGAACTGTAGTTCTAACATGACGTTTTCAAGACCCACCGCGTCGATCAATTGGTCAACGCTGTTACCAATACCTTTTAATATTGAATCAAATACTGGCCTTTTGTCGAGGAGATCTGGGGTTAACTTCTCAAATTCATATCCTTGAAGGCGACTAAATGCTTCATATGCTAGAGGTCCACCAATACATGCTGTTGAGATCATTAAATGACCCCCTTCGGCGGCCTCTTTGATCATCTTATAGTCCACGCGTGGGAATCTATAAAATCCATCCATATAACCTTTGGATACTAAGCCAAAAAGCCTCTGAAGCCCTACAGAAGTCTTAGGGAGAACAACTAGATGGTGGCGACGCTTGATTGGATCATAAAACTTTCCAGATTTCGTTTCTTCTTCGTTTTCTACAGTTAGATTAGCATCGCTGGTGTCTCTATCGAGATTTTCATCATTTCCCTCAGCAAAAGCAGTAAGCCTTTCCCTAAGGTGTTCATGGGCATCAATAATCGCGTTTACCTTAGAAGAATCTTCTTTTTTAAGCGCTTTTTGGATTTCATATTGTGCTTGCCATAACTCTAGGTCAGGATGAACATACATTTCGCACCCTGGAATAAACTTAAACTCTATGCCCTCTTTTCGCAATTTTTCAGCGTGAAGATAAGCATGAGCAAAACCATTCATTTGACCGTGGTCTGTTAAAGACCAGCCATCTAAACCGTTTTCTAAGCAAAAATTAATATGTTCTTGCGGATATCCCAAACCATCAAATGTGCTGAATCCGGAATGAGAGTGTAGGCCAAAAAATTTAGTAGGGTATTTCATATATCTCTCTTTAATGCGTATAGTTCTATTATAACACACTGAGGAAGATTTTTCACGATTACCCCCGCTTTATTTTGAAGTTTTTGCATGAGGGCTTTTTTTTTCATGAGATTACCTCTTCTATATTTAGATTATAATTAAGTTATAAGGAATGAACATGGCAGAAATAGAAAATTTGTTTGCATTTGATTTTGATGATACTCTAGCAGTTACTCCAAGCATCATCGGCGTGAAGAGAGTTAATTTGCAGGGAGAATCAGATCCAGGTTTCAGAGAATGGATTATCGAACACGATCTTGACATAAATGAGATAGAAAACGAAGATACCGCAAGAGAAATAATTTGGTTTACTTCTGGCGATTTTGCAAAGTACGAAAAAGCCCACAGAGCAGATCTAGAATATTTAGAATCCAACGAGCTAGATGACTTATACGATTTTACTAAAACAGCGTCTATAGACGTTGCTGGCTCTTCTCCCGTAAATCCAGTATTAGACATTTTAAAACAAGCCAGCGCTAATCCAAACTCTAAAGTCGTTATCATCACTGCTAGAAGCGGGAATCAACCGATGCAAACGCTTAGGGGAGGCGGAACTGTGAAGCCAACAAATCAGCAAGACATTAGAGATTTTCTCGAATTGCAAGGTGTAAGTATTGGTTCTGGAAACATAACTACTGCAGGAGATATCGGACAAGGCCCCAAAGCCAAAGTAAAAGCAATGGAAGCTTATATTGACGCTTATAGTCCTGATACGATATATTTTTATGACGACAATATGGGTAATATTGACGCTATAGCTGATATGTGCGCAGATTATTTTCCAGAAGTTAGCATCAAAACTTTCAGAGTTGGAAAAGACGGGTCAGTTTCACTTCATAGAGAATGCAGTTAAATTATTTGAAATTTAGATTTTGGTACGTCGAAGAAAACTTCACTACCTATTAAAACTTCGCATAGAAAACCCACCTCTTCATAATATTGAGTCTGTAAAACCAAGCCTATTTCTCCAGCACATATAATAGCTGTTGGCCACATAGGGACTTGATTAGTTGGAGATTCTACAGTTACACCGTCACAATTATCTATAAACTGAACTAAGTCATTCATTTTACGCCTAAGGTTTAAATTTAAAACTCTAAGATGAGAATAGTGAATCTGACGAAGGAGCGTCTTGCAGCATTGCTGTAAGGTTTGCTTCAAAGTTTTCTTCACAATCTGGTGTAAGAACTAGCTCTCCATCTGCTACAGCTAAGTCCATTAATCTAAGATTGTCCACAATATCTGTTCCAGTGATAATCGCAACTTGCAGAGCTTTCGCAACGTGTGCGATGACGCTATCACTAAGTTTATAAGTATTTTCAGTTGTCATAATTTTCTCCTTTGCCATTTATTATAATGACTAAACTTTCTTTGTATTACTCTAAATTATCTAAAAAATGTTTCCAGCTATTCCAATATTCATCAGAAAATAACTTCTTCTGATTTTCAGCAATCTTATTTCTTGCGTGCAGGCAAGCTGAATCATCAAGCAAATATAAAATACATTTGACAGTGTTGTTTATAAAATCTGGGTCACCAACAGGAATAATGGGGTAGTGAGGTCTTTCACCGTTAGTGCCCCACGCAGAGGTCATTTTAGTGTATTTTACATAATCATCGTGGACAATAATTGGTGTGTTAGTCGACCTGCACGCAGACGGTACTCCACCAGCCCAATCGTCTGACTTAATATGAAGAATTCCTCTAGATAAAAAATATTGCTCTATGACTTTTCTGGGGCTCAAAGTAATATAGTTGCCAGTAATACCATTCTCTCCAGAATATCTAATATCAGCACCTTGGCCTCTAATATTTCCACCAAAATTTTCTAGTTTTACACCCATTTTAGCTAATAAACCAGCAAGATTTCTTTGAAAATTCTCTAAAGAGCCTTGCCTAGCAAAAATGTTGTGGTGAAAACTAGAAAAAATATTGCTGTTTCTCCACTTATTTTGATTGGCTTGAGGGTCTATTCCAAGAATTTTAACTTCATTAGAGTGCCTATAAAAACCAATCGAATTTTTTATGCCTAGCTTTGAAGAAAGACCAGAGTAACACGCAGGCAAAAACTCGCAGCTATTTGGAAACCATGGAATTCTCTCTCTAAAATTCCCTGGATCAAAAGTGCTATTAATTATTTTTGCTCCCTTGCAATATTTCTCAATTAAGTGAAGAGCCATTTGCAATCTTTCTCCCTGAAAATGAGGGGTGATATGAACAGCGTCAAAAAAGTTATTTTCTCTTTCAATATCAACTAATTTTACGGTAGAAAATTTGTCAGCTACTGGCTCTACAAAATCTTCTAAGAAAAGAAAATTGTCTTCTCCGTAAGGAAGTTCGTCTAGCCGATCAAAATTATGATAATGAAAATTGGTTCTAGACGAATCTTCAGAAGACCAACTTAATAAAACTGGCCAAAGTATAGTTTGATCCCAGTCTATTAAATTTGTAGATCCAGGCTTCACATAAAATACTTCATGCCCAAGCTTGCTATAATGGTAGATTAAGCTGCTTATCGCGCGCCAGTTTGTGTCTAATATCAAAATTTTCATCTCTAACTCCCGCCGACAGTTTGATAGCTTGGACTCCAAAAAGTAGATCTACCATCTGGAGTTGCTTCTTTTTTTACTAAATTACCGTTTTCATCAGTTTTTCTATTATATACTAAAAATCTAGAAGAGTATTGGCCTATATTACCAGCTAAATCTCTATATGAAGATATAGTTGCGCCTCCAGATTTATAGCTTTCTCTCAAAACACTTTGGATTGATTCATTTAAAGAACCCAAGTTTTCATCTGACAAATTTTGAATTTTTGTATGAGGATTAATTTTTGCTAGCCACAAAGAATCTGCTTTGACATAGTTTCCAACGCCAGAAACAACTGATTGGTCCATAAGAACTTTGCAAATGTTATGCTTATCTTTTTTCCTTAGCCTAGCAATAAAATCTTCTGCTGATATGTTTTCAGATAGCATGTCAGGCCCTAAAGACTGCAGTTTTTCAATAAGTTGGTGTTTTCCTCTCACAAACTTAAGAGTCCCAAAGTTTCTCTGATCTCTATAATAAAGGTAATCCCCGTTAGAAAATCCAAATCTTACTCTATTATGAGCATGTTCTTCAGTTACCCAAGATCCAGTCATCCCGAGAGTATTCCAGATTGAAAGCTCTTTGTTTATAATCCAATAAATAAACTTTCCGTGAACACCGACGCCAACAACTTTAGCCGGAAGCTGATCCCGTACTGTCTCAAATCCGCTCGGAAGCTTTTTTGTATATCTCCCAGATAATATTTCAATACTTTCCAGATTTTTGTTTGACACAAATTCTGCTAAACTTTCTGCGATTCTTTTGCATTCTGGGCCTTCTGGCATTTATTTTCTCCTGTAACGTTTATATTTTATTAATATAGGAAGAATTGTTCATGAAAAGAATAGTCATTTCAGACTTACATATCGGCAGTAAATTCTACAAATCAAAAGAATTGCTCGAATTTTTGCAAACAGAAGATTATGATGAGTTAGTTTTGGCCGGTGATATAATAGACTTTATTAAAATACCAGTTTTTACCAAAAGATGCTTAGAGATAGCTAGTTCAATTGATTATTCAAAAAGAATAATTTATATTGTTGGAAACCATGATGACGGATTAATAGAGTTAGTTGGCAGTAAAATTGGCAATGTAGAATTTATGAAAAGATATGACTTCGAATCTTCAGAAAGAAAATTTAGAATAGAACATGGAGATGAGTATGACAGAGGGGTACTTCACAATAGAATTTTTGTGAAAATTTTATCTGTCATCCAAAACGTCCTAGAAGTTGCTTTTAATTTTGATTTCACAACTTGGTGGACAGAAAAACAAATCAAAAAGCACAAACTAAGAAGCGCAAT
>Ga0080013_1004392_pt1 | contig 13940 bp, 18 predicted proteins | sample ETNvirenome_6_85_FD_69236 | JGI IMG/M metagenome (GOLD analysis project Ga0080013, IMG submission 69236) | Marine viral communities from the Pacific Ocean - ETNP_6_85 (SPADES assembly) (version 2) | ecosystem: Environmental > Aquatic > Marine > Oceanic | place: Pacific Ocean | collected 2013-06-19
AGGTGGCGAAAAAAATAGTATAGCTACTGGTGGCCAAGAATATTTTAAAGATCATCCCGATAGTATTATTAAGTGGGAACAAGAAATGAAAAATGTAAGGATAGCACCTTAGAGAAAGAGGAAAAATAATGTTTGAGTATCCAGCAGAGTTAGTACGAATAGTAGATGGCGATACGCTTGACGCCGAGATAGATCTTGGCTTTGGTGTATTTGTGAAGAAGCGCATCCGTTTATTTGGAATAGATACATGGGAAAGTCGTACCAAAGATTTAGTAGAAAAAAAGAAAGGACTAGCAGCTAAGGCTAGGCTAAAAGAGATTTTACAAGATAACGGCAACAAGTTCCTGCTTCAAAGCCACGAGCTTGGAAAGTACGGAAGGGTTCTCGGTTCCATTATTCTTGATGATGATAGAGATGCGTGCGACATCCTATTAGAAGAAGGCCATGCTTATTCTTATGATGGTGGTAATAAGCAAGAGGCAAGAGATAGGGCGGCTAAAATATTAGCCGAAAAAGAAAATGAATAATTCAGAGCAAGAAGAAAATGATAAAAAATGGACGATGGTACAACGGCTCCTCCTGTTATTCTTTGCTGAATATACTAATGAGGACTTGCAAGATCTTCATCGTAAGTTTGAAAACTGGGTTAATAATAAAACAGAAGATGAATTGGCTGCCATTTTTGATGAGGATGACGTTGAAGTAAAAAAGAATTATAAAAATATGGACACAGGCGAATCGCTACATAGTGAAGAAGACATCATAAGAAGTATGTTTAAAGACGAGGATTAAGAATGCCAAAAAGTTTTATTGAGTTGGTGAAAGGGGACCAACCTATTTTGTTCATAAACGCCCTTTGCGGATTAGGCGACGTAGTTTCCCACCTAACACGCCTCCCTGCTGTCGAAGACAAATACCCTAACCATACTATCTGCTTTCTTCTGGGTGGATTCAGTGGGTCTCCAAAACTAATGAAGGAGATGATCGAACGTCAAGGGTACTCTGCGACTATTATCAAGAACTATAATTTCCATAATCAACATGACGCTATGGAAAAGTTTATTCAAAAAACTTATGTCAAAGAATCCCGCGGTGACACGTATGAAAGCTGGAGTTTTTGTCGTGAAATCTTTGATAATGAGAAGCCGCCATTTCTTGAGTATGAAATGGCATTTCCCTATACTTATAACACCAATACCAAAACAACAGATATAGAACGCTTTGATGATTTTGTAAAATGTTGTAGCGTTATTATTAAACCTTTTACAAGCGAAGGAAATGCTGAAGGCTTCCAACATGACATAGATAATAATCGGTTTTGGACTTCAGAGAAGTGGGTTGATTTAGTAGAGCTTCTAGGTGAAAATGGGTATACGGCAGTGTTTGTGGGTTTAGAAAACGATTTGCAAGATGTTCCTCGTTTGTGCGCCGAGAGAAAGTTACAATTTATAAATTATAGCAATCTTTCTGTTGAAGATACTATTTTTGTTATAAACAATTCTAATGGATGTATTACAACTAATTCATGGGAGTGGGGTATTGCAGCTCGCGCTGGCATTCCTACGATTTGTAATTATCTTAAGAATCAATTTTTCTTACCAGTTCATTTGCCACAAGGGCCATCGAAACTTTGGGACACGCTTTATGTAGAGACTAATTTTACTAATACAGAATTAGCTAGTGTTCCAGATCAAACAGTAGATCCAACACTGAAGGAAAATAGAAGAGACATTATCAAGGGCGAAAATACTGCTCAAGATATTTATCAAATCTTTGATACTATAGTAAAGTATGAAAAGAGGCCAGTTCATAAGTACTCTGTAGCAATGATTACTTATAACGATATTGATTGTGTAAGGACCACAATACAAAATGTTGCGAGTTATGTAAGAGATGATTTTGTAGTTGTTGATGGCGGATCAACTGATGGTACTTTAGATGTTCTAAAAAGCTACTCTGGTATAAAATTACTGCATAAACAATGGGAAGATGATTTTGAAACCCAAAAGAATTTTGCTTTGGATAACTGTAATCAAGACTGGCGGATTCTTATTGATGCAGATGAAGAGTATGAGCACATTTTGTGGAATCAATTGCCATGGTATATTGAAACAGCGAACCAGAACTCTGTCGATTGCATTTCAGTTCCTCGTATAAATATTGTTGATGGATTGACGCAAGAGATGGTCGATAGACAGGCATGGGTAATGAGCCATTTTAACTGGATAAACTATCCAGACTATCAGCAGAGAATTTATAGAAAGAATTGTAAGTATGCCGGCAGAACCCATGAAAGAATCATAAACTCTGAAAAATCTTCCGCAATGGTCGGACAACATATTGTTCATCGAAAAAGTAAAGAACGACAACTTCGTGGAATTAAAAGAGAAGAAGACCAATATGAGATTCAAGCCCAAGATGTCAAGAAAAGAATAGTTGTAAAACCAGATAAAAAACTTATTGTTCATTATTTGCATCATCTAGGTATTGGAGGAACTGCGAAAGTAGTTCAGCTACTGGCAAAATACTTTCCCAAGGATGACGAGTTTCATCACACCCTAGCTTATAAGGCTCACGGAGAAAGAGAAAGAGAGCCTTTCTTTGAAGATCATTTGGGTAAAGATAATCTTATTTGTTTCGCCTCTGGTCCAGAACTTTTTTATATTATTCGTGCTTTGAATCCATTTATTATGCATAGACAAACGGGTGGCGGCCCTGAGTTCCCATTCGTTTCACCAATGGATCAGCTGGTTACTCACCTTATTACTACTTCTATTTTTGGCAATCTTGATGAATCAATAGAATTGAGCAAACAAGTATACATCAGCAATCACATGCAACATTCTGCTGGTGCATTTGGTGAACCCAACTGTTGTATCGGCATTCCTATTGAGGCTCCTCAATCGTCTGAAAACTTGCGACAAGAGCTAGAAATACCAGAAGATGCATTTGTGTTTGGTAGGGTAGGTAGGGACAATAATGACATCAACGACCCTGTAAATTTAGAAGCTTATAATATGGTAGAAACTGATAATACCTATTTCATAGGCTTGAGTCCATCAGAAGATTTAAAAACAAAGGCCAAAGAGCTTGGGGTAAAGAATGTTCGTTGGGTTGATAAAACGCTTGATGATGTAAGGTTGAGTAAGTTCTATAATACACTAGATGTTTTGGCTCATGGAAGATCTGATGGTGAATGTAATCCTGGCAACATCTGGGAAGCTTTTGCTCACGGCAAGCCTTGCATTAGTCATTATGGTATACCTTATAATGGGCACATTGAAGAAGTGGGTGACGCTGGCTTTGTTGTAAATAGACTATCAAACTTTCATAATGTATGGCAGCAAGGTAATCCATCCAGTATTGTAGATATGTTAAGCTACGCAAGGAGTATTGGTTTGGACAATTTTACCTGCGAAGATAGCACTGGAGCTATAAAGAATGATACCATAGAGTATGCCAGGATAATGAAAGCATTCATAGATGGAACTATTGATTATTCTGAATTAAGCGCCAACGCTAAACGGCGTTGGTATCGCAGAGCTAGACCAGAAGTTATTGTTCAACAACATTTAGAAATGTATAGATCTCTTTCTGAACCATCAAGACGAGTAGCGTAAGGAGTAGAAATGGCAAATTTTAAAGACATTCATCACATTCTTATAGGATATGATCGTTGTGCAGAGTATTTACTCAATAGAGAAATATTTCGTTATAACTTTCCAAAAGCTTTGGAAATTTGGTTAACAGTAGTGTATAATGGAGACTTGGAAAAGATAGCTAGTGGCTGCGGTGAAAATACTTTTATCACTCTACCAGAAAATACTGGTTATGCTTATGGCGCAATAGATGCTATAAACGAAGGACTTGATTTTGCTAAAGCTGGATACAGAGACATTATAGTATTATGCAATTTTGATTGTTTCTTTTTCTCACAAGAACGATATGAGCACCTAATAGATCAATTTATTGCAAGCGGAAAACCTTTTGGTGCTGGATACCATGAGTCGCATAACTTTCCTATGACAGATTTAATGTTATTCAAGCGAGATTTCTTGAAAGATTTGTTGCCAATTGCTGGCGAAGTTCATCCCTCAAGAAGAGAAATAGATTTTCTACAAAAAGAGTACGAAGGTACTGAACTTGGCTTCGATAACTGTGAAGAGTGGTTGTTAAATGCTTTGTATAAGGCTGGTGATCCGGCAGACTTGTGGTGGCACCTCACTCGCGATGGACATCCCCGCTATCGTTTTACCGAAGAATACGCCTTTGGGCACTTACATGATCAAGATGAAGTAAAGGAATATATGAAGAAGTATGGTACTGTAAAGGGTCATAACATTACTAGATTTATGGGCGTCGATATTCCCCACAAGCCGCTTGATACGATTAGAGCGCCAGGGGGTCAAATTCTTTCGCGATGAATTTTAGTGCAGGGTTCGCCTCTCTTTCATTAGAGAATAAAAAAATTGTTCATCATTTAAATGGCCTCGGCATGGGCGGCAGTGAAGGCATGACGCAGATATTACTTTCCTATCTAGCACAAAACGATATGAAGTATGAACATTATCTGGCATACAAACTTGAAAATGATAAAGATAGATTACCGTTCTTTAGGGATGCTCTAGGTTCTAGAAATATTATAGGTTATAATGGTGAGGCAGAGTTTGAACACAAAATGGCATCTCTTAAACCATTCGTCTTACACAGAGTCTCTGCAGGAATTCCAGAATATCCATTCGTTCCGGAAGTAAAAAAGCACGTAAAGCATTTTATTTCCACTTCTGTTTTTGCAGATCAGGATAACTCAACAGAAATAAGTAAAGTTATTTACGTAAGTCAACACTTGAAGTTGAGAGCAGGATTTGGTGATAATCCTAATCATGTGGTATTGCGCAATTCTATAGAAGCTCCAGCTGTTCATACTAACTTAAGAGAAGAATTAAAAATACCTAAAGATGCTTTTGTTTTTGGCAAGATAGGAAGAGATGATGCTAACATTTATGATCCAATCAATATTAAAGCGTATGCCCAAATTGCTACCGATAATACTTTTTTTATCTTGGTCAATGCCGGCAAATTGGTTCGTAGTGATTGTGTGCGCCTTAATTTGCCTAATGTTATATTCTTAGATCCTACATTTTCCAAAATTAGATTGAGCCAGTTTTATAATACCATTGATGTTCTAGCTGATGCTCGAAAAGATGGACATTGCAACGCAGCTGTTCATTGGGAGTCCGCAGCTCATGGCAAACCTGTTATTAGCCATTATGGTGTTCCTTATAATGGAATGGTAGAAACAATTCAAGATACTGGTTTTGTAGTTCTTCCAGGGGATGTGGATGAGTATGCTAGAATAATGAAAGCATTTGTGGATGGAGTTATAGATTATAAATCTTTATCGCAAAAGTCTGTGATCAACTGGCAGAATACTTGTACTCCTAGAATCATAGGAAAAAAATATATAAAAATACTTGATTCTTTGGTATAAAACTTCTCTATTTTTTATTAACATGAGTGAGGGGAAAACTATATGAAACATTTGATAATGAGCGAGTTGGAAACCAAAAGGAGCAATGAATAATGGCTAGGCATCTAGTCAGCGGTTGCGCAGGATTCCTGGCGAGTCATTTGACTCGTAGGCTCCTCAAAGAGGGGCACGAAGTTTTTGGCTTGGATAATCTTGAGTGTGGCTTTATGGAAAATATGAGTGACTTTATTGACCACCCTAAATTTCATTTTAGAAGGGGAGATATTCGTGATAAGTGGTGCTGTGATAACATACATACAACTATTGATTTTGTGTGGCATCTTGGGGCCAAAGGCGAACTATATTGGGTGCGTGACAACACCGAAGAAGCGATAGATGTAAATGTAAAAGGCACACTAAACATTCTAAAACAAGCCAAGAAGCTTGGAGCGAGACACTTTTTCTTCGCCGACACGTCAGCCGAATATGACTCATTTACTGAAGATGAGCATTATCCAACAACTGAATGGATGGCACCTAATACTATAACTCCAATGGGGTATTATGCTATTACTAAAATGGCAGCGTCACAATTTGTAAGAAGCTTTGGTAAAGCAAATGATATAGGCACCACCCTGTTTAGATACACCAATATATACGGACCTTCTATGAATCTTGAAAGAGATATACCTCCGGTGGTCGGTTCTTTCGCATCTCGTCTTTTTGATAATAAAACTCCTATAATTTATGGCGATGGCTCAAAGAGAAGAGATTTTCTACATATTGATGACCTAACTGATTTTCATATGGCAGCTTTGGTTATTAGGGGAGATTGCGATGGAAGTGAAACCTACAACGCTGGATATGGCAAAAATCATTCCATCCTGCAAGTTTATCGTAAAGTATTTGATGCTTGTAAAAAAGTAAAAGAGAATATACCAAGCTTAATTGAGTATAAAGATGATCAACCTAATGAGGCACGCCAGACGTTGGCTAACATAGACAAGGCTAAAGAGCATCTTGATTGGGAGCCGAAGATAAGCTTTGATGATGGTATAGAGAAAACTGTTAAAGGATTGTGGGAGATGAGAGATGGCGATTAGAGTTGACAAAACAATGCGTGAGAGAATAGAAGCCAGAAAAATAGACAAAGAAAGCAAATACATCTATGAGAGAGATGGTGAAAAAATTTACAGAACTCTTATAGAGGATAAATATTGTGATGTAAGCGGAATAAAGCTTGACAAACCAAAAGAAATTGATTATATTAGTATATGTAAAAGGTTAGAGCGGATTGAAGATAGGTTGGATATCTTAATAAACAGATTATTGTAAAAAATATATGATATTAACTAAGACTCCTTTAAGAATTACTTTTGCCGGTGGCGGAAGTGACATGGATTCCTATTACATGAGGCACATAGGTATTTGTGTTTCTGCTACAATAAATAAGTATGTGTATGTTTTGGTAAAGAAAAGATTTGATGATAAAATATATCTAAAGTATTCTGATAATGAAGTTGTGGATGTAAATAATATTGATGACATACAGCATGACTTCATCCGCGAAACTCTTAAATTTATGAATGTAGATTATGGATTGGAAATTATTAACTGGGCTGACATACCTACAAAGGGAACTGGATTGGGAAGTAGTAGTTCTTTCCTTGTTGGCCTTTTATTGGCTTTACATACTTTGGAAGGTAGGCATATTAGTAAAGAAACTTTGGCTGACCAAGCGTGCTACATAGAGATAGAAAAGTGTGGTAAGCCTATTGGAATACAAGATCAATGTGCCGCGGCATTTGGTGGGTTCAATCATATGGAGTTTAGTGGTAAAGAAAAAAGAGTAAATGATTTTGACTTTTGTGACCAAGAGATAAGGGATATATCTGATCATTTGCATTTATTTTATACAGGAATAACAAGAGAGTCAAAAGATATATTGGCTACTCAAACTGAGAACCTTATAAATGATGAAGAAGTTGTTCAGAATATGCATAGTAATGTTGAGTTAGCTGAGGATTTAGTTGAAAGCTTAACGTATAAAAATGTTGATGCTATTCCAATTACATTGAGACAAAACTGGGAGTTGAAGAAAAAGTTTGCTGATAATGTTAGTAGTTCAGAGTTAGATAAAGTTTATGATGTAGCGACCACCATAGGTGGAGCGAGTGGTGGAAAAGTGATAGGTGCTGGAGGCGGTGGCTTCTTTTTGTTTTGGGCTGATGATAAAAAGAAACTGAAAGAAGCGTTGTCAAACTATCAAGAGATGCCATTCATTATTGATAAGTACGGAGCAAGAGTAGTCTTAAATATGGAAGATCTCACATGGTAGAAAATGATTATTATAAAGATATTATTTCTGCACTACAGAAAATAGAAGATAGTAGTGATAGAGATACAATAAGAAAAGTTACTAAGATATGGCGACATGAATATCAAAAGCATATTGGTCTTGGTCGGCGAGTATTTATTATAGGTAACGGCGGCTCATGCGCTATTTCAGAGCATATCTCAACAGATCTTAATAAGAGATGTAAGGTGAAAGCGTTGACGCTAAGTAATAATAGTTTGCTAACCGCCCTTACTAATGATTATGGCCAAGAACATGCTTTGGTTGAGTGGATGAAGATGAACCATTTTAGCCAGACGGATTTTCTTGTGGCTATTTCTTCTTCTGGATTAAGTAAGAATATTTTGTTTGCTCTAGAGCACGCCTCTGACTCTCTAGCGCTTACCTTTTCTATCTTTGGAATGAAAGGTTTAGAGCCCTTCCCTACTCATAGTTATGATCATAGTTACATTCACATAGACAGCTTCAATTATGGAGTTATAGAACTAACCAGTGAAATCATTTTACATGGTATAGTGGAATCCTTGGTGATAGAATAATGAGCGAAAGAATATTGAAACAAGTTTTACATAACGAGGACGGCGGAGAGATACTTATCACTGTTTCTGATAAAGTAAAAACCGAGACTCTAAAAAAGATTTATACGATATTGTTAGATGAAGAGATCAGGCATCTAAACCCACAAGATAAGGAGGCAGCCAGTGTCGGACGAAAGTAAGATAAAAGAGTTTCCATTAGAAAAATCTGGCGGCGGTAATACTATAGTATGGTCGTGTAAGGCTTGTGAGCATAACATAACCGAAAGAATGGATGAAAAAAATGAAGAAAAGTCAAAAGTACTTCCGTTGAATTTAGGTGGTATGATGATTTATGTTTGTCCTAACTGTAGAACATTTCAAATGCCAGAGGAAGTTTTTGATGAAGTTTTTAAGAAAGCTACGAGCAAAATAATCACATGAACAAAATAGGTGACTTTGAGAAACAGATGACTGCTGCGTTTGAAAAGCACGATGAGAAAGAAAAGTTTCGCAATATGTCCAAGGCTGAAAAAGAGGAACTGGAAGCGGCCCAGATTCACGAACAACAAGTTCAGCATCGTTTTATTGTACGACATGATACAGCATGGCGTGCGAAAAATAAGAAGAAAAAGAAGATGGCTAAGGCAAGCAGGAGATCTAATAGAAAGTGAACTATAACGCTCTAAAACCTTTTACTGATGTTAGCGTCCAGACTGATAAGATTCATGTCGAGTTAGGGTGTGGTGATAACCGCCGAGATATGAATGGTTATAAAAACATCGGCATAGATGTTGTTGATGGCAAATGTGTTGATAAAGTTTGCAATCTTGGGTTTGAAGACATTCCCCTACCTGCCGACTATGCTGATTTTGTGCAAGGCATTGATTTTATAGAACACGTTCCTAAGTGTGTATGGGAAAATAAGAAAAGATTATTACCACTTATTCAAGTTATGAATGAAGTGTGGCGTATTATGAAACCTAATGCTGAACTTTATCTTGAGACGCCATTCTCTCACTGGGCTTATGATAGAGACCCTACTCATGTATCACAACTAGCCGAAGACTGGTGGCATTACTTTGGAGCTGATGATAATCTTTATTATGATCAAGGAATAGTAACTTGTAATTTCAAGCCGAAAGAAGTAACTTTCAAACCGTATAAAAATAAAGACGATACACTTTGTACTCGCCTTATAGCAGTAAAGGGTTGACATGGAACGGATAAGAACAGTTTTTGTAATAGCCCCGTATCATTATGATTACTCTGTTGCAGCTATCATTCAAGGGCTTAATAAAATTCCAGATATAAAAGTATTTGCTAATAGTGGTTATAATCATTGTTTACATCCAGTAATAAAACTTAAAACACAGAAGCAGGTAGCTAAACTGGCTGATGTAACTGTTATAGCTCACTCTGCTTTAGAGGGTAAGTATGTCCAGTTCGTGCAACCTTTGTTGGATGAAGTGAAGCCAGATGTATTTTTAGATGGAAGTGATTATTGTGAATACGAAGCTAATCCTAAAGACTATAAACTTTATCTAAAACGAGAGCTTGATCCTACTCAACGTCCCATAGAAAATAATGTTAAGCCCTTTATCTTTGCGGCTGAAGATAGGTTTTTTACTAGAGCTGCACCTACTTCTATTCATCGCAGCCTTTGGGCACAGAAAACTCAAAAGATGGCTTGTATAATGACGGCTTGTGATAAACGACCCTGGCGTTTTGAAGTTCTTGAAAGGATGAAGAAAAATTATGAAAACGATAGTGAATCTTTTGTGGGCGAAATAAGAACCGGTGAAAAGCCTGGTAATCTTGATACTGGTGATCGACATTTTACAGGTTATTTTGATAAGCTTTTTGATTCAAAGATAAGTGTTGACGCATGGGGTTGCGGTGGCGCTCGGCAAACAGGGAGGTTCTGGGAGTCAGTTGCGAACGGATGTCTTGTTTTTTATCCACCTATTGAGCCTTATGTATGGCCAAATACTTTTGAGGCAGATAAGCATTTCGTGGTTTATAATAACATTGAAGACCTAGATAATAAACTTCGTTATTATATGGAAAATGATGATGAAGCTAGAATCATAGCTGAGGAAGCCTGGAAACATATGGCGCGCCACCACACTACAAAAGTGCGCGGTGAAGAGTTTATATCTCTTTGTAAAAGATATTTATAATATAAAGCTTTTCCATCAGAGAGAAAAAATGTTGCTTACTGAAGTTATGAAACATCAAGTTGTTGCCATTTATCCCGGACGGTTTCAACCATTTGGCAAACATCATCTAACAGCCTACAAGCATCTTGTCTCCAAGTTTGGGGCAAAGAATGTTTATGTTGCTACGAGCGATGTGACTGGTGATAAGTCTCCATTCAATTACAATGAAAAGAAAAAGATAATAACTGGCGCTGGTGTTGCTCCCAAGCAAGTAGTCAATGTGAAAAACCCATACAAAGCTGAAGAGATTCTATCCAAGTTACCTGACGATACAGTAGCTGTGTTTGCTGTTGGTGAGAAAGATGGTAACCGGTTGAGTTCTGGTAAGCACTTCAACCATTACAAACCTGGCAAGGAAATGGTCGGGTATAAAGAAGGCGGTTACATCTACACTCTGCCACACGTATCATTAAAAGTAGGTGGCAAAGAGATGTCTGGTACAACCATTAGAAAAGCTCTTGGTAATAAGAAGCTATCCACTGTCCAAAGAAAGAAATTGTTTTCCGACATAACAGGAATAAAAAGCTCTGCTGTTTTCCAAATGGTTGCCAACAAGCTTACTGAAGTATTGATGTTAGAGGGTGGAGGTTCAGGCCACATGAGCCATCCTTGGGAAAACATTGAGATGACTTTTGCTGAGATGAAGAAAATGGTTACAGCCCTTCTGTCGGGTTCTATGCAGGTCGATAGAGTAGAAGAGAAAACCGATGGGCAAAATATAAATGTAACATGGCACGATGGGCAACTTGTAGCAGCTCGTAATAAGGGCCAGCTCAAAGGTTTCGGTGCGAATGGCCTCAACTTAGGTGGTATCAAGAAAATGTTTGCTAATCGCGGCGAACTCACTAAGGCATTTGTTTCTGCTATGGAGGACATGCAGCGATCTATTTCTAGCTTGACAGAGAAACAGAAAAACCGTATATTTGATAATGGTCATAATTGGATGAACATAGAAATCATTTATCAACCAACGAGAAATGTGATACCATACAATACAGACTTATTGCAATTTCATGGCATAAACACCTTTAATGAAGATGGAGTCAAAATAGGCACATCAGCCAAAGAAGGTAAAGAATTAGCAGGAATGATAAAACAGATAAGTCAAAATAAACAAAAGACTTTTAACATTATTGGTCCCCAAGCTGTTATCTTACCAAAAAGTAAAGACTTCTCAAAAAAGAGAGATTCTTATCTAAAAAAGATAAGTGATTTGCAACGAAGATATGGTTTAAGTAGTGGCGATAATTTATTACAATACCATAGAAAATACTGGTTACGAGTAGTTGAACTTGAAGCTAAGAAGGCTAGAGTGAAACTAGATAAAAACATAAAGGCAGCTCTAGTAAGAAGATTTGCTGAAGGTAATAAGTCATTCGCTCTGAATAAAAAGAACCTCAAAGACGAAAAGGTTTATGAATTTGCACGTAAGCTTGATAAGGTTGATTCGCAAGCTTTGTTTGATAAAAATGTCAGGCCATTTGAAGACGTTTTCCTCTCACTGGGAGCTGACGTTTTAGAAAATGCACAGAACTTCATAGCTGTCTCGCCAGAGAAAGGGGTTAGAGACATTAAGAGGGAACTTACGCAAACAGTATCTACTTTACGAAAAGGGGGTGATAGGAAAAAGCTTAGCCAGCTCAAGAAACAGTTGATTAGAATTAAACGAGCAGGCGGTTTCGACAAAATAGTTCCTAGTGAGGGGATTGTTTTTGACTATAAAGGAAATACGTATAAGTTAACAGGGGTGTTCGCACCTATTAATCAAATTTTGGGAATGACTAAATTCTAGAAAGGTGTTGTTTGTTTTGGATAATGGTTTTATTCACATCTGTAAAACAGGTGGTACTACATTAAATGAAACTGCTCTTGGGTCGCAACAAACGCAGCGGTTGAATCATATCACAGCCGCGGAAGCCCGAGAAGATGAGATTTCTCGTCATTTCTTTTTGTATACCATAATGAGAAATCCTTATGATAAATTAGTTTCATGTTTTAATTCTAGTGAGCATCAATTGAGTGATCCGCCCGAAGATTTAACCTTTAAAGAATATGTTAGATACATCACAGGTAATAGTGATCGCGGAGAAATGACCCATAAGCATTGGATGCCTCAATGTTGGTGGATAAAAGATAAAGAGGGCCATGTAATAGTTGATTACATTGGTCACACAGAAACCTTGATGGAGAGTATAAATGAGCTAGCGCGCATTCTTGAAATGCCAAATCGGCTTGAAGAGCTTCATCGTTCAAACTCATCTGATTGGTGGGAGAACACACACTATAGCCAACACTATGATAAGGAGTGTAAAGAGATGGCTGAAAAGTATTACGCAGAAGACATAGAATTTTTAAAAGTTAAATTTGAGGAAAGGTGAGAATCACAAATGGCGAGAACAAATAGACGCCGAGAGCCAGGAGAAGTAGTTAACCCAAATCGTGGAATAAAGAAGAACCAAAGACGCACTAGCAGAAAAAGCAATAAAAAGAAGTTGCAAGAAGTTGATTATAAGAATCCCGATGCGTTGGATAGTTACGAAGAAGAAGATCATATTAGCAGGGGAAATGACTAGACCAAATTGGAGTGAGTTGTTTGTTGAGACAACTCTCTTGTTCGCAAAAAGAAGTTCGTGCCTAAAGACCCAGCAGGCAGCCTTATTAGTTAAAGATAATAGAATAATATCTTTCGGTATCAACGGGTCACCAGCCGGGCACATCAATTGTTCTGAATACAGTGAAGCGATTTGCGGGAAAGATAGTAATGGTTCCTGTTTTCTTGGTATTCATGCTGAGCAGAATGCGATCGGGTATGCTGCGAGAAATGGAATTAATACCAATGACTGTGTTGTTTATTGTACCCAATCTCCCTGCATCTCTTGTGCGAAGTTAGTAGTAGCGGCAGGTATAAAAGAGTTTTATTACATTAGTAATTATCGGTTAGTTGATGGAATAAAATTTTTAGAGCAAGCTGGAGTAAGCATCAAAAGGATAAAAAAATGATAGCTGAAAAAGTTTTAGATAAAGGATTTATCGAAGTAATAGATCATCTAGGTACTGATTTAACAGTTTCAAATTCAGCCCGTGTAAGCTTCGGAAAAAGAAAATATAAGTATGATAAGAGTGACGAGCGTCTAGTTCGTTATTTGGCGAAGAATAAGCATTACTCCCCATTTCGTCATCTTATGGTTCAGTTTCATATAAAAGCCCCAGAGTTTGTAATGCGTCAATGGTATAAGCATGTAGTGGGTATTGAGACAACCTCTTCCTCTATAACAAAGGATCACGCGTGGAATGAAATATCGCAACGCTATGTGCCTGTGGATGAGTTTTATGTGCCGGAAGTTTTTAGGGCGCAGAGCGAAGATTCCAAACAGGCG
>Ga0080013_1004393_pt1 | contig 13937 bp, 21 predicted proteins | sample ETNvirenome_6_85_FD_69236 | JGI IMG/M metagenome (GOLD analysis project Ga0080013, IMG submission 69236) | Marine viral communities from the Pacific Ocean - ETNP_6_85 (SPADES assembly) (version 2) | ecosystem: Environmental > Aquatic > Marine > Oceanic | place: Pacific Ocean | collected 2013-06-19
ACCCTGCTCTTGCGACGAGTCCTTGGGCGGGAGCCGCGCACATGGTCGACCCCCGGAGGATTTCGGGAGCCTGGAGAGTCGCCGCTGCGATGCGCTTTGCGCGAGTGGGGCGAGGAGACTGGTTATCAAGGCCCCTTTCAGGTGGGTGTGCCCTGGCGCACAAGGTCAGGCTCCCCGGTCTTCCCGATGCGGGTCCAGCACTTTCGCCCTCGCCTCAGTGCAGAGCACGACAAAGCAGCGTGGGTCCGCCCCGGCAGTATGTCCCGCTACCCTCTCTCTTCGACGATGCGCTCCGGGCGGCTCAACGTGTTTGCCGGAGACGACCTCCGCGACTTCATGGAGGCCTACGGGGGGTCGGGGCGCCTGAAGGACTATTATCCCTCCACCTCTCGCGGAGAGACCCCGGTCTATGCCGGTGAGATTGTTCACCGGGGGCGACGAATAGGGTGGCCTGGGACGCCAGGAGAGCTGGTGGAGGTAGACGAAAAGTATGCCTACCCGATTGAGGGGAACATTTTCGACTGGAACAAGCTCGCAGCCGTCGCTGACTCGGTTAAGGCGGGACGATCTGCCCTGAGCTTCGAGGGGCCTGTCTTTCGACCGGGGTATGGGATCTTCTCTGTGGTGGACCGCTCGGACATAAAGGAGTCGCTCGAGTACGGAACGAGCGGGTATGGGCGGGCGTACACCACCGGAGACGAAGAGCTGGACTTCTATCTGACGCACCCGGACCTGGCGATTGAAGAGAGAGACGATGTGGTGCCGGGACAGCGGGGCTACAAGGCGGCCAAACTTCGATTTGAGCGAGAGGTCCGGGCTGCGGAGCGGTCTGAGAACGGAGACTTTGGGGCCTTGACCGTTCAGGTCCGCGACGGGAACCATCGCACTTTCGGTTCCATCATCGGAGGCGAGCCGACTGTGTGGGTGAAGATCTACGGGAACCAGGTGCAAGACCTGAAGGACCCGGAGCAGCAGTACCCAAGCATTCGCCGACTCCGCAAAGAGCTCGGAATCAAGCCGGTCCGGAAAAGGCGATGAGCCGAGATTCGACGGCCCTTGCGCGCTCCCTCAACGATTCCACCGGAGAGCAGCGGATCCTGAACTATCAGCGGTTCTATGGAGGCGTATGGATGCATCCAGGAGAGAGCCCGCTGATTGAGCAGCGGTGGCACGATCGAAAGGAACGCTGGCGCAGTGACTCGACTCTGTTCGAGCCCGCCACCCACTACGTCGCCCCCCTCACTCAAGACGAGGCCAACCAGTTCGTAAGCCGCAACCACTACCTCGGTGGCGGGATTCAGGCCAGCATCTTTCGAGTCGGCCTCTTCGACGCCGGGACTCGGATGGACACACTCCAAGACGCTCCTCGGCGTACGGATCGGCTGGTCGGAGCCGCGATCTTCGCAGACGCGGAGCGTTGGCTCGTCAAGAAGTGGGCCCCCGGAATGACCGACCGCAGCGGAGGAGCCCCACCCCTCAAGCTCGCGCGGCTGGTCCTCAACGACGAGGTGGCCTTCAACGGGGAGACTTGGTTCCTCGGGGCGGCGCTGAAGCTCATGCGCCAGGGCTACCGTCGACCACTGAAGCACCACAGCCAGACTCCGTGGGCCGCGCGCCGATTCTCCGTGCTCATCAGTCTGAGCGACCCGGTGCCCCATGTGCTCCCTGGCAAGAAGGTGGTGATGCCTGGGCACATCGGGCGCGTCTATCAGGCTTTCAACGGCTCCTACCGGGGGCGCACAAAGCCAGGAGACGAGGTCTGGACCGAGAATGGCACCCCCTTGTCCGGTTTGACCGTCTCCAAGGTCGGCACCACTCGGTCGGGGCACGAGGCTGCGCTGGCATACCTCCAGCGAGTCACCGGAGTTCCCAGGAGCCCAGGGGAGCCCCTCCGCACCTACCGAAAGCGCGCTCTCAATCGGGCACTCGAGAAGGGGGTGCTGCTGAATATCTCCCACCCAGGAAAGCATGTGTACCTATGGGATTTGCGGGGCCGCGCTCTGGAGATCGACCCTCGAAGCGAGGCGGTTCGCCGATTTTACGAGCGAGCTGCCCCTCAAAAGAGAGACCTCCTCCGACTAGGCTCTCCGGGCAGCGATGTGTTCCTGCGCGGGATTCCGCCTGAGCTTGCCCCGTTTGAGTACGCTGGCGCAGTCGTGCGCTGGACGGAAGGTGGAGGCCAGGGCAATCGGGCCGGAAGCCTGGGATGGGTCCATCCACTGATCGCGTACTACGCTGCTCGGCCAAAGCTATCTCGTGCCCGCCGGTCGGCCCGCCCTGCGGTCCGAAGGGTAGTGGCGAGAATCCACGATGGTACTCTCTCCCTCGACGCCGCCCGCGTCACCCTAACTCGTCTCAACTCTGCCTTGGATCACCATCCGTGAACCGCTCTCTTCACTACCTGGCTGCTGGGCTCCTTACGGGAGGTCTCTTGCGAAAGAGCGGGAGTCGAGGCCAGAGGAGTCTCAAGAAGACCTCGAGACACCGGCGGGCGCAGAGCAACCGCGTCCAAAAACTCGACCCGGTGATGGACCCCGGATACAACCTGCGGGAGGTCTACAAGCAATGCATCCTCCTTGAGGACCACCTGGCGAACCCCCGCAAGCGTTGCCAGGACTGCATCAGCAAGCACTGCCACGCCATTGAAGCTCTCGTCGAGGAGGCCCGCGGCTTAGACAAGAGGGGCCGCTTTCACAAACTTACGAACTCCCTGCATGGGGGCATTCGCAAGGCCCAGAGCGACCTCGTGAGCGGGCGATGCCCTTCCAAGGTCGCCCAGGACGTCCGCGCCATGCGTAAACAGCTCAACCCCCTGGTCCGACTGACTCCACCCAAAACATGATAGGCTTGCGTGGGTTTTCCCCTCGGAGTCGGCTTTGCCGCTCCTCCTCAGTCCGGGGGGAGAGCCCCAAGAATCTAAGACAGGTGACGAACACATGACCGTAAAGCAGAGCATCCCCGGTGGACTTGTCGGCTATCCCCTCGCGGGAAATGCCGGAGCACTCACCGTAACTTTCGATCCCGCAGCCACCCCCGCTCAGTTGGCGGCTGACCCCACTCTGTTCAACTCGTTCTCGACGATGGTCCTCTTCGTGAGCGTGTCCATCGCTCCGGTGACCGTCGTCTTCCTCGGTAACTTCACGGTCCCTGCGGGAACCAGCTCTTTCCCAGTGGGAACCTCGTTCATCGGGCGGGCGGACGTTTTCCCGACCATGACGATCACCAGCGGGGCTTCGCTCCGAGGTGTTCAGCACTTCCACGATCTCTCCATCGCGAACACTGGAAGTGCGGGCACAATCGCCAGCCAGTCGGACGGGACGAACCTCTTCCTGACTTTCGTAGGGTGCGAGTTCAACGTCACTCAGTACCTGGCCTTGATTTCCGTCTCTAGCACAGTGGTGACCCTGACGTCCTGCACAGACGCCTCGGGTGGTCCGATCGGAATGTCGAACCCCATCCTGAGCTACAGCGGGGCAAACGAGTATCAGCTCGTTCTCGAAGGAACCGTCTGCGGACCCAACACGATCGTGACGACTGCTGAGGCCGGAACGACGATGGTCATTCTTGGGGACGGGGGACAGTTCTCTCACCTCCAGGCCCAGCAGACGGGATCTTGGAGCACGACCACCTACAGCAATCCCCAGGTGATCGGCTCGAGCAACCGTCAGAGCTACACCATCGGCGCAGACGCTCTGTGGCCCACCCCCGTCAATGCCGCGACGCAGCTCCAAGTGGGCTTCCTCGCCGTGAACAACACGACCGGAGGTGCGCTGAAGCTCGCTATCGGAACCAACGACTTCTTCACCGAGGGCCAACTGTTGTACGTCCGCAATATCAGTGCAGCCGCAGGTTCGACCGTGGCGCTGTTTCAGCCCGATGATGCGCTGCCCGTCAACTCCAACGCGATCCTCGATGCCACCATCGTGCCCCAGGCTGGCGCCGCGGGGTCTCAAATCGCGATCTTGCTGATGTTCACCCGCGACAACGACGGGGGCTCCCCCGGCTGGGTTCCGATTTCCAACCAAATCAAGGCGTAGCCATGCTGTTCGACCCGACCCCGCTCACCGTGAAGGCAGCCGAGTCCAAGCTCGATGAATGCACGATCGAGGAGCTTGAGAAGATTCAGGCACTCGAGCGAGCCGGTAAGAACCGAGTGACCTTGCTGTGCTCGATCGAAGAATGGATTTCCGACCTCAGCGAGCAGGTGGCGAGTCTCCCCCCCGAGACCACCGAATCGGTCCAGGAAAAGGAAACGCCAGCCGATCCGGGCCCGGCTATCCCTTGCCCTGGACCTCCGACTGGTCGCCTTAGCCGGAGTCAGGCTGCGGCGCATCGGGCGGCCAAAGACTGATGAGCGAGTCCTTCCTTGACGCTCCGTCCTGCAACCGGATCAGCAGGACGGCTGCTGCCGCTGCGCGTGCGGAGGAGAAGCTCCGACAGGCCAACGAGCGCAAGGCGAGGGCAAAGCTGCCCCCGAAGAAGAGCACCCTTTCGGCGCCGCCCCCCGGTGGATCCTTTCGGCTGGAGCCGGAGCTCTCATCCTCTCGGCGCGACCGCTGGCGCCGAGCTGCCGTCCTGGCCGAGGGAACCAAGTAGGGATGCTCCCGCCGGTACTCGTTCAGATCCGCTCCCTGGGGTACGAGGTATTTACCGAGGGCGACTACAACCTCAACCTGTTCGGCATTCGCTCTCCCGACACCGTCTCGGGCACCTACGACGACTTTCTAGGTTGTGCTTACAAGGCCGATGGGCAGTGGAACGTCCGGTACTGGTCGGCGACGACAGACCCCGGCCTGTACTACCGGGAGAATCCTGCGAACGTGAACGGCACTGCCATTCTCGTCCCCGGCCAATACAGGGGCGTGTATTCGGTGGACCTCCATGCGGGCAAGTACCTCGCGCTCTGCCAACGCAACGGTCCCGTGACCGTCTGGCGGGACGACAACAAAGACGACGTACTCGACCACAATGTGGACGAAGAGTCGGGCTACTTCGGGATCAACATCCACGCCTCGTCGAGCACTCCCTACGACCAGACACGCGATCGGGACGAAGACTCGGACGTCGGCAAGTGGTCCGCAGGCTGCCAGGTCCATGCCACAACCACGGGGTTCCGCGAAATGATGGACCTTGTAAACAAGCAACTCGAAACGCATCCGTCCTGGAAGAAGGTGTTCACCTACACGCTTCTCGACCAGTGGGCCGACTAAAGGAATCGTTCGCGGGCGATTTCTTTGACGGGGGCTCCTGCCGCCAACTCGCGGGCAGACCTTGTCTGAAGATCTCGGGACTGAAGGACAATCAACGAGCGGGCCCGGTACATCACCGAGCGCACGGGATCGTCCTCCTTGGCGAGCGAAAAGGCAGGGCTCTCGAAGGCGTCGAAAAGCGACCGACTCTCCTCGATGGTTCGGCGGTTGACCTGGGCCTCGCGGCGCCAGTCCTCCGCTCTGCCCTGCTCGGGTTGAATGAAGGCCCAGCGGGTAGATGAGCCAGCGAGCCGCTGAAGGTCATGGTTGGCCGGTTGCAAGGCTGTGTACCCGTAGACTTGGAGGGAGAACGGACCGAGTGTCGCAACGACCTGTTCGGCAGCGGCTTCCACCAGAGCGTAATGGAGGGCCATCGCCACCCGCTCTACCGCTGCCTGGGAATGATCCATCGTCCAGGGAAGGACCACTCCCACGGAGCGGGACTCGTGCGACGGGGATGCCGTGGAGTCATTGAGGTCGCAGATCGCGATCCTGAGAACTCGGAGGTACAGCTCCTCGACGCAGGAAGGGATCTGGTCCTGAAGGTAGGACTCAATGACAGAATCGGAGCACTTTGGGTCTCGAAGTAGTCGCCGCCCCCCTCCCTCGGTGACGACAGCCCAGCCAATGGCCCGGAGTTCCTCCGGGTCGGGGACACGCTGAAGAAGGTGACTCCGGCCCCCCAGCGGTGCCGACTTCATCGGGGGAAGCGACGCACTGCCATTCCAGAGTCCCGTGCCGCGCTCGGAGTCTCGAGGGGTTTCGACGCAAAGGTGCTCACCGTCTGGATGGAGGCGAACCTCGCCGAGTTCCAGTTCCTCCAATGCGTCCAGGTTGCTGGAAACCACCCGAAACCGAGTGGCAGGACACGGCCCTGTCTCTACCACCACAGGGTGCTCCTCGAGAACGTGTCGACGGTGCTCCTGGGCCCAGAAGATGCGCGGGATCATGAATCCTCACAATGAGGGTGGCGGGTCCACTCCCCGCACCACTGCAAGCCGAGATAGAGCGAGGGAACCGGCCCCGCCCCGTCGACCCGGGGCGGGTATCTGAAGCAGTGCGCTCCCTGCTCGAAGGTGCAAGTTCGGCAGTCTCGACCATCGGGACCAGGAGCCGGAAACGCCCATCCGCGATGCTCGCGGGGGACGAGAGAAGACCAGTCCACGCTCTGGTGCTTGCTCATCAACTCCACGACTCGACGACGGGCAGAGGATCGTTCCCCGTCGTCGCTCGTTTTGGTGGCGAGTGAAAACAACTTGTGGAATCGCGGAAGGGGGTCTCGAGTCATTTCCCGTTCGCGGGGCCCTTTGGCTTTCTCTGGTCGAACACACCGAAGACACGGCTCGGCTCGGCTCCGTCGACCCCAGGCTCCTCGGGGTAGGGCTCCACGGCAACTCGATGGGTGCGGACTTTCGCCACTTCCTCCGCGATGCGCTCTGCGGCTGCATCGAACTGAGCAGCCGCACCCAGGTCGGCGGCACCCCACCGGGCCTGCTTCGCCTGATTCATGAAGTGGGCCTGCTGCGCCTCGAGACCCCCGACCTGACTGTCCAGCAGGTAGAGGAGCGCATTCTTTTGGGCGTCAAGCGTAGGAAAAACAGAAGGTCGGTCGGTCATAGGGGCAACTCCATCTGGGATCGAAAGAAGGAAATCTCGGAATCCAGAGCGACGGCAACGGAGGCTTCGAGCTGGGCGTCCGAGAGGGCTCGGTGGTGATCCTGAGTCCAGCGAATCTCATGGCCCCGACCGCTCAAAAACGCCACGACCTCCGTGAGCCTCGGCCACTTCCAGCGTTGGTCGGGGTATTTCGACTTGATCCACGCACTGGCCGGAGGCAAGGCCCCCAGATTCCCCATCAGCTCCATCGCGGCCAGCATGATGCACTCGCCTTTGGGAAGCCCGAGCACTTCAAGATCGAAGCCGTTTCGGTTGAGCATCCGAAAGTCAAAATCCTGATTGAAAGCGCGGACGACAGTCACGCCTTCCTCGAGGGCTCGCTCGACGTTCGCCTTCAATCGAGCCTGACTCTCGGTGACGGAGATCCCGTCACGGCGCACAACATCAGGCGTGATGCCGGTGAGAGAAAATGCATGGCGAGCCCTGGGGTCCTCAAGGACGACGTCTGGCTGCCTAACGAACCAGCCGTCCGAGAAGATCTCCCCACCATCCTCGTCCACAGCGACGAGGCCGATTTCGACCACCTCGGCCTGAAATCCGGGGGGCTTGCCGTCCAGCCCAGTTGTCTCGGTATCCACAATGAGCTGCTTCATGCCTGTGCCTCCATTCGCTCAATCAAAGAGGTGAACCCCTCGAGCCAAACACGCGAGTCCGCCGACGTCTCTGGCTGGAGCACCGCTGTGCCCTTGCCGTCGACCTGGACGTCTTTTCCATTCACCTTGACCCGAGAAGAGGTCCACCGGACGGACCGAACACCGGCCCCGTCGCAGTGAAGGAGCCCCACTGCGCTGAAGTGACGATGAAGATGGAACGCATCGTTGATCTTCTTCGCTCCGATGTAGGGACTCACCTTCAGTCCCCCCGAAGAGTGACTCACCCGAGAGTGGGCGATCGCAATCACATGGGCGGGCAGGGCCTCGAGGATCTGTATCTGCCGCGCTGTCCAGCGATGGGCTCGCCCGTAGTCTTGCTCCGTGAGGTCGAGCTTGTTTTCAAAGATGATCTTCTCGTGAGGCTGGGCCTTTGCAGCAGTCTCGACGGCCCGTCCTCCTACGCGGTGCGCGGCGACGGCAGCAAGATTGCGACAGTGGATCTCCGTGAGACTGTCCACCACGACCACGTTGTGGCCCGCGAGTTTCGCGGGGAGCCCTCGCCAGAATGCGCTCCATTCTGCGTTGCCCGCTTGGGGCACCACGAGCTTCAGGTCGGCATTCGCACTGCATGCGCTCGGCAGACCCTGGGGCTCCAGTGCGATGCACGCATCGGCCCCGAGTACGGAGCTGTAAGTCTTGCCGTGCCCAGGTGCGCCAAAGACCAGAAGTTTGGCCCACGGGGTGGGTGGTGTACATTTCATCGTAGACTCCTCGCTAGTCCGAATGTAACACCGAACCCTTTCAGGTGAAAGGTCGCCCATGCTAACAGCCTTGAAAAAACTCCCCTGGTGGGCGTGGGTCGCCCTGGTGGTGGGGATTTCCATTCCCATCCTTATTGCCTCCGGGGCTCTGAAGGGTCTCCTCGGCGCCGCTGCCGGACTCATCGCCTCCGGCGTCGCAGCTCATCGAGCGAACCGCGAGGCCCGCAGGGTCTCTACCGACCTCCAGGAGCGGATCGAAGTAGAGAAGTCCGAGGTGGATGCCCTCAACTCCAGTCAGGACAAAGACCTGGCCGCAGTGAGCGAGCCCACGACAGCGGCCCCGAGCTCCGCTGAGGACGAGGCGCGTCGTCGCAAGCTGGTGGAGGACCCGTGGACCGAAAGTTGATAGGGACGCTGTGCGTCCTGGCGGCTCTTTCCCTCTCCTGTCAGCCCGCCTCTCTGCGCCCGCTCGCATGGGGTCAGATGCCCGCCTACAACCAGGTCGCCGCCCCAGACCTTCTCGAGCACTCTCCGGTGGGCGTCCTGGCCGGAGACACTGTCCCTTTCGACGGTTTCGTAGTGCCTCGGGATGAGTGGAGAGTCCTCATCGCCGAGTACGGACGGCTTCAAGAGGCCATATTCCTCAGCCAGCAAGGCCGAGGGGGAGATCGAGCGACCTGCGACGAGTATGTCTCGAACCTCCAGGGGGAAGTGGTGCGCCTCAAGGAGGACCGTCCCCGCATCTGCGCCCTGTGCGCCGCGACAGGTAGCGCAGCGGGGGCGACCCTCGCCGGAGCGGCGGTTGCCCAGGGGTGTGACTGACCTACCGGCTGTGTTAGCTTGACGCGGGGTGCCCCCGATGGGGCCCACAACTCTCCAAGCCACACTCTGTGGCCTCGGAGGGGGTCACCTCACCCTCCCCACAACCAGCCCACGACGTCCAGAGCCATTGCTCGGACGTTTTCTCGATTCCATTCGGGATTGAGTCGGACGTCCACCAGCTTTCGACGGGGGGTCTCAGCCATTTCACGGCGCAGCTCCGCTTGCATCTGAGCGTGGGCCAGCCGCTGGTGCCACTCTCGACGCGCAGCCTCTCGCCTGCGCGCTTCCAGCTCCCTGAGCCTTTCCTGCTCGGCGAGCCGCTGAATGCGGGCGTCCACTTCTCCGCGTCGATCGCGGAGCTCTGTCCAAGCCCTCTGCACAGACTTGAACTGCATGGTGGCTTGGGGACAAGAGTTTCGGTCGGGATGAAGAGCGAAGGCTAGCGAGCGCCAAGCAGCTTTGATTTCAGGGAGGGTTGCACCCGGATCGACACCCAGAACTGCGTAGGGACTCTCCACATTCCTCAGCGAGAGCGAAGGGCCCATATCAGGCCACCCACGGCTGCGAGCCCGACCGGGACACCGATGAGCCAGGGTGAGAACCCAAGTCGCTCGGAAAGAGGCTGCTTTTGCAGCTTCTCAATGTTGTTCTGCTGGGGCGGGAGCTGCCCGTAGGTCATAACCCCTGCGGCATTCGTGCCCTGCTGCACTGCGTTTCGGTTCGCGGGAGTATCGGGAAGACTCGCCACCACCTCTTGAGGGTGAGGGGGAGGTGCATTCGGACTCTGAAGCTTGGCTGAGTACTTGTCGATCACGTTCTGAAGACCCCCAGGGGTCCTCATGGCCTCGGTGATCATCTCCATCAGGTTGCTCGAGCTTCCCATCGCGTCGTAGCCGAGCGAATCGTAGCCGTCACCCGACATATAGGTCATGGCCGAGCCCGTATGGAAGGTGGGTCGGAACTGTCCTGGGAAGTTCACCATCGCCAACTCGTACAAAGCCCCGATGGGGGCTCCAGGGTCCAGCTCCCGAGCCTCTTCCGCCGTGAGTCCGTAGATCCACATGGGCGGGAAGTAGCTGCCGGGAATGTGCCCGTCGGCGTAGTAATTCAGCCAGGAGCCCAAAATCTCAGACCGCTGCCAAATGGGAACCTGACCCACGTTCGCGTCTGCGGAGCCGTCCCCAGACGGAAACACCGTCTGGAGGGTGACCTTGCCGATGAGATCGTCTCGAGCAGGAATGTTCTGAAGGACAGCCATGCCCATTCCCGAGGTGTCGCTCTTCAAAAACGGGCTGAACGCTACGATGTTTGTGAGGTAGCCCCAGGCCTTCTTGAGGTCCTGGCGACGGCTGTGGTTGATGTTGAGGTTGATCTCACGGTCGAGCTGCTTGATCTGCCCCGGCCCATGCCACAAGTGGTTGTAGCGCGCGTCCTTCGAGGTCATTACCCCGTTGGAGTCAATAGACTTGATCCGGTCTTTCAAGATCTGAGCGCCGATAGGGTCTTTGTAGGCCCCGCTGGCCCACTTCGACTTCTGGGCCAAATCCTTCTTGAGCTTGGTCTTGAGCTTCGCGGAGTCGCGCTTGATCTTGCGCCGCTCGGCCAACTTGGCCCTTCGCGCATCCTGTTTCACCCGGAGCTTGTCGTTCAGCTTACGGACCTGGGGGAGCCGCTTGTTCCAGAGGTCTTTTTGGTTTCGCGCGTAAATGTGAGGCTCGTTCTGCTGCTTCACCCCCTCTGAGACTGCACCCGTAATCGCGTTTACGACAGCGGCGGCACCCTGGAGGACCGCTCCGGCGGCACCAGCAGCTCCCCCACCTCCACCTCCGCCAGCAGCAGGCGCAGCACCAGCAGGCGCAGCGGCGGCAGGCGCAGCGGCGGCAGGCGCAGCGGCGGCAGCGTCCTGGCCGAAGCCATAGCCATAGAAGTCACCGAACAAATCGCTCACAGCACACCTCGCCTCTTGAACCGAACGTCGCGCTGCGCGATAGCCGCCAGGAGGGTGACGTAGTTCCCGACGATCAGGCCGAATCCTCCGACCAGGAGCCAGGGCCAATTTCGACGCATCCAGGTCTGCACACCCCGGTAGGCCGCTTCTTCCGCTCGGTCAGCGGTCGAAGCGAGGGCGGCCTGAAAGGTGGGATCTGCGACCAAGACTTGAGCAATCTCAGACGTCGCGCCACCCGCAAGGGTACGCAACGCAGAGCCAGGATCTTGACCGTAGAGGTCGAGGTCCACCGCTTCGTAGCCCGCAAAGCCCTGAGCACTCATGGAAAAGCCCTCAGTGAACTATGCGGCGGAAGCGACGTACCAGGCAGCACCGTTGTTGGCAGCGTTGTTCATGGCAATCACCACGACCGCGGCCTGCTGGATTGAAAAGATCGTCGATCCCCCAGGAGACTGGACGTCGATCTGCACATTTTGAGTCTCGGCGATGTAGAACTTCTGACCCAAGCACGAGTTCGGGGGCGGAAGAATCACCTGGGTTGTGCCACCACTGTTGTTGGCGAGAACCTGGAAGGGTCGACCCAACCGATCGCCCGACGCATTGGATGCAGTGAGGGTGACGGGCCCGCTAAGGGTGGCAACATTGACCATCTGGGTGCCACCAGCACTGGACGACTGTCCAACACCCACGGTCTCCCCGTAACGATTTTTAAGAGCAAAAGTCATTAAATACTCCGGGCTAGACGGTGACGACGGCCCAGCCACCCTGGGCCGAGCTGTCTACCACCATGAAGGTTCGACCGTTCTGAAGCGGGAGAGCCCCCCCCGCCGCAGCGATGGTGTAGGCACCTGAGTTGACGGGGTTGCCGCCACCATTGGTCTGGACGGTAACCGCGTTTGCACCCGCTCCGACGTTCACGATGTAGATCACAAAGCCTTCGGAGAGGTTCGCAGCGGCAGCTCGCGGGTCCGGCAGAGTCACCGTCTCAACCGCAGCGGTAGTGTTGACAACCACCACCCTGGCATCGTTGTTGATCGGGGTGGTCAGGCCCGCACCGGTAATCGACTGGCAGTCGAGCATCGGAGTCGCAACCGTCCCGGCTCCCGTGGGCTGGAGGTTCTGCTGCGGGGAGTAAGTAAAGGCGACCGTCGAGCCGTCGTCCTGAATCATCGAAAATGCGCTCATGAGTGGTCCGCCTAGAAGATTTCGAGGGTGGTGTACTGAAGGCTCGCGCCCGTCAGGTAGAAGATGCCCGTGGCGCCCTGAGCGACGTTGACGACGCCGCCACCAGCCTGAGTCTCCACTTCAACATTCTGAGCGGCAGTGCCCGTGTTGCACACAATGACCGTCATGCCCTCGTAAGAGGCCTGACTCGCCGCGTTCGGCGGGTAAGTGAGAGCCAGCCGTCGACCTGCCGTGAGGGCGCCCCCCACAACTACGAGACCATTGGTAGCCGTCGTGTTCGCATCACCCATCACCTGAAAGGAACCCTCGGTAAGGGTGTCCCAGCCGATGCCGATGGTGGTGCCGCCACCGTCCTTGAAAGAAAACGCCATGAGTCAATCTCCGAGTCGAGAGCGTACATCACCCCACCGTGAGGGGCAACGAGATCCGATCCTGACGGATTTCAGCGAAGAAGGCAACCCGGAGGGTTTCGAGCCGGAATAACTCCATCCACATTCACGCAGCTCCTATGAGCGGCCTCGAGGCGGGCAAGCGATGGTCTCGGGGGGTCCGCAATATCACGCAGAGCCCGCTGGGCAATCAAACGACTCGACGCACTCGAAAGCGGACTCGAGGCGATTGAGTCCAAGGCTTCGACAGCAAGCTCCAGGGCGCGAGAGATTTCGTGGGTAGTGCTCATGGCTTCTTCTTCGCGGCTCGGAGGAAACTCGGATTCATCAACAACTTCTTGGCACGCTTGAAGGCCGCAGGAGCGTGGGCCCAAATCCACAGCTCAACGTCGTCCAGGTTGGGGCCGGTCGACGCCAAGTCCTGAAGAGCGTCCAACTCGGACCGATTCACCAGCACGACTTCCGGATCGTCTTCAATCTCCTCGAGTCCCTCAACGAGAGCCTCTACCTTCTTCACAATGACGCGAGTCCATTGACCCTCGATCTGCTCATCACTCGGCTTCATCAGACCCTGCCTCCTGACGGGCTCGTGCGAACAACCGCTCCCGCGCTACGGGAGAGAGCCCGTCGATGTAGCGTGTCAGGTGCGTAGAGAAAGAAAGACGACGCCTGCCCGGGAAGAGCCAGCGGCCCCCCTCCTCGGTCAAGCGAGTCAACAAAAGAGTCCCCCGGAAACTCTCGAGGGCGAGGGAAAGTAACTCATCCTGGTCCGTCGTGCTCGCCCCAGGAGAGGTTCTCAGGACTCGGACTAATCTCTCCAGAAGGAACTCACGCGGGGTCCGGCCCTTACGGTCACGCATCACTCTTCGTCGTCCAGGGCATCCATGAAGACGGGGAGCAACTCATCGCTGTTTTCCTGGACCAGGGCCTTGAAGGCACTGGGGTTTTCGGAGCTCATGCGGCGGATCTCACCAATGAGGTCCACCTCCTCGACCACGGTCGATGGGGGGCCTCCGAAATCGTCAGGGGCGTGGATCTCCTCACCCCATTCGCTCTGGTGGACGGCTGGCACCCCAAAGGTCGGGGCTTCCCCCCACCCGTCATAAGCTGGAGCCTCGACAGCCGGACGACTGAGGCCGCCCGCCGCTGGGGGACCTGCCACCTTGGCTGCCTTCTTGGTGCCAAGCACCGACTTCTTGACCTGGGAAATCAGCATGCTCCCAAGCCAGTCCGAAATGCCCTTGTCCCGACTGCGCCCCTCCGGCTCCGGCTCTTCCCCCGGAAGCATGGCACCACGCGGGGGTCGCTCCAGG
>Ga0080013_1004394_pt1 | contig 13936 bp, 22 predicted proteins | sample ETNvirenome_6_85_FD_69236 | JGI IMG/M metagenome (GOLD analysis project Ga0080013, IMG submission 69236) | Marine viral communities from the Pacific Ocean - ETNP_6_85 (SPADES assembly) (version 2) | ecosystem: Environmental > Aquatic > Marine > Oceanic | place: Pacific Ocean | collected 2013-06-19
AACTTTATCATCAACATGGATATTACCATCAAGAGATACGTTACCTGTTACAGCAAGAGTCCCTGTAAACTTAGCTGCGCCTGTAGCAAGCTGGAAAGAACTATTAGTTCCATCTCCAGTTTCAATAGTTTGAAGACCAGCACTTACGCCAGTATTAGCAGTTACACCAACTTTTAGTAGCTGTTTATAACTATTTGATATTAATTTTCCTGTTAATTCTGTCATATTGTGTTCCACCAGTTATCTGTGTCTTCCCATTTGGTTGTTGCTTGTTGCCATGTAAGACCTCTACCACCATCATCAGGTCTTGGGTCACGTATAGCAGGGTTATCTCGTACATCGGGTACTTTATTTTGTGGGTGATTTTCTAAGTCATACTGTCCTTCAAAACAATCTGGACATGTTATCATGTGATAACTATTTAAACGCATTACTCTATGTGGATATACAAACCCACATGTATCACACATTGCTAATGCATTTTTATTACTTGCCATTAAACATACCTTAATCTTGGAACAACCTTCATAGTTGCTCTTTCTCTATCCTCCTGCATAGCTCTTGCAAGTGTTTCTTCATAGTTTGTTTTTAACATTGTTATTCTACCAGCTTCTACACCAGGTCTTTTCATTGACATATGATATGCTAGACCGCATGTAAGACAAGGTAAAAACCTTTTTGGTAAATCAGCATTCTGTCCTGCTGACTTATCTACGTCTTGTAGTTCACTAATAACTTCTATCTTTAAAACATCAGTAGAATTTTCAGGTATAGGCCACAAAGAAAGAACAGGATTAGCTCTTCCTCTACGTATTGAATATTGAGAAGGTCTTCCTGTTTGTGTTTTATTTGGTATTAATAAATATTCTTCAGGAGATATACGTTCTAGTTGTAAGTCTGTATCATCTCTATTGAGTACAACTTCAAGAGCATCTACTGTAGAAGAAGATAAATCATAGGCTGTTGTGCTTGCAGCAACAGTTACAGAAGAAACAGAAGTACTCCAGAGAAGAACACCTCTATTTTGCCAATCCTTTAACATAAGATTTATAGAACGTCTAGCAGAAGCAGGTTCATGACCAAGGGTTTGCTCTCCCCCAATCATTTCCATTGCTTCCTGTATTACCTCATCTATGTCAAGATTAAAATTATATGTGCCTGATACTGCCATTATTTCCTATACCTTGCTGTTTTCTTAGCTATTCTTTTTGGCTGCTTCACGAACTGCTTCCCTGCAGCAGTCCCTTTTCTCTTTGCTTTGGTGGTCGCTGCATATTCCTTTGATGACAATGCCTTTATTGCTTTCTCTGGAAGATACCGTTCTCCTGTCTTGCTGCTTGGTTTCCCTGACTTGGTTCTCCATTTTTGCTTACTCCATTTAGAAAGTTTATTACTCTTTTTCTTTTTACCTGAGTATGTACCACCAGCATCTTTATAATATTTAACTGCTAGTTGCATCGCCCTTGCTGAGTGTTTACCACCCATCTTGCGTTTTGCTTTGGCTTTTGCAGCAGCCCATTTCTTAGGGTCACGCTTCTTGGCGACTGCCATTATTTCCCTACTTTCTTCATTGCCTCTTTATGAGCAGCACCAAAAGTTTTTCCACCTCTCATCGCCTTTTTCATACTAGTCATGTGTTTTGCAGTATGATGTTTTGCATGTCTTTTTAAAGCTTCTCTTTGCCTTATCGTAAGAAGATTAGAAGTTGGCTTCTTTTTTGGTCTTCCTACTTTAGAACCATATGTACCTTTACCTTTTGGCATTAACACCTCCACCTTTTTCTAGCTTGTCTTAATCTACTGTTTGGGTTCTTAGCAGCCTTGGGAAACTTCTTCATTTGTCCTGCAGACCTAGCACAATATGATTTACGTCTTGCTGCACGTTTACCAGTAGGTTTCTTTTCAGTAACAGCAGTCTTTAATTTAGAACCAGGATTCTGTCTACGATACTTGGCTACACCTTTCTTGGTCATGCCAGCACCAGCCTTGGTAGGACGTTTCATGCCCCGACCAATGGTAATTCCCTTCATATTACTTTTTTTTCTTTTGACTGCCATATGTATACTTATACTTTTCTTTTAAATATCTTACAAGGTCTTCCCAATAATCATCCCAATATGTATAATCTTTTTTAATAGGTTTAACACAACTCTCATCTATTAAACTATAATTATCTTCACCTAAATCTACAGACTCTCTGTATCGTTTTAAAAAATCTTCATCAACCATTAGTACATTTTATCAGAATATTTAGCTTTACCAAAACCTTGTCTAGCTGCACCCACTCCACGAACAGGTCCACCCATATTACGTTTTACTTTACCACCACCCATTCTAATTTCAAAGCCACCCATCGCATCAAGCTCTGCTTCAGTAGGTAGTTTACCTTTTCCACCAAGACCCATTTCTTCTGCTATAACTTGTCTTGAAGGTGCATACTCACCTGTAGGAACTAATTTCTTTTTACCATTTTTATCAGTTCTTACTTTAGCTTTACCTTGCATAATAAGTCTACGAGCTTGAGCCTTAGACATTTTTTCAGGAAGCTGAACCTTAGAAAGCAATGGACCTTGTTCTACAGGTACAGCATCTTCTGGTCCTGTAGCTCTACGTCTTGGTAGAGGGTCTCTAGTATCAGCTATATCTGATTTAGCTTTTAAATACTCTCGTTGCTCAGATGGAGTTTTATTTTTTAATTCGGTTAACTTAACTCCAGATAACTTTTGAATTTCAGCTTTAGCTTTTTTAGATAAAGGCTTTTCTTGTTTTTTACGAGCAACAGGTTTCTTAGCTTCAACCTCTGGTTTAGATTTTGGCTTTGGTCCTCTACGTCTTTTAGGACGGCCTCTTTTTGGTTTAGTTACTTTAGAAACAAGTTTAGTAGCAAATGCTGCCATAATTAAGTCTCCACTTTAAAAGACTTACTTTCATCATAGTTTTCATCAACTACAACATCTTGGGGTGGACCTTTTACATCTGGTCCTTTTCGTGCTGCCCCATACCCTTGTCCTGTAGGTCTGCCTACAATCTCATCTAGGTTATGAGGACGTTTAATAAGAGTATGGGGTCCAGCCATTTTATTTCTCCTTTATACATTTTTTATAGATAAACCATGCACCTATACAAATAGCTGCAATAATTGCTATACCTATCCCAAGACTACTATCTTCTTGTACAGGTTTTGTTTCTACTTTAGTAGGTTGTTCTACAACTGCTACAGTTTTCTTATCCATTATGATTTCCTCTTTCTACCTTTCTTTGCCATTGCTGCCATTTTCTTAGGACCATATTTCTTACGACCTATATATGCAGCAAGAGCTTTAGGATTTTTTGCTCCACGTTTCTTTAGTTTCGTTGTCAGAGCTTTGAATCTAGCTCCACTCCCTAGTTTTGGTTTACGTTTCTTTGGTGACTTCATAATCTGTTGTCCAGCACTAGACCTATTAATCATAACTATTATTGACTACCTGACCACCTGTCATGCGATAAGTAATGGGTCCACCTTTTTTATAGCCTTTTACTTTACCACCACCCATCTTAGGTACAATATCTCTATCTTTCATATTTTTAATTTTTGATTTCAATAGTTTTATATTTTCTTTATCTTTAGTAATTTGCTTTGATTTTTTAGCAATAAATTTAGTTTTATCTATACCTTTTAAAGAGTCACGCTTTTCTTCATATACTTCTAATTTCTTTTTAGCTGCTTCTAAATCTTTCATAGTTTTAGTAAGATTTTTACCTTTTTTATTTTGATTTTCAACAGTTACTTTATAAGCTGGTATATCATCAGAAGTAGGTGTTCCAGTTCCTTTTAATTTAGATTCCCCTTGTGACATAGGTTTAGCTACTGATGATGGTGTCATAAGGTCAGCAGCCTTTTTACCTTTTGATTTACGTGCTTTACGAGAAGCTCCTAAAGCTTTACGAGTTAAACCCCTTGCTATTCCTAACATAATTATGGACTCCCTACTTGTAATGTATCAGGACCACCAGCAGGTGAGGCAGCAACTGCCATATCATCTTGGCGTGTCCTTCTAGCTTGGTTTCTAAGTGTAATTATTGCTGCTTCATATTGTTGTTGCCATGAAGCAATTGTATTCCAATCCTTCATGTACATTGTTGCTTCCATCATTGCAGCATAAAATAAAGCATCATAACAGTAGTTGCTAAAATAGTTTTGCGTTGTAACGCTTGTTCCTGTAGCTGAAGCAAGAGCTAAAGGTTGTGAAGCTGTTTGTATTTCTCCTGTTACAGTAGATGCAGGAGTTGGTACAATAAATATAGAAGTGTTATTCTTACGTGCGTAGTAACGAGGTGTACCTGTAGAAGCACTCACAGGCCAGTAGTCATTACAATATTCGATTGTTCTTTGTAACAGATTTGTTTTAATACTGGAGGCACTGGTTGTAAAGTTTACATTACGAACTATACGTACCCTATCTCCAAGACTTACAACTGCATTACCAGCCGTAAGCGTAATAGCAGTATACTCATCCAGACCAGCATCATCAATGTCTTTGGTCAGGCGTATCTCTGCCCTGCTAATGAAATTAGGTATCTCATTAGTAAATTCTGTGCCATCATTTTCAGTTGTATTAATAATGGCTGATTTTAAATCTGCATAGGTTGCCATGATTAGCCTACGAATGCAGTTAATACACATCCATCAGTAGGACCAGATACACTAACAACACCATAGACAGGAACTCCAAGTTCCCCCATATAAATGTCAGTTGCTTCATTGGCAGCTACTTGAAATTTAATTGCAGTACCTTCTGCTGTTTTATTGGTAATCTGCTTTTGTCCTTTGATTGAATAAGAACCAGCAGCCGTAGCCAATGCGTGTATAGCCAAGATACGAGTTGTTGTAGGCTGTGGGCTATCACCAGCACCATTACTTCCTACAGTTGTATCGTCTTCTACATATGTAAGAACTGCATCACCTGTTGCAATTCCAACTTTAATATTTGTTGTCATGATATCTCCTTATAAGTATGAGAGAGGTAGCATTATACTACCCCTCTCTACTATAGTTGCATTAGCCAGCGGAACCGAAGAACCCACGCCAATCAGAGACACCGAAGCTATAACGCTCACGGGCTTTGAAACGAAGGTTTCCAGTATCGAAGTCAGGCTCCATCTTGGTCTGAAGCGGAGAACGAATGAACATTTTTGTTCCATTCGGTGCATCAGTTTTAACAAACCACGCATCAGTATCAGTGAAGCGACGGTTGATGTAGTAGCCTTCAGGCACCATACCCATGTGACGAACAGCATTGATAGCATTCGTATTAGGGTTGGCATCTGCTGCACTGGTTCCCGTATTACCAGGGCTGCTGAGTACTTTGTCAGCAACGGCCCAATAATCAACAGGGATGTGCAAAGAAACAGCACTGGCACCAATCAGAATACCACGGTCATCCTTGATTTTCTGAATAGACGTTAGTGCAGTTTCAAGAGTTGCTTCTGATAGGTCAGACGCAGCCAAAAGGTTGGACTGATTACCATCAGAAATAGTTGGGTGAGCCGCAGAGAAGAATGCAGCACCGTCACCAATAGTATCAGAGAAACCATTGTTGAAAATGTTTGCAGCTTTCACCTGTTTGGTATTTGCCATTGCTCGTGCAAGACCTTTCGCACGAAGTTTAGCAAACGTATCATACAGGTTATCTTCCATTGCTTCTTCTGTAACAGCAAAGGCAAGAGCTACAGTCTCAGCCGTATAACGGGCCGTGTAGCTTTCCTGTGCGTCATCATAAGAAACAGCAGCACCTTCACCTTTAGTAGGTGCAGTACCGAAACCAGTGAAGAGGACTTCTTCTTCAAAAGCTCGGTCTGAGTTTTCAATTTCAAAGAGAGGCTCATGCTCATTGTTCACCTCTCCATACTCCATTCCAAATACGGCGTTAAGACCAGGAAGGAGTTCTTTGCTAATACTAGCTCTATTAATAGCCATGATTATCCCTCCTTATTAAGCCGAAGAAGCCGTAGCTGTTACGTAGCGGTCACGGTGCATATTCAACCAGACTTCTACGATTGGATAAGCATCGGAATCCTTTTCATCAGGATACTTCGCTTTACCAACAACTCGTACTTGCTTTTCGGATTCAGCACCACTTGCGCCATCTAGGTAATAACTGGATTGACCAGTTACCGTACTACCAGATGAAGCAGTAGAACTGACGGTTACGTTATAGTTCTTGACAATCGCCAACTCTGCAGCCGACAATGACAAGGACGCTTGAATGTAATAGGTCTGATTTGGGTCAGTTATTACAAAGAATTTAATATCCGTGGCACTCGTTCCACCGTTCCAATAACGTGCGAACTTTTGCTCTCCATTTTCAACATATTGACATCCCATGAAAACACCAGAAGGTTTAAGAGTACCTGCAACATATGGTGAAATAGTTGCAAAGTTAGCTCCTGGCATTACCACTGGGTCGCCAGTGAAAATGTTATTGGTGGGTGACTGAGCCTGACCCGTTGAAGTCAACGTAATCATGTCGGTCACAGCCTCATTATTATAGGCACCACCCTTTTTACGAGCAGGAATGAAACCACGAAATGCTTTAGTAGTAGACATTGTTTCATCTCCTTAATTATGAAGAAGACTAATTCTGAAAAGAAGGTCGCCTTCCTCTTGTTGTTACTGATTTACTTGTGTTGGAGATAGGCATACGAGAGTCAGAGTTTTTCATGAGTTGTGCATTAACTGCATCCATCATGTCATTCGCTTTATTCTCATAGAACTTTCTCCTAGCCTTTACCTTACCTGCTGGCATTTTAGCCAAAGCTAAGTCTCCACGACAGACTGTACCAAGGTATCGGCCTTCGTCCCTCACGAAGGACGTAACAGCCATTTCAGGAACTTCATCAGGAGTTACAAAGACCCAACCTGCTTGTTGTTTCTTACCAACATTAGCAATGTCATCTTGACCTTTTAACGATATACGTATCCAACGAAGGGCCATGCCTTCATTATCAAAACGTGCTTGTACCACATCTGGTATGGTGAGGGCATCGGGTTCCTCAAAGGTCCATTCTTCTTCTCTTAAATTCTGTTCTCTCAAACTGTCACTACGTGTTTCATTTCGTGTTGTATTCATTTTGTTCTCCCACGCTACTATTTATAAACATCTGTATACTCACCATCAGCTTTTGCTACTTTAAGCTTTTGGGCTGCATACGTTTCAATTGGTATATTCCATTTCTCAGCTAATCTCATATCTTCTTGCGTGAGCTTAACTTTGTTTTTAGAACTCGGAGAGGAGCGAGAACTCCCCGATACCACTTGAGCAGGACTTGACGTAGTTTCCTGCACACGTTCTTGAGCTTCTCCAAACTTTTGTGGAAAAGCATTTTTGATTCTGTTATCAATTTCTTGATAAAATTCATTATCATTTGGACTAAAACCTTCTTCTTTTAATTCTGCATCTATTGCAAGAGCAGCAGCAGTCATAACATTATCTTTACCAAACCAATCATTATTGGAAGCCCACTCTTCTGCTTTAGGGTCTGTAACTGGTTGTTGTGGAATTGGCTGTTGTTGTACTGGTCTTCGTTGTTGTTGTTGTTGCGCTACTCTTTTTTCATAATTTATTTTTGCTGATGTAACAGCTTTTAAATCATTTTGTGCTTCATTTAACATTTCCTGTGCTGTAAGAAGTTTTTCTTTTTCACCTTCTTCAAACGCATCAAGATATGCGGCTCTGGCTAATTGAATTTTATCTTCTAATTGTTTTTCTGAAGCATTAAGACTAACTTTATTAATCTCATTTACTTCAGTATTTTTTACATTTACAGCTAATTTTAATTGTTCATTCTGACGTACAAGTTCTTGAATTTGTTCTTCACGTTCTTTACGTTGTCTAACAAGCTGCTTAATTCTTTTTTGCGCTCCTGAAGTTTCTATTCCTTCAAGTTCTTTGATTTCAGTTTCTTCTTTAACTTCAGTCTTTTCTTTAACTTCAGGTTCTGCTTTTAATTCTTGTTGCTCTTCTTCAACTTCATATTCTACTTTATCTTCATTAGTATTGTTTGGGATTTCTACAGTTCCCCAACTGTCATCTTTTTCCATTATTTTCTCCGTTGTTTACGAAACAAACGATTTACGTAAAATTAATTGCTATACTATTATACCATATTTTTAATGCTTTTGCAAATTAATCTGACCCTTTTCCTAAATTAAATGTAGGGTCAAGGTCTTTAGGGTCATCAACCCTCATAATTATCTGGTCATCAAAAAGTAGTATTAATCTAATACCTTGATAAAAAAGTTTTGTACCAGCATGTTTACCATAACATACATAGTCTCCTACATTACACCAAGCACCATTAGGAAATTTGTTTTCATCTTTATATGCTAACTCTCCTAATCCAATTACCTCACCTACTGTTGTAAGATAACTAATATCATCCTTGGTAGAATCTGGTATAAATATACCACCTTTTGTTTTACTCTTTACCGATACTGGTTTTATTAGAACGTGAAAACCAGGCAATTCTGGTAAACTCTTTAACTCTATATCATCGGCGTCAATCCACTCATCGTTTTTCAACGCATTACCCATCTGCACCTGTCTCATTTAATCCTCGCTATACATCCTTTTCTTAATAATATCTGTTAAATTATTTCTTGCCCATTCCAAACCTTGTATTGAACCTACAACTTGTCTGTAATGTGCATAGTCTTCAGCAGAACCATCTCCTAGTGAAGTCTTTAATCTTTCAATTTCACCATTGAAGTCCTGCACAACTTCATCCCAAATATCCATTGGAATTAAGAGGTAGCCCTCTTAGTACTTTTTAGAGGTTTAGGCATTTCATAAGAAGAATCATCCCACTCATTGAGTGCGCTTCTCATGCTACGTGGACCCCAAACATCTTTTTTAAATGGATTACCAAAAGTTTTTGATGTATCCTTTACATGCTCTGGATAACCCTTACCCTTTTTCATCATTAGTCTTCTCCTTTTTTCATTTCTTCAACAGCTAAACGTGACAATGTATTTAGCTTTGTTTCTTCTACATCTTTATCATCTTTCATTTCTTCAATCTTAATCTTAGCAAGATTATTCATTGCAGTAATTTCTTTCTTGGATTCTCTATCAGCTTCAGCTTTCTCACGTTTAAACTTATCAGTAGCACCAGACTCAAGCATATCCAATATTTGTTCATTCTCTTCAAGTTCAAGTTTCTTTGTCTTGAGTTCAAGTTCAGCAGCAGTAACAGCCGTATCAGATTGTAGTTTCTGTTGTTGTAACTTAACCTTCTCTTGCTCAAGCATAACAAGCTGTTGTTCTGGTGTTGGAGGTGGTGGCTGTTGATTGGCTTGCATAACTTTTTGTGCAGCCTCTGCCATAGCCATTTCAATAACAGAAGGTTGACCTTGTTGTTCTGCTGGAACTTGTTGCATCATTTGTTCTGTAACACCACTCATTTGTTCTTGATACTTCAGTACAGAATGTTCTTGTATATTAGATTCAAGTACAGGCTTAATCCTAGCCATAATAGGATTAGCACCATTGGCAGGGTCTTGTAAATAAGCCATCTTAACTTGTATATGAGCATCGTGGTTCTGTGCAGGAAAAGCTGCAATAGGTAAACCTTTTGTAACAGCCATGATATCAGATACAGGGTCAAGCGGTTGTGGCTCAATCTTGGGTGGCAGTATCTGTTCTAGGTTAGGCATGTTGGCTGCATTGAGAATAGTCCTGTTAAGTTCCTCAATGTTAAACATACCTGGTGGCGACTGCTGTGCCATTTGCAGAGCCATGTTTGCCAACATCATACGATGGGCATTAGAAGGAATATTAGGGTCAGAAACAGGTACAATATCCACTCGTCCATCAAAGTCAGCTTTAAATATATTTCTATCTTCAAACGGTACTTCATAAGGATATTCATTAGGTAAATAATCATGGTCTATCTGCGCCAGTATTCTAAACTCATCCCTTTGTGACTTATGTAATCTTTTATGAATTGCAGAGAAAAACTTACTTGAAGCTTCTAGCAATGCCATTGTTGTTCCAACGGGTCCATAGGAGGCAGCATCAGAGATAACTTGCTCAGTACTGTCTGCAAACTTCTGACCAGCAGCAGTTACAAACCCAAGCATCTGGAAGAGCGTTGAGGAAGGCTCTTTATAGGGCAGGGGAACTATAGCCCTAGATAAATCAATACCAGTTGCTTCGACCTCCTTGAACTCGCCAGGAGCGATTGGTTCATTATCACCAACCATCCTTACTCCCTTTGCCTTAAAACCGCCTGGTAAATTGGCGAACTGTCCAGCGTCTATGAGGGAGCGCATCGCAGCAGTTGCCGACATGGTGAGATTACCAAGGAAATGGATAAGGCCCAATCCATAGAATCCAAAACCAGGTACAAACCTATAGTGAACGAAATGGCTTCGCTTCTCTTTATTCGGGTCATCCTGCTCGTAGTTTCTACGAATACTTAAAACTTGTCTTGACTGTTCCTCTACAGTTACAATGTATGGACAAGCAACACCTTCTTCTTCTAACTCAAGATAACAGTGTTGCTCCAGTAATACATATTGTGGGTCACTATCATATGATGGAGATATACCCAAAATATTATCTATCTTAGTTGCAAAACCACTAGAAGAAAGCTGTGATGGAGAAGGTAGGTCTACATCTTTGTAAACACCTGCTCTAATATCCTGTTGTAATTCTACAGGACTTTTATATATCACATGTGTATAGCGGTCTGCATTTCTTAAATCAGTAGCATAGTAAGATACATAGAACTGGTCTATAGGTATAAACTCTGATACTGGTCTTTTAAAAGTTGAGCTATAATAAATCTTTTTAAATGCCGAACCTATAAGAGGGAGATGAAAAAGCATTCTTTCAAATTCATCAAAGTACTCTGGCATCTGTTCTGTAAGCTGATAGTTCATAAAGTTCTGAACCCTGTTGGCTTGCATTTCTTTCTCTGGTGTTGCGGCACCAAGAATGTTTGCCTTTACAGGGCCACCAGAAGGAAATAATTCCTGTGTAGCTTTTGATTGAAACTTAACAGCCGATTCAATTAGCAGTGGATGTACAGCCGTACATGCTCCTTGAAATGGTTCTGAACCTTCTTCCAGCTTTAGACCAAGAAGGTCAAAGCCTCTTTCAAACATAGACTCCCACTCACCTCTGCTATCTTTATCTGCATTATAATTTTCAATAACATCTGTAGATATACCTTGCAGGTCTTCTTCATCTAGGTCTTCACTGAGGTCACCATACCATTCAGATACTTCTTCTGAAGCTTCCATCTCTACAGACTCTGAAGAAAAGTCTACAATAACACCACCATCAGAAGGGTCAATCTCAATAGACACATTGGACTGTTCTTCAGGGACCATTGCAATAATATTAGTCTCCGCTTCAGGAATTATATCAAAAGGATTACGTTCTGTTGCCATTATTTAATTCCCATAGCAGGATTGTATTGAAGCCCAAAGCCACTACTAAATGGTTGTTGAGTGCCAAAGGGTGCAGGACTTTGCATACCAAACCCTTGAAGATTTTGACCCATGCTTTGTTGTTGCATTGCTGGTCTTCCATAAAGTTGAGAAGTATATGCTTGGTCCATATTTTGTTGTAAACCTTGTAGACCTGTAGGTTGTGGTTGTTGTTCTATCATAGGTCCACCAGTAACTTCTAGAACTTGTGGTTGAAGTATAGTAGGTATTTTTGGAAGTGGTTCATAAAGTGGGTCACCTGGTTCTTGAACATCAATAGGCAGTACTGGTTTATCAACTGTTGTAAGAGGCATCATTTCGTCATCTATTGAAGTCTTTGGCTCATCACCTATTGGAAATCCTTTAGGAAGTCCAAAATCTTCTACCACATTACCTTGTGCATCTCTGACCATGCCTTCATCATCTCTATAAAAACCTTTTTGTTTTTGAAGTGCTTGACGTTCTGCTGCGGTTTGTGGTGTTGTTCCTAATTGTGCTATTCTAAGTTTTTGTAATTCTCTTGCTGTTTGTTCAGGGTCAAAAGTAGGTCCACCAGTTTGTCTACGTATTAGATTGCGTAGTCCACCACCACCATAAGCTTCTGTGGTTTCATCTTCATCATCTTCATCGGGTAAACCAATTGTTTGTTTTAATTTAGGCAGTGCAGGTATTCTTAGTCTTGCTTCTTCTGGAGATATACCATAAGCTGCAGCATATAGATTAGGACTAAATGGTGCAAATCCAGTATAATTAAACTTGGGTGTTTTTAAAGCTTCTTGTCTACGTATCCTAGCCATCTTTGCAAACAAATCTTCAGGCGCACCTGCTGGTTGTGCTGCTACTGCAGCTTGGTAGGGTGAAGCAGATTGTGTTGTAGAAGGCGCATATGGAGAAGGTACACCCAATCTTTCAAAGTACTGAGCCATTGCTGACTTAGGTTCTTCTTTTTCTTCTTCTTTCTTTTTAGGTAGAATTATTGGCTCATCACCTTCTATCTCTTCAAAAGCAATATCAGGGGTAAAACCTAGATTAGCAAAGTCTCTTGCTTCTTGAGCATATCCTTCTCTAAGTGCTTCGTCAGTCATAAAACCAACATCTAAGGCTGCTCCACCATAACCAGGTGAGGCAGGACCAGGACTCATAGTGTATTCTTCAGGGCCTAAAGGTCTATCTTCTGTACTTCTTACTCCTGAACCGCCATACCCTTGTGATGCTCTTTGAGCTAAACCTTCAGCAAACTCTGCATTTATCTGAGCATCACTTGCATCTTGTTTATCTTTAGCTTTTTGTTCTGCTTCAAATGCTGCAATTTCTCTATCTATATTTAAATCTTCAGGGTCCATTCCATATAAAGAAGCATCAAAACTACTAGGTGATGAATATCCTGGCATATCTCCAAATCCACTATACATGCCAGAGTTATCTACACCAGGACTAAGATTAGTAAAATCTATTTGTGCTGTATCAATTGCTTGTTGTGGACTAACTCCCATAGCTGTTGCAGTTTGTGCTGCACTTGGACTAAATTCACCAATACCTGCATCAGGACCAACACCTGAAGTTACAGCATCAACTTGTGCTTGCGTTACTTCAGATGGAGATATACCTAGTTTATCAGCTATACCATCAACAATGTCACTTATAGAAGTACCTAAATCACTTACTGCTTTATTGATACCAAGTCCTTGAGCAATATCCATTGCTATAGCACCTGGGCTAAACTGACTATATACATCAGCAAGACCACTTCCCGTCATAGCTAACCCACCAGCAAAAGATGAGGTTTCAAACTGTCCTGTATCAGGATTGTAAGTTACAACTTCCTCTTCAAGTCCTGGTTGAGAGCGTAAATCTGCTTGTATATCTCTTGCTCTAGCTCTATCTAACGCATCATACTCTGTATCACGCTTACTAAAAAATCCCATATCAGTAAGGTCATTATATCCATAACCTCCATCTGATAATTCATAAAGGTCTTCTACTTGTTTAGAGGTCATATCAGTGGTATCCATTTCACCCCATGAACCACCAAATCCTGATGTATCTTCAGCAACAGCTTGACCTACTGCTTCTTCATAAGCTTCTTGAGATTCTTCTGCACTTTGAGCAGCCCCTCCAGAAGTTCCTGTAGCTGCAGCTTCTTCACCTGCAGTTCCTATATCAGGTCCAGCAGGTCCAGTTGTGAAACCAGTATCAGGACTCCAACTTACTTCCTGTTCTTGTTTTTCAGTGCCACCACTACCACCTTCACCATCTTCACCATCACCACCAAAGCAACAATGCTGAAGCTCATACTCATTGAAGTAGTTTAACCACGGCTGTTTAGCAGGGCCATCATTCCACATTTGTTTTTTAAATTCTTTCAACATTGTTCACCCTATTGCTCCCCAACCGTTTAAAATTAACTTTGTTTGGTAATCCTAATTCTTTTCTTAGGTTATCCAATCTCTTAATTGCAA
>Ga0080013_1004395_pt1 | contig 13934 bp, 22 predicted proteins | sample ETNvirenome_6_85_FD_69236 | JGI IMG/M metagenome (GOLD analysis project Ga0080013, IMG submission 69236) | Marine viral communities from the Pacific Ocean - ETNP_6_85 (SPADES assembly) (version 2) | ecosystem: Environmental > Aquatic > Marine > Oceanic | place: Pacific Ocean | collected 2013-06-19
ACAGGGCCACCCGTACGTCCACTCAATCAGATCCGCTTCTCCTGCAAGAGATTGCATGTCGTAAAAGTCGGTTATTAATTCCCAATTACCGTCTCCATCGTTATCTTCGAGAAACATGTTACAGTCGTAACAGGTACCGCCGGCCTCATCGGATCCGTTTGGACAGTCTTCCACGTCTATGGTACCTCCGGCGTCCAGCACCAATGGCTGACCGGTGGCTCTTATGTAATACGGGTATATGCACAGATCCGGATTGGGAGGGTCTGCTAATGGATCGTAGTTGTACGCAGCCGAATTATCACACCCAGCTGGCATGGCTTCGGCTATCTCCCCTCCGTGCATGAAGGAGTCTTCGTAGACTACCTTGTCGTAACGCTTCGTCTCTGAATTCCAAGCCAACGTTATCTTGTTATAAATCTTTCTCATTTTGTTATTCATAGTACTTATTCCTTGACTTTAAATCGAAAGTCATCGTCGAACACGACTTCCTGACCATCGTTATATTTGAGTTTGTAAATTATTTCGTACACTCTGTTGGAGTGAAATCCGTTCATCCACTGATCGAAATAGTTGCTTGTCGGATCGCAGCTCATAGAAGTGTAACCGCTAAACGGAATAACCGTCTCTCCGGTCGATATGTCTTTTATAGCGTAAGACCCACAGGCTTCCGGAACAAACGAACCGGTGACCGTCTGAACGGATGTTGAGAACGCTTTCTGCACGTACCTCTTTCGAGCGCCTATTCTGAACCTGACCTTTTCAGTAGTCTTGTAACTGTCTCTCAACCCTTTCATGTATAACGTATTGTCCGCCTGTCCACTCATCGTGAGAGGCAACAAGCTTCCAGTGTTAGAACCAGAGCAAGGAGCGTGATCGTCCCAACGTACTTCCAACCTAGGCGAGTACACCGTGTTGGTCTGCCTAGAAAAGAACTTGAGTTTTCCTGTAGTTATTGATCCGTCAGAGTTACTTGCATCTTCGTGACTACCGCTGAACTTCAATATCATACCATAGTTATCTCCGGCTGACTGAGAGACAGTTCCGTCGAACCAGCCGTTTACTATATCTGATACGTCCATCTCCACATCGGGAGACTCGTTATTGAAAGACTGCGATGCCGCGTATCCGCTTCCGGTGAAAAAACTTCCACCGTACGACGAAGGCCCGTCGTGTTTGCTCCACGTCACCGCGGTGCCCCCTGGCTCGTTCTGCGCGTTTTTCCAGCTTACGCCGTTCTCTGTTATTGGATCGTCGAAAGACTTTCCGGTACCTTCTACCCAACTCTTAGATACAGGGTGAGCTATCAGCGTGTACTCTGGAGACAGTGAACTGTTCCCTTCGGCTTCGTACAGCCTCAGATAATATTTTGGATTAGTTATCGTATTACTTACGACAGAGTGCGATACATTGGTCAATTCTGTTCCAGAAAAAGACACCAAGACTCTCGTCGAATAGTCGAAAGAGTTGTTATAAAATTCTTTCTTGAGTTCTAATATCTCGTCCTGACCGAAATTCTGTTCAGTGAACGACTTGCCCGTAAAACGATTTGAACCGCTAGATATCCAAGAGTCTTTTGTCGCATAAATAAAATGGTGCATTATCTTACTATTCCTTTTATATTTTGTGAGGGGTTCTTCAATTCAAACACGGCCGGAGCCAACGGAGACTTTATTATCCCGTTCTCTCGAACATTGGGATTGGTAAAGTCGTACCTGTAGCCGTAACCGGCTTGACCGGCATCTGTTATCCAACCATCATTAGCCGAATAAGAATATGTATAAAGTGGCGCAGTTCCAAATTGAAATTCTTGTCCGCCAGATCCTTCGTCCGGACGGTTATAATCAAAATCTTGTGTTATCGTAACATAATTTACGGACCTCACTCCATCGACTCCCATCAACTCGTATTCGAGTTGACTCGAATAAATCGGCTGCTTGAAGTGCATCTTGCTCACGTCGAAATAATCTATTATCTTCTGTATACATAATAATTTAACCTGTTGTCTGTTGGAATTCTTGTGAGCCACGACATCAAATATGACACCAAAGTTGACTATATACCCAGGAGACAACAGTATCTCGTCCGTCATTATTCTGAAGTTGCTCAGGTACTCTTTCAAATTCTGATTTATTAAATTTGTATCAGTCAGTTGCGCCAAGTTCTTGTTGTTATCGTAAGACAATGTCCACAGCTCTATTATGGGAAATGTTAAATCTGTTATAGTAGAATTACTAATCATCTGTATCGCAAGATCCTTGTCGAGACCATCGACAGTACCTGAGCCGTGAGTAACATCCCAAATGTATACGCTAGCAGCATCTTCCAACGTAGTAGTCGGGTCTGCAATGTATTGGTCATACAATTCCCTTAATAACAACTGTAACCTATTGACCTGACTCTGATCTGCTAAGACCGGACTAAAACTCCCGTGTCTGCTTGCATAGACCTTAGCTATGTTACCAAATCGAGCCGGGAGAGATAATACCTTGGCTTCGTAGTCCTCTTTCGTCACGCACCTGTTCTGCGTAGAGAACGCTCCCAACGCTCTCTCTCGTATCTCGTCCGCGGACTGTTGTGAGGATCCTCCTCTAGCAGGTCCGTTGTTTGTAACAGATAACGTTGCTCCTGAACCTTGTACATAAGGAACTGTATCGAAACTAGTCAAGTCTCCGGACTGAACGTTGTGTGACAGTCCACCTCCAGTCCTGTATTTCACGATGAGAGACGTGTGAGCCGGTGCTTCTCCTAGAGTAGAATACTCGTCTCCGAGCAACGGATCTATCGAACCCATAAGGTCTTCCGAAGCTCCAGGAATAGTTATTCCTATCTGTTCGGTATCTAATACGCTCTGATCTAATGTCGTGCCCGTCCTTATTATCCCGTTTCCGAACACCAGTGACGTCGTATCATCGTCATTAACCTTAGTAATAAAACGTTTGCTTGTCTTTATAAATGATAGACTGAATGGAACAGACGTAGCCGTACCATCTTTAGAAGTATAAAATTCATAGGGAGTTCCACTAATAGCACTATCAGAAGCTCTACCGGCCTCTGTCCAGTGTTTCTCTATAGGTACCTTGTCTCTGGCTAAATAATCCACTTCGTACCACTTGTTCCTGTTAGAATCTACTACACTTATTATCTCCGTCACTTCTGTATTGTCTATTGTCAATTCCAAAAATTTAGACGGAATTCCTATCGTGAATGTCTGAGTCTTTGTCTCGCCTGATATTGCTCTAACTGTTCGTGTCAACGTGTATTCATTGACAAATCCATCACTATCGAATCCAGTCTGTTCCGGATCTACTGTCTGTCCATTATACGACCCACTCGCCGAAAAATCTATTATACCTAAAGTCTCGAAAACAATATTCGAATCTGTAGCAGATGTTATCTTAAATCCTTTATCTATAGTGACAGCTTCAGAATAATTAGGATCAACCATTTCGACAGACGAAGCTCCGACAATTTGTTTCACAGTCAAATCGACATAAGCCGCCGTCACGGGCTTCACTCTATATCCTAGCATATTCGCAATATTAATTATATTCCTTTTCTCTTCTGCCAACGGAAGAAGCATCTCTTTATATTGTTGATCTATGTAAAAAGACATCACGTCACCTACATACGCCGACATCTCCATCAACATCATACCTGGTGAAGCTTCATTAAAGTCTCTATATGAGTCAGGAAAATACGTCTTTGCATACTCTATTAGAGAAGTCTTTAATGTAGAAAAGTCTTTATTTATATAATTTACGTTAGTTTCTTTAAAATCACTTGAATTATATGCCACAACTATTCTCCGATCTCGACTTGTACACTCTCAAGTGTAGTAGGGTCTTTTGTTATGTTAAACAATATCGATATAGTAAAACTATTATCGTTGAAATTCTTATTCGAAACTTCAATATTCTTTATCTCTACGAACGGAAACCAAAAACTAAATGCATCGACTATCTCGTTCTGAATTAAACTAAACGAATCGTTGTTTATAGGCTCGAACAGAAAACGCCTCAACGGAAGTCCAAGTGACGGCTGAAGGGGTCTCTCCCCTTTCTCTGTACTCAACAACATCTTTATGTTGGTCTTAACAGATTCTATCGTCGTAGTCGTAGACTTAAACCAACCTTCTGTTCCAGTAGACCTATGAAACGGATAGTCTATTCCTATAAAAACATTTTCGTCTCTATCGTTTATGTACGGTGATTTTAATGTGTCTATTATTGCCATGTCATGTCACGTTTACTAATTTATCTGGATCGAGTTTTACTTTTGTGAAATCATTTAATTCTTCCGTAGTATCCGCACTAGGGACTTTAGATGCCGGTCTGCCTACGTACGCATGTCCAGTAGCTATCAATGCACCGCCCTGTCCGCCTTTCTTCTTAAGACTAAGAGGGGGCATCATCGCACCCTTAGTTCCAAGTACAACTGTACCAGGTCCGAATCCATTTGCTATCGTTACACTAGGCAACACATCGGCAAACAACGGACCTGTCAACGCTAATTCTTCGACTTCTAAAGACGCTTTCATCTCTGTTATAGTGAAAGTCTGTTGCGTGACCCACTTTGATATCGCCATGGCGAGATCCTCGGCTAATTGTGGTATTTTACCCTTATCCTCTTCTGACAAAGTCGATTCCGCAAACGCTTTCTGTATGTCTAATTTCAAACTCATAATGGTGCACCGTTCTTCTTTTTATCTATCGCTTTCATCAGTCCCCTGTAATCTTTGGTCAAAGCATTTATGACGTGATCCGGGGTATTCTCTTTTGATACGCCCAATGAAGACGGTATGTCTTCTACTTGTCCGCCGTAGTCTTTAGACAAGACGTCATTCATGTTATTAGTCGTGTACGCTTCACCGGACATCGTTTTCCATTCGTCACTATTTGCCGTTTCGTTCAATACATCGTTAAGCAACTTATTATCCGTATACTGCTTCTTATTTAATTTTTTTCGTTGTACTACGGGTTTTCTCTCGTTCAATTTATATTCTTTAAGTTGTTTTCTTAATTCCATTTTGACTTCTTCTCTTACTATCTCTCTTATTAATGTCTTAAATTCTGATTTTTTCATGTATACTTCTCCTATAACTATCGTTTATAAACTAATCCTTCACTATCTATATAGTGTTTAGTACTAATAATAGGCGTAACGGATTTAGCTAATTTACTTTTTATTTTTCCTAATTCTGTCGCAAGTGTCCCTGGCGCGCCCGCCTGATAACCTAATGGTATCGGAGCTCCCTGACAATGACCGTTTGAAGCTATCAATGCATCTACTAGGTGCTCTAATAATCCTCTTAAGTTTTCTCCCAAAATGAGATTCTGACCCTCATTATTTTTAAATTCTTCCGCAGCCTGTTCTCCTAGAAAAACATTCGAAGAGTCTATTATCACTTCTTTATTCGTAGAAATTGTCAATGATCTTCCTGCACCTATATGAACATGCTGAAACGCCGATATAAACGCACTTTCAGTTTTCGAATTTATAACTATTCTATCAGAAGACATGAACATTTGTTTCATATCTGTGTTTTCAAACACAAGTTCATTTGGATCTGCGTCTCCATTTACTCTAGAAATCAAGGACGACATTAATCTCTCGGCCGTTTCGACGGAATCAGAAGGCAGTGTCCATTGAGAAAACGCATTAAAATGTTGCCTAATACTTCCATTTTGTATCAATGCTAATATAGAACCATCATCATAGCTCTCAACAGTGTTAGAAGGATTTCGTCCATTAGATATTATAATGTATGGCTTATCGCTTCTACTACCTATTCTAATACTGTTACCGTGTCTTCCTTCGAATAACATATCTCCATGTGTTTCCGGAATCTTGTGCTTACTGTCTGGATCATCTAATCCCTTATTATAGGGTTTCTGTAATCTAGCTACATCAGTTTTTAAAATGAAATTCTCACTCAATCCTAACCTATCTTTACCGCTTACGCGCCTGCGACTATCGAATTTATCCGATAATTCATTGGATTCTAAAGGATCTACATTGAAATTAGGTTTACCTTCGGTATTTACCGGACCTAGGTAATATTGAACACCCCCTATAGTGCACAGCAAGACCTGATCTCCTTCGATTGGAACATCTACCATGCCTCTGAATAATGGATAATATCTGTTTTCTTCAGATAGCAGACTTTTCTTCTTCAATGAAGGACCGTAGTGAGATTTAGCTAAAATGCTATTGACTCTTCTAGTGTTTTTATCTCCACTCCCTAATACTTCTAAATCAGTAACGACTTTTCCTACTATACCAGGAACAAATTGTAGATAAACAGGTAAAGGCTTTGCAGTCCCAAATATTGACGAATTATTTTTCGCTTCATTAAATGCCGTTGTAAATGTTGACCCCATATTTAATTTTCCATAAAATTCTTTTTTATTCTATCTATATTGTCCAGCTTATCAGTTTCTCTTTGTAAATCGTTCGCAGTTTCTTGTAATGTATCTATCAGTTCTACTTTCTCCTGTTCAGTCAAACCAAAAGAATCATCCGTTTCTCCTGTTGATCTCGTTAATATTCTCTGTAACACACTGGCGAGTTTAACTAAATGTTCATCATTTTTTACTGATACATCCATCAACTCTTTTATTATGGGCCCTACCATTACGATATCGTCGATTCCGTTTATCAACCCATGAACTTCTTGTATTAAGAGATCTATTTGTAATCTCTTATTCCTAGAATTTTCATAAATATCTTTGGTAAGATCTTGAAAGGTTTTTCCATTAAATATTTCTACATTGTCTTCGTTCATTATGAGCCCATTCAGTTAACAAATTAATTCACTTAACTTCATGTATAAATATACATTTATAATAAAATATGTTTAAACAATAAAAAAGCGGCTCTAATTAAAGCCGCTTTTATTGAAATATTTGCTTGTTATTAAGTATTAATTCACTAAATGAATTATGGTACCTTTAGTATGGAATTCCTTAATCAAGATTTTATATTTTCTTTTCATTTCATTGATAACTTTAGTAATTCTAGAGGTAGTCTCACCTGTCATTTCTCTAATGAGAACGTAAAGCCCTTTTTTGTTAAAGTTTTCTATTCTATTTTTTTCTTTCATTAATTCGATTATAGAATATGCAATAGAAACATCTCTATCTTTTTTGAATAATTTAGGAATATTATTATCAAAAAACAAAATCATTTCTTTTACTAACGTACTCTCTGATGATGAACCCATTTCATTATGTGAATTCGACTCTAATGAATACACCTCAGTATTGTCATATATGCTATCGTGTGATTTAAGTTTCTTATAGTTATTATTATTTAACACTATTAAATAATTCTTAGCCACCACAGAGAAATAACTGAATGCTTTGAATCCTTTTGATGCATCGTATTTGTGTAGACTCAATACTAAAAAAGATACGACATCGTTTTTCACATCGTTAAAATGTGAATCAAAATACGAAAATTTAAAAGTATTAATTATATTTTCCACGAGCTTATCAAGAGCATAAGCAATGTTATCTCTATAAATTATATTCTTTATTATAGGGTTATTCTCGTTATTATATTCCGTTATAGCATCTTGAACGTCCTGATCAAAATACATTTTCTTATTTTTCTTTTTTTTCTTTGGCACTCGTTGACTCCGTTTTTTCTGTTTCAAAAATATCATTTAGTAATTCTTGTATAGTCTTAAGTTGTTCAAAAAAGAAAGCTGTCTCATCATCAGATTCATAATGTCCCAACGTGTCTACAGATTTCATTTTTTTAGTTGAAAACTCTATTATCTGTTGAAACTTGATAATAAACTCTTCATATTGATTTATTCTTTTTAGTGAAACGGCTACTAAATAAGAAATAAATACAGAATAAATTGATAATAGTATAAATAAAATTTCTATAATCATTTAATTAAAAAGCTCATCGAATTGTTTTTTAAGACTATTTAAATTCTTGTTCTGTTTTTCTGTTTTTTGAGTTTTAACAACTATATCAGTCTTTGTATTATTTTCATTCTCAATTCTAGATGCCATCATATCTGCTTGATGAACTATGTGAGGAAGATTCCATGACAATTGATTCTCTTCTAAATACGATATATAATATGGTTCGTTAGCTTTATCGTACAGTCCATCTGTTAGCTTTATTCCTAGATATTCTGCTTCTGTTAATTTTATATCGAATTGGTTTAACAACCAGATTGCCCTGTCAGGAACTGTCATGTATTGTAATTTAGGGTTGTGATTATATATCTTTCCTTGATTCTTTCTATGCCATTCTGATTCATTTGGTATGTAGTAATCATTTTCCATATCACCAACTTTACCTAAATCATGATGCATTGCTACAAATATAACTTCTTCCCTTGAATAATTATCAACCTTTGCACCATTCTGCATCCATGTTGTATGTAACTGTTGAGAAAAATCCACAACCCTTATAACGTGATCAACGTATCCACCAGGAAAACAATTGTGATAATAATTTCTACCGGATGCGGGAGCAAACATCATTCTAGATTCTAGATCGTGGTACATCTTGAGAAGCTTTTCTCTTCTATTGCCTGAATAAGAATCGTCAAACGTTAATTTTATACAACCTATTAGGTCTTCCCAATTCTTCTGTATCTTATCAGATGTTAAACTCATTTAATCTCCTTTTGATTATTATTATGAATATAATACTTTTTTATAATACGATGAAACAATTATTTTTATTATTTTAAACCTCTAGTGATCTCCTGAACCAACCAAAATAAAACTTTTCTAAATCTGGTTTCTTTGTAACAAGGTCAGCATAATATTTAACTCTGAACGCCCTAACTCTTTCTAATTCAACATTACTAATCTTACCTAATGTTACAGGTCCTAAAACTCCATCAACAACCAAATTGTGTCCTTTATTATTAGCAGCTCTCTGTACTATTCTCCCTGCTCTCTTACGGCCCATATTAACACACATATCAAAATAGATATGTCTTAACTGTTCAGGTACCTTTTCAACTTTATTCTTATCCCAATATACTTCCTTATAGATTTCTTTAGCACCTTCTTTGGTTAAATTCTTTATATCTACATCAGGGTGACTTCTCTTGGCTATACCAAAATTAGTTTCACCTCCTGGATCATCTGGGTCATTTACATAACCACCTTCGTGTTTTAAAACTACTTCTATTATTTCATCGAATTTTGTCAATGGCATTTTAACTCTCCTAATGTAATCTTCCTTCAGTAATGGCATCCCTAATAGCTTGAGATACTTCAACAGAACTGATAGGAAACCTTCCTGTTTTCTTTTTAGAAAAAACTTTAAGTCCTCTATTAACACTTACTTCAAAAACTCCTCTCTCACCTTCAATCAATTTTATATCTAATATATTAAATTCATCTTTAAATGTACTTATTAAATCTTCTCGTAAACTACGAGCTCTTGGTTCATAATTTCATATAGTACAATATTCAATATTTATCTTCATACTATGCCCTAGCTAATTCAATACCTAATTCACCTTCAATAAAATTACTCATTGCCCACATCTCACGAAGATATTCATATAAATCTCTATCATCCATATGTTCTAACTCATCTTCTGTAAATGACATTCCACCATCAAATCCCATAACACTATGTGATTCATCAGTATGTCCAAATTTAATTAGGTCTTCTTTTAATTTCATTTTTGTTCCTTAGTTTAAATAATAATTTGCCGGGGAGTGAAAGGAAGAAAGTCTCCCCGGCGTCCCGTGCCGGCAAACCCTACCACATACCAAAAAAGATTTCCGACACTAAATCTTACATATATAAATAGTTACTTTTTTTCTAAATCAATTTTTTTATCGTACTTAACTTTATACCTCTTATAAACTTTATTAACAGCTTCCATTTGTTTTCTTGATAACCCCATCTTTTTTTCAGCTTGGTCTTTAATGTCCATAATAAAACCATACGCAGAATATCCAGTAGCTATTCTTCCACCATCAACAACTTCTATCATTTCTTTTACCATCATCAACTTACCAATAATAGTATTTATTTTTTCTTCTTTCTTTTTAAGTTTTTCAGGTGTATTATTCCTTATAATCTTTTGAACTGCATTATACATTTTTTTTGTAAAAGGTCTTTCACCAGAATTCAAAACATTATACATAGACAAAACAAATTCATCACGAGAACAAGTATGTATAATACGCCTTAACTCTTTTATTTCATTTGGAAACTTTTCAGAGAATTCTTTTTTTCGTTTCGCTACTGTTTCTTTTGATGGTGGTCTATAATATCTATAAGTCATTTCTACTTTGATCTTACAACAAAAAACATATACAAGTCAAGCTTTTTTTTTGTGGAGAGGTGGAGAATCGAACTCCAAATTCCGCAGTGCAAGTGCGGGGTTATCCCGTTTAACTACCTCCCCATTCATAGGATCAATCAACCATTGTTGATGAAAAAAATCTATTGTGTCTGCATCCAAATCTTTCAATGTTAAATCTTCTTCTTCAAGTCTTACTAATATATATTCACCGATAGTCACTTTATTTATTTAAAATGCTTTTTATGTAATTATCCATAAGTTGTTTTTTAGCATCACCTTCAGTAAAATACCAATTCCATGAAACAGAATTTTTAATTGTATCAATATTGTCATTTACTTTTTTAACTTCTGATGATAACGATTCTAACTGTTGTTTAGTTGGACTTGGTAATATTATTCCTAAAGTGTTAGCTATCTCTACAAGATTAAACCAACTACCATTTGTATAAGCCTCTTTAGCTTCATAAAATAATTTTACTTTCACTTTACTATAACCTTTATCTGGATGTGTTTCAAAGGCTATTTTTCTATATAAACTTTTAAACGATTTTGGATTTATATCTCCATCTAATTTTTTATTATCAGGTTTACTATTTTTGATTTGTTTATCAACTTTCTTAATAACATTCTTTTCTTTCTTCTTTAATTTATCAATCTTCTTTTGAAATTCTAAACTAAAATTGTCTTTACATATATCAAATTTATAATTACATTCATCTAATTCTGCATAAAGATATTTTAACTTAAACAATAACTTTTTAAACTTTAATGTATTTTCTTTATATGCCACATTTAATTATTATCGAACTGATTCCACTCTACCACTTCTAATATACCTTCGATAACTTCCTTTGCTAAAAATGGGTTAAATGATATACCTTTCTTAGTAGGTTTATATTCTCCGTTGTCATCATACCATATTCTTAAATCAATAAATTGATGACCTTCATATTCTCCATCAGATATTCTAATTATCTCTCTTTTATTCTTTTGTATTTCTTTTACTATTTTAGGCATATGATTTATAATTCCTTTTACTTCTTCTATCACCTTTAAGAACTTTATATTCTTTCCACATTTTATTTGAGTATTCAAATATTGACGGATTTAATTCAGTACAATAATTATAATGTTCAACATTACCGCTATCATCATATGTACTTGGGATACAAACCCTTTCTATCTTTCCAAGAAAAAACTCTCGTATTTTCAGAACAGCATTTATATCAGTACCCCACTTAGTTTTAAGTTTTTCTAATGGCTTAGGTCTAACTACAGTTACATCTTTATAAACTTGACTATAATAAGAACCAAATTTAACATACTCCCAATCTCTCATCATCATAATTAATTTATCAATATGCTTAATCCAATCTGATATAGTTGGTAACGAATATTCTTTAAAGGATTCATCCATATTAGTTCTGTCAATATCACAATCAGGTTTATGCCAAACACCCAAATCCATTTTATAATCTACAACCTGTTTATCAAATTTCATTTCAGATACTTTGGTAATCCATATTTTGGATCTTTAAGTGTTACAGTATATCTATCCAATATACCACAACACTTTCTCCATACAGGTTTACATATATGATTACTATGTAACATTTCGTGACTTTCACATTCTTCTTTAACTAACTTTTTATCATGTTTCCGTTGTTTGTAAAGATTCATATCTTTACCTTCAAACATATGATCTTGTGGATCATGATTACATACATCACAAGGTTTTTTTAAATTTGGTTTAACTCTCATATTTATTAATCCACCGAAACTTTCGTATTTTTATAACACTCATTATTACAATAGTTATATATAGCAATTTTTCTTTTACCTTCCAAATCAACTCGTTTAGTTTTAGGTGCATTTTTACTATATGGTGGTATTGATTTCCAATCATGCAAGTAAGGTGATGGTACTATATGATACACATATGGATCAGTTGTCATATTACCACAACTATCACATTTAACTTCTTTAGTATTTTCTTTCATCTTATCCACACCAACCATATCCATAATATGAATATAATAGTTCCACTCAACCACAATTTTATTTTTGTTATTTGTCTCATAAATTAACCCCCATATCTTTTTCTATCCTTATCAATTGGATCATCATTTTTAAAATTCTCCTTTTTCCAATTTTCATACCACTCTAAATATTCAGTATCTTCAATAACTTCTTCATCACAATCAGAACAGTTGGAAGCATAACTATTCCCATGCCCACAAACATCACCTTCAGTTGAACCTGATATAGGTACTTCATCATCCAGTTTTCTGATTTTATCAATTAAGTCTTTATAATCTTCCAGATTTATCATACATTCACTTCTCCAAATTAAATTGCTAATGATTGTGTATATGCTGCTAAAAACTGGGGAGTACAATTATCTAAAATTAATTCAATACCATTTTTCACCTTTACTTTTACATTTTGAGTTATAGTTGAATATGAATCATCAGCACCTTTACCTAAGTTAAATCCCTTTGTGGTAAGCTGTATATTATTTTTACCGTAGTGAATGGGGCCATTTTCTTCATTAGTATTTTTTCTATCCCAAGATGGTTTTCTATTATTTTCTTCACTAGTCATCAATCCAAGTTTTATAGCTAAACCTGGATTATTGAAAAAAGCTATAGGCGGAAAATAAATTTTAACTCCATCCGGCGAAACGCCATTTGAATCTATAATTATTTGTTTCAATTCATCAAAAGTTACATCTACATCTTTACCTTTTTTACCATTATCAGTAACACCGGGATATTTTTCATGAAATGGTCTAGCCGCATTTTTGATTCTAGTCATACCCACTCTCGTAAGAGCATTGAGATACTTTAAGTTTTCTGGATCTCCTATACCAAATTCTGGTAGAAATGGATAACGAGGTGAATAATCTTTGTTAAATTTATGTGTTGCCATTTTATTTCCTATTTGTTATTTATTAATTATTGAAATTTATTATAAACCAGGATTAGATTTATCAAACCAAAAATCGTCATTAGATACAAACTCAACATCAATATATTCCATAATGTTTTCTGCTAAATCATTATCTAATTCCCACAATTCTTCACCAGTCCAAACATTGCCATCAAACTCTATATGTGTAATATCTATATCTTCACCAAACAAATTCCAAGATACTGTAACAGGTGAGGTTTCACTACTTGAAAAGTTTTCTGGTACATAATCAAATGTTTCATCAAACATAAATTGTGGATTGCCCATTATGATATATCTCCTAACTTCCTAATTAAATCTTGTAGATCACCAATAGTATCATCTAAATAAGATTCAGCTTGACTCATCATAGTATTAGATGACTCATTAGCACTATAATCAGGAAGACTATCTCTAGCAGAATATACTTCTGAGCTGGCATACTCTGCACTCTCCAATATTTGTTCTAACTTCTTTTCTAACGACATTTTTTATTTCCTTTATACTCTTTTAAATATTGTTTGTATTTCATCTTTATATCATCGTTGCCATACTTCCTAAGTTCAAACATTTTAGCCCTTGAACCATAAGAAAGAGGCACATCTGCCAATGATGGGGGTCTGCCCCATTCATCGAACATAACAGTCTGATTTAACCATTGTTCTTTATTCATTTTATT
>Ga0080013_1004397_pt1 | contig 13927 bp, 17 predicted proteins | sample ETNvirenome_6_85_FD_69236 | JGI IMG/M metagenome (GOLD analysis project Ga0080013, IMG submission 69236) | Marine viral communities from the Pacific Ocean - ETNP_6_85 (SPADES assembly) (version 2) | ecosystem: Environmental > Aquatic > Marine > Oceanic | place: Pacific Ocean | collected 2013-06-19
TCCACTCTCCATGACTTTCCACGTTTTTCATTGAGTACTCTAGCAAAATCCCAGACACGTAGTTGTTAACAAGCTCGGCCTCAATTTTTTCTCCTAGACTAAATTTGTGATAAGAGTCAAAAGCTACTTCGGCTCTTGACCTCATTGTGATCTTAGTTGTCTGGCTGTCTTTTTCCAGCTCTAAAAAAGTACCCAACACCTCGTAATCTACAGAAAATATTTTAATAGCGCAAAGATTAGAATGGGATTTTTCTACAGAGGGTTCATTTAATATGCTGGCCAAGGAATCGCTCATAATAACGTTGCCCGGATTAGTGAGCACCCTAGACATCTCTTTATCTTTATGAATGTTGGTCTTCTTCTCGGTTTTCATAACTGTAGTGTAAAATATCCTGGTGTATATCGTCTGCTGCCTGAGCAAATTCTTTATCTAGTTCAGTAATGTAGTCTAAATTCTTAGTGTGTATAGATATTCTTACTTCCTGGTGGTCGATGGTTATTTTAGCGTGGTGGTCTGCTTCATCTTGATAGGCAAACAACTCGTTAACAAAGTCTCTTACTTGCATCGTGCTAGAAAAACTGAAGTCTTTTACTAGTCTCTCGGGATCTTTCTCAACTTCCCAAGTGATTTTTTTAACTATCACTGGGAATTCTCTTTTCATTAGACCAAAAGGCATATCTATTTTCTCAGTAAGCAACCGTGAAGTTGGCTCTTCTAGATATTCCTTCATGAAGGTGGTTAGTTTCATGTTTGTCATCCAGTTAACTTAGATAAAGTCTTACGAATTTTTTTTCTTATCTTAGCTTCTTCTACCGGATTAGCGTAAACGCCTGACCCTTCTCTTTCTGACTCTAGTTCTGCGGCATCTGCCTCTTCGCTTTCTTTTTCGGGAGTTACTTCTCCTGGGTCATTTTCTCTTTCTATAGAGGCCTCAAGCTCGTTTTTTAAGTTCTTATAAAAGGTATCTACTTCACCGTCTGGTACTTGGCGAGCGAGCATTCCCGCAGCGTAGCTTAGTTCTTCAGAGTTCGCTGGAATATAATCTTCATCTTCTACTGGCGGCTTCTCTACCGCTAGCTGGTTAGGCGTCAAATCTGACGCCACTACCGGAAGATTAGCTGGTTCGAATTCTTCTTGATCATATGGGTGAGACATATATTCGGAACCGTATTTTGCCCAAGTATCTTCAAAAAGAATTTTTCTTATTCTCTCTAAAATAATGGACTCGTTAGAAAATTTCATAATTATCTCCCTTACTTTTAATTAAATATTTAACTCGTTCAGTTTAATTAGAAACTTCCACCACAGCATGAGCAATTCCCAGAGTTATTAGACCGCCGACAATGACGCCACCTACAAATATCAACGCCTGGGGCCATTGTGACTCTCTTTTTTCTATCTGCTTATGGAGAAAGTTGATTTGATCGATTTTTATCTGAAGTAGCTGCTCTTTAGTATCCGCACAGAACTTTAAAGAGGCTTTCACTCCGGACAGGGCTAGGTCAAACTCGGACTGCTTTAGGGCAAGCTGTTTATCTATTTTTAATTGACAAGATTGGTCCGTAAATTCTAAATCGGTCAAGATTTTAGCAGCAGCTAGCGTGCTGAATAGAGTCCCACTAAAAGGCGCAGGAGAACCCTCTGAGATAGTTGTTACCCGCTCAACTTCCTGGGAGTATGCCAGTCGAGGGATAAACGCTATATTTAGAATAAACGCTGAAATAATTAAGTTATACGTTATTTTATATTTCATAAGTTAAAAATATGCAACCGGAGCGTTTGGTAAAATCTGCTTTTTATTTTTTAAACACTTTAAAACCGGTTAATTCGGATATTTTGCGAGTAATCTCTTCCGGGTCTTTGTCATAATTTTTTAATAATACTTCTATTTTCTTCTTTTTCTTCGAACCCAACTCGGCAAATTTTTCCTGATATTCTTTTTCAATTTCTTCTAATCGGTCCCGGTGTTTTTTTAATGCTTCCTCTTTTGCGGCTATCTCGGTAGTTCTGGCTTCGTTTATCACGTTTATTTCTTTTTGATAATCGTCTTTTACTCTTTGGATGATCTCCGAATTAGACTGTTTTCTCTTAAAGACAACAGACAAAATTAGAGGTATAGAAATGCCCACGAGAAGTTGCCAGTTTTTCTTACACCACGCTAAAAATTTCTTAAACCATGTAGATATATTCAAAAACATCATGCCTAGACTTCTTTCGCTGCACTAGCCCCGTGCTTCCACGCGATTGCAGCGTCTATAACAGCCTGGCTCCCTATATATACGACGGCTATCATCCCCCAAGTATCCGACGTGAGATTAGACCACGCCATCAAAGCTGTAGCTGTTATAAAGACTAAGAATTTTCGTGATATTAATTTTTGGACAACTCGATCTAAAAAGCCTTTTTGTTCAACTGTATTTTCCATTATTCTCCCCTGTTATTCATGATATAACTATGTGAAAAATAATATTAGTTTAACAAGTCGTCGTCGTTGCCTGTGAACCAAAAATCAAAAACGCTTCCTAGTGGGGACTCGGATGAGCCGCTAATTTGCTTTAGGGCTTCATATACACAGCCTAGATCCGAAGCCATAGTTTGGCTAGAGTTAAATAAAATCTCTATTGATTTTTGCATATCTTCGATGGTACTAACTAGCGATTTTATATCTTCGCGAAGAGAATCATTTTCTTTTTTAAGCTTCTCTACCTCGGCCTTTTTAGAAAAATTAAACATCGTCTTCTCCGATGGGGTTATTTTGCTCTATGGCCTCAAAAATAGAATCAGAATCTATTTTACCTATTTTCTTTTCTAACGGCCTCATTTTCTTATTATATTCAAACTCTCCCAAAAGATTATTTAAATATTCATCGCCCTCTACCATCCTTACTGCGATATTTTCAAAAACCTCTTGCATTGAAAGACCTTTGCGAAAAAGTAATATCCTAAACTCAGCGTGTGTAGACTTAGTTAGATTAATGTGAACAGACTTCTTAAGTTGAAATGGACTAATGCCGGTCATTAGGCTCCACCGGCCGCGCCGTCGCCACCGGTACCGATAGCCAAGGGAGCAAAAACTTCTTCGCCGGGAGCGGTAGCACGAGGGTCACTACTGAAATCTAAATTATGCCTACTGACCAAAGCATCTTCTAGAGCGGCTGCAACATCTGGGCCATATTTTTGGTCTAAGAAGGAAATAGCCTTATTGTAGATAATAGACTCTATATCCATTAGAGAATCATAATTTTGAATTAACCTAGCTACGTCCTCAGCAAATTGATCTATATCTAGTTCATCTTGGGGGACTCCAGGTGCAGCAGCTTCTTGTTCAAATATTAAATTATTTAGTGATCTTTTCCACCACTCAGTAGCTATTTCATCGGCTACTTCTTCTCCTTGCGTCGAATAAATAGCTGCGCTCTTAAGAGCATCCGCTTCAAAATCCATCAGCATGCCATCTATAGCGATGTCAAACTGTTTTCCGAGCCGGACTTCGTCTTCAGGCTTGATATCTGGAGCTTCTATCTCAGCCTCGGCTGTTTCGCCTGCTTCACCCTCGGCAGCGGCGCCGGTATCGGCGGAGGCTTCGGTGTCTTCATCGGGTGCTGGTTCTTCCTCATCGGTATCTTCGGCTTCTTCGTCGAAAAGGCCGCCTTCTTCTTCCTCTTGTTCCAAGATCAGTTTAGAGAGTGGCATATTCCACCATTTTTTAAAAATTTTTCTCATCTATCTTAAAACCTTGCTTAGTCTTTCAGCTTTTCGAAAACGATCTTCAATCTTATCCCAATTTAATTCTTTCATCATAGCAAAAACATAAGTCTTTCTATCATCAAGATAATCTCGATAGTATGAGTGCTCCCATACATCCATTACTATCACAGGGTAAGAGTTGATGGGAACGTTGTTGCTATTTAAATCAACAACAACATTCATATAACGGTTAAGGAATCCATTATACACTGTAATAGCCCATCCGTTTCTTGCGCTCATTGCGCAAGCTATAAAATCTTTTTGCCAAGCGTCGAACGTTCCAAAGTCTCTTTCCAGTCTTAAAAACGGTAAAGAGTCCATAGTAATAGTGGAATTAGGCTTAGAGATATTTTCAAAATAAAGTGCGTGAAAAAAAGCAGCATTTAAATTAAACGTTTCATCTATTTTTAACGACCGATAAACAGAGTCGTCTGAATTTGCGTTATCCCTATCTGCCGTATCTAACTCCGCACTTACACGATTGAGAGTTTCTACATAGTTTTCAAATATTTGCTGATGCGCCTGTTTGGTCTTGTTACTCAACAGCTCGGTAGGGAGATTAAAAACCTTGGCCTGAGTCACATAGGCCTCTTTTAACGAGTTGCTTTCTTCTGGGAGGCCCAAGTCTTTTCTAATGGCTTCTATTATAGTTTTTTCATTTATTTTGCTCATTGATCTTCCTTACTTGACCTCATAGTCTTTTTCAAATTCTTCTTCGTCAATAATAAAGTATACTTCTTCATCGACAAAATCGTCACCGCCCAGAGAAGTAACATCAGGAACACTTACTGAAGCTTCTGCACCAGCCGGAACTTCTGGTGGCATGTCTTCTTCCCCGAGGAGTTCGTTGTTTTTGGGTTCACCTAGTAACATTTCTGCGCCCGGGTCTTCAACTCGTGGAGTCTCAGGAGACCTTAATATTACCTTTAGCGAGTCTCCTTGCTTAACAACGTCGTCTACAGTGTATTCATAGCCACTTTTTTTATGCCTGACCTTGAGGTCTCTGGTTATCAAGACGTCGCCTCTGTCGTTTACTAGATCGGCTTCCCCTAAAGCTTCTAGGAGCCTTTCCATGTACGCTTTTCTAATTAATTTTAAAAATTTTCTTTCAGATAATAACATTTAATTTAAACCAGCTAACCTGCGCCATCTATCCATCAAAATGTCGTCTGGAGTTTGGGCTTTTTTAACCAAGTTCTCTTCAAAAATCTGGGTACCTGCAGCATCGTTGACAGCTTTACGGAAAGCCCTCCTGGACGAGGTTGCTTTATTTCCTTTTCCAACAATATCGGGCATAGCTTTAAGTATCTTAGTAAGAGACGCCTTCGCGAATGGAAGCGACCCCAGAGCACCGGCAACCTGATCAGCTTTTTCTTCGGCTTTTTCTAGTTCGGCAGCTCCTAATTCAGCGTCTTCTCCAGTCGGTTCTGCACTACCTTCGCTTTCCTTTTCTTCTTCTCCCGTGCCGGCTGTCTGAACTATGTCTTGGGCTATATCTGCTGGTACTGACTCTGCCTCTGCGGCTGTAGCGGCACTGCTAGCATCGGACATAAATCCTTTAAATTTTCCATACGACATTTGAAGGAGTTCGTCTGCCAAAGCCTCTACTGGAAGATCTCCAATGTCCTCGACGCCCGGAATAGATGAGCCTGTCGCGTTTTTCTTAAGAAATGCGCCTATTTTTCCTAAAAACCCGCTCGGCTTAGACGACTTAAAAGCTTTTGCCACGCCAGCCTTTATATCGTCTGGCGTTACTCCAGATTCTGGATTTATTTCTGATAGCTTTTGATCATCTTTCAGCTTGCCCTCAAGGTTCCTGCTAAGTAATTCTACCGCGGTTGATAAAGTCTCTACAGCTCCGTTTGCCTTAGTTTGGATGTCTAATACACCCTGGACCGCTCTGGGAATATCCCATTTCTTTCCAAAGAATTGTTTGACTGTGGCTAGAGCACCGTCCGAGTCGTTTAAATCTAATTTTGTAACAAAAGCCTTCGCTTTATCCAAGCTTTTATTCAAGGACTCGAGGTGACCCGCTAAGGAATTTAATCCTTCTTCGCGGGCAGCTGTTATATTATCGCCTATACTGCTAGATACTGTCTCTACGGCAGATCTTAATTCTTCAACATCGTTCTGTTCTAATTTTTCCATAACCAAAAAACGAGCAGAATTTTCTCGCAGCATGGCATCTATCAAGACTTCAGAAGGAAGTGTCTTTAAAAATATCTCATATAATCTTTTTTCATTAAGCTCGGAGCGCATGGTAAACCTCAATCACACTTTAATATTACATATTAAGTGGATAGATAAACGTAAATTAGTATACAAAATTTATATCGTGCTCGAGATGTATAAGTCTCTTAAAACTCGCTTGAAAAATCTAGGGTTAACTTCTACTAAGGCTAGTTTATTTTTCTTCCTGAAACCATAAACCTCAGCCAAGCTAGCCCTCTTCAAGAACTCGCCTGGCTCAGCATCAATTCCTATGTCGGCAATTTTTGGTTTTTTACCCTTTTTGGCCCACAGGCTAAGAGCCTTAGATATATACGCTTGAGCGTCTGGTTCTTTTATCCCGGCGTCGACTAGATTGTTTAACACAGACTTGTCTACTAAATAGATGACAGTGTGATCGTTCACTCCGCGGGGCTTTCTGTTGTTAGCTCCCCTTATATTATTACGGATGTCTGCAATGCTTCCCAGGGGCTGCTTGGCCACCGTGTATCCGCCAGTTTTAGATTTTCTACGAGTAACCTTTCCAGTTTTTCTATTTTTTCTAGTCCTAGTATATTCTGCACGGTGCTCTTTACCTTGCGGGCCCGAAGATATTTTAGCCAGGTCTCTTTTTAGATCGTCAGTGTTGACAAAAATGCCGTCTGCCTGCAGAGATTTTAGTATCTTATCATAATTTTGATATCTAGAAGCAAATTTTGAAGCATCTTTGTCTCCAGACTTTTTAGCGTCAGAAGCATATTTTCTATAAGTTTTCTTCTTTAAGATTCTCCACACTCGAGATGTACCGTCTGAGTCAAAAACTACTACTGCGTGTTGTCCCTTGGCAATCTGGGCTGGAACTACTGGAACAGGAGGCGTCGATGGCCCAGGCTCCGGACCGGCTCCGCCCGGATCGCCTTCGGGTTCTCCGCCGGGCGGGGCCCCACCTGGTTCTTCACCGCCGGTAGCCTCTGCTTCTCGTTTGTCTATCACAGTAACAGTCACTGTAGGGTCTTCTAAGTCTAGGTCTGGTAACCTGTCCGACAAGGCTTTTTGAATATCGGGAATATTTTTTATGTCTTTAATATCCGGCGGGATAGAAAGTGGAACCGAGGGCAACTTAAACATAGCTTTTCCGCCGGTCTGTTCTAACTCTTCATTCCCTTCTAGACCGTCGATTTCTACTTCGGTTCTCTCTGGTAATAAACCTAAGACCTTAGCTAAGGATTCTCTTTTCCAGCTAGACTTCCCGAAGCCTTTGCTCTTCTTGGGCTTGGGCTCCGTGGCTGGAGCGGTTTTCGGTTCTGGAGCAGACTCGCCACCCTCGGCGGGTGCGACGTCGCCAGGAGTAGGGTTATAGAGAGTTAATGTAACTTCAGTCTCTTCGCCTCCTTCTATGCCTTCAACTGGTTTGGGTTGTAGTAGATTCAACTTAGATAGAAGATCGTTAAGTACTCCCATCCGGGACTTTTTCTTAGCTCTATGACGTATATACGCAAGAGTACCGCCGGCGACCACAGCCCCAATACCTATTCCGCCCAAGACGGCGCCAGCTCCAGTCATCATCCCGGCGATGGCGCCGGCTGTTTTTGTTTTAACTACCGTCTTAACAGCTTCTTTGGTGATAGTTTTTACAATCTTTTTAGTTATGGCCGCTTTTAACTTGGCTCCAGGATGAATAGAGAATATAGTGCCTCCGTGCCCGGACATGTCGCCAGACCAAAGCTTCCATATACTAGTATCATCAGCTCCGGACTCTAGGGCGTTCTTCATCGCGTCGAAGGCCGCGCCAGGGTCGCCAGCTCCCTCTGTGACTCCCGCTATTCCTTTCAAGCCGGCCTCTAAGTTGCCTTTGCCTGCTTTCATTGCTGCATCCCTCAAGTTTCCGAGAGTTGCGCTTTTACTTGTAAGATCTATATCATCGCCCAGCGCTCTTTGCGCAAATTTGGCTAAACCATCGCCCGGTTTGACTCCATTGCCATATTCAAAAACATCAGTACTCGAAGATTCAGCCTGAGTGATTGCTCCGGGAGTTATTTTTTCTTCAGTTTGAGCGATGTCAAACAGCTTCATAATCCAATCTTGGAACCACGGCTGAGTAGCTAACCAGCCTAGCGCACCGAGAGCGGCTCCGGTACCGGCAATAATTAGCGGGGCTTTCATAGAAGTCATCCTGCTAAATACAGCAGAATCTTGACCTCTCATTATTTTTTCATATTCAGCGTCGGCGTCTAGTTTTTCTCCACCTTCTTCGTCTTCTTCTTGGAGAAGGTTATCTTCTTCATCGGAATCTTCGGCGCCCTCTTCTTTCACAGCCTCGCCACCGCCACCGAAACTAGCATACATCCCGCCTTTTTCGCGCTCGGTATCCGACATATACTTGTTTACTATTATTCTTAGCTGCTCAATTATCTCATTAGCTACCTCAACTGGCATATAGCCGTCGTCACCGGGCGCTTTATCGGCAGCAGCGATGATAGAATCATAAACCGAAGCGATAGTATTTACCCCGGCCTGGAAGACGTCAGCGTGTTTATTCACGGGAAACTGATCATCATCAGACCCCAAACCGGATTCTAGGCCTTTAGTTTCTTTCTCTATAGCTGCTACTAAATCCTTTACGACTTGGTTGCCTTCTTTTTCAGCTATCTTTTGAAAAACTCTTTGTGCTTGCTCCCAGCCTTTCGGTTCTTTCTTTAGCTTGATCTTTTTTAATACTTTGTCGACTCCACCTGCGAAGCTGCCTATTCCGGATTGTACCGAATCCCAAAACCCCTCGCGTAACAAGGATGCATCCTCGTCTGACAGGTCATAAACCACTTGAAATTCTTCTACTAAACCGTCAATCACACGAGAGGTCATGTCATTCCCGGAGAGTTTAGCTAATAGAATTTTAGTTTCGAATAATTGATTAAGCTGGTATTGCTCTACTTTCGTGTAGAGCGATGTATGGCGCGACGAGCCCTCGAGAAGCAGAGAGACGCTCTGCTCGGAAGAAGCTATCTCCGAGATAATATGATTTCTCTCCAGAGAAAGCCTAGAAGTTAACGTAGCGCCCGGAGTTACATTGTAGCTATACTTCATTTATATAATAGATCCGCAGTACTATTATTATTTATTACCCTCGTAGGTAAATTTGCGGACTTTGATCCCAGAATTTTTTAACAGCGAAGGTCCGGAGAGGTCTCGATATTCATCTAAGTAGATCACTTCATCGATTCCGGCATTAATTATAGCCTTAGAACACATTCTGCAGGGAGATAGAGTAATATATAATTTTTTCTTTTTCGGATTATTGTAGTCCATTTTTAAAAGTGCATTTATTTCTGCATGTAGCATACCGGATTCCCCCGGAACCTCCGATTCCACCTCGTTGGGCCCTCCGGAATAATTTCCATTATATCCTACAGCTAAAACTTGAGAGTTGTCTTCAGTGACCACAACAGCACCGACTCGGAAGCGGGGATCATATGATCTCTGAGATATATTCTCTGAAAACTGCATCCAAATTTTATCCCATGAAGGACTCACTTAAAATCCTACGCAGACTCGGGCTTATCTGCTTTTTTTCTTGATCTTCTTCTCGGCTTTGGTTTATCAAATATACTTTCGATGTGAACATTTTTTTCTAACTGGAACCCTGCGGCCTTTTTATGGCCGCCGCCTCCGAACCGCTTAGATATTTCAGATACATCAACGGCTTCATGAAATGCACGTAGACTGACTTTAGTGTGCTGAGCGTCATGATCCCAAAACCAAATAACAGCAAAATCGCAATCAGGTGCTAGTCTAGCGCCTATCTCCGACATCCAGTGAGATGCATTGACTACTAGTACATTTTCGCCGTTCATTAGCCTGGGCTGGGCTTTTTCGCAAACTTTCTTAACTACCGTCTTAGCATAAGCTAAAATATAAGAGCCACGTTTCACTGCGTCGTCAAACACTGAGTCGTCTTCAAATTTCTCGAACTCTTCAAACTCAAAAGGAATCATATCAAAAGCTGCAGAGAACTCCTTAGAATACGGAAGCTCCCAAGTCCATAAATCCCTATCTTCTATGTAGTTAATAAATTTCGGCGGCTCCTTTCCGGGGTGGAAAAAATCCCATGTTAGTCGAGCTCCCGAGTGTTTCATATCAAAAATAGTGTTGCTGATATCATGCAGTTCTACCATGGCTGACTTATGGTGATCGATCACAATAAGACCATCGGCCATCTCTATCATTTTTTTAGTAGTTTCATTGTCGAAAGAAAAATCTAATATAGCTACAACCTTGCCCTTAACGTCTGGAGGCGGAGTGCCGTGTTTACAAGGATAGTATTCTGCCCTATTACCTAAACATTTCCATGCGGCATAGGCGGCGCCAAAGCCGTCTGTGCAGTCTGCATGGTAGATAATTAAATCCACTGAAGATGGTTCAACTATAGCCATATTCTAAATCCACATTCATATTCATATACCATATTTTATTAATAAAAAATTCATTGGTTAAGATGAGTAATTAATTTTATTGTAATGTTTCCAACACCTAGGCTCATACAAATCTGCTCCACCTACCTCTATCTCTTCTTCAGATACGCCGCCAGTTTTAGTGGTATAAAATGCGTCTCTTCCGCAAGAAATACAAACCGCTGGACATATTTCAATATCCGTAGCCCAAGGCAAGATTTTCGATATTTCCATATAAGAATTACCAGAAGAAGCTAATTGCAGGGTGGATACTAAAATAGTATAACCATCCTTGAAAAGCCTTATTAAGCTTTCACCGATTCCAGGTATCATAAAAGCTTCATCTACCGCAATAATATCTGGCTCTTCATAATCGATAATTCTTTCTAATTCTTCTCCGCTAGAGACTCTACTAGCTTCGAATTTTCCTCCCCAGTGCGTGTTTATGGAATCTTTTCCATATCTATCGTCAAAAACGGGCTTAAATGCGCTAATTGTTTTTTTCTTGTATTTATAACGGTCTAATGCAGAAAGTAGTCTGGTCGTTTTTCCGCCGAACATCGGGCCAGTAAAAATAAAAAACTTAGGATTTCCCATCTAGTCCCCACCAATCGAAAGTTAAACTTAACCCCTCTTCTATATCTATAGCGCTCTCGTGTCCTAGTATATTTTTAGCAGCTCTTACATCCGCTCTAGTGTGCATTACATCACCCGGTCTCCAGGGCGCATTAACTACACTTACATCGGGAAATTTATTTTTAAATTTTTCTAAAACTTCATTATTGCTCACTTGTTTCCCGGAGCCTATATTGAAAACTTCTCCACTAAATTCTTTGTCGGAGTTAGCTGCTAAGATATTTGCCGCCACTACATCTCCCACGTATACCATATCCCTACTCTGAGTGCCGTCGCCGTCGCTACGAAGTGGGCGGCTATTTTTGATATTGTTGCACCAAGAAGATATAGCTGTGGAGTATGCAGAGTCACCTAGCTGGTTCGGTCCATAAACGTTGAAATACCGCAAAGAAATAAAATCTAATCCGTATAACTTTGAATATAGCTTTCCAAAATTTTCAATACAGTTTTTCTGAAGCGCGTAAGGAGAGTTTGGCTTTATTTCGCATGACTCATCAGTGGGTATTTTTTCCGCATCTCCGTATACCGCACATGTAGAAGAAAAAACAAATCTCTTGACGTTGCCTAACGCGTGTGTCATTAATTTAACAGATTTGTTCAAATTGTTTTCTGTGGTTTCCATGGGATTATTAACGGTAAACTCGACTCTGGGGTCTGCGGCCAAATGAAAAATAACATCATAACTCTCTGACACAACCCGCTTCAGCACGTATACGTCTGTAAAATCGCCAACTAAAACAATTACCCTGGGGTTTCTAGGGTCCTTTTCTCTCTCGTATAAATGAGCAGCTGCTGTCGGTAAAGACCTAATGCTGACGCCATTTAAAAATGATAAATCACCAGAAGATAAATTATCTACTACGTCTACAGACCAATTTAGGTCTACTAACTTTCTTACTAAGTTTGAGCCGATGAAACCACATCCGCCAGTAACTAACGCTCTCATGTTATTATCCGCTGTTTAATATTATCCTGAAATAAAATTGGCTCATCGTGAAAATTCAATCCACCGTTAAGAAATTTGATCACTTCTAGAGTCATATCTCTTGAGGTACAAGATGGAACGTTCTGAGCTAGTAAGTTAATATTGTAATCAGAAATAGAAAATTTAAAATCGTGTGGCATCCCCATCATATGTATAATTTCACGAGTAGATAAATATCTTGCTTCTCTAGGATGAGTTATGTATACTAAATTTCTTCCCACTAAAGCGTTACACGTGTCTTGATAATACGCAGGAGAACCATCCATAAATCTTCCGCCTGACCGTACTTTTTCTTCTATTTTTTTAAGCCTTTTTAATTCTCTAGAGTCTCCGAACTCTCGATCTATCCACTTGATACACTCACTTAACATATCATTTGCTGCGACAAATGTTTGAACTGAGTGAATAGAACCTCCAGATCCATATTTTTCTATAAACTCTCGATGATTTAAGCCGAGTTTGTTTAAAATAAAAAGATATGTTCTGCTATTATCTCCAATCGATCCTTCCCACTGAAACTCATCTGAGCTTGTGGCGGATCTTGGTATTTCTTCAAGATAATCTGCGAACGACTTTTTGGGTCTTTCGTAGTAACTTAAAATTGGTGGTGTGGGAGTGTTCCAGAAGAAATAAAAAGTCCTAAGCCTGTTTTGTGGTATTCCGTGTAAGGAAGTTGTGGTTCTGTAAAGAGAAAAAGAATATCCGTATTTTTTAGCTTTTTCTATTAATATATCTCTAACCCATGTTCCCATTTTGGTGAACAGAGCAGGCGCATTCTCACCCCAGAAGACCTTAGGTTTAATTTGTCCCAGCACTAAATCTGCAGACTCTAGCATCCATTTATTGCTTTTGTCTCGAGTTTCTTTATCTTTAGCGGTACTCAACAAGCTTAGACCAGCACACGGGCACACTGTGTTTATAAAATCTATCTCCCCAGAGGGAACTTTTTGGTTTTCGTCAATGATAATCCTGGGAACATCTTCCCAATAGTCCTCTAGTGGTTTTTCGTTTTTATTAAAAGCAGAATAACTTAAGTGATATTTGGGCTTAACACCAGTAGCGGCGTGACACCCCATAGCACTGCCGCCGACTAGCGGAATAATATTAGCCCAATTTATATTTCTCATTTTAGTCATTTTTAAAATAATGCTTTCCTTCTTTCTTAATGGCACTTTTCTTCACTAGCTTCTGCATAACAGTCCAAGTTTCTTTCCAGTTGGAATTAAGCTTAAATTTATGGTCAAGATTGTTAATTTTGATATTTGCCAATACATCTTGGTGAGTGCAGGGCCGGCCGATTTCTTGGATTGCATTCAACACAATTTCTTCTTTGTCGGTAACGCTAAAATCCATTAGTGATACACTCTCATCCACGGTCGCAGCCGGTGTAGACTCCACAGCCACTGGTACCGACGTGTCTGGAATGGTGGCTGGTTTATTTTTTTTAACAAACACGTTAGTAATTAAATTTGACATCCAGTTTCCTTTCTCCATTTCTAAATTCTCCTCTTCTTTTGATTCTTGCAGATTTTTAGGTGTACACACCTGGTTAGTCGTAGTAGGGGTTCTTGCTATCTTTCTTTTTGATATCAACGCTGGATTAGCTCGTAACCTACAGTATACCGAGTATTGGCATAGACTTACTTCGGTGCCATAGGATTTAAGCTCATTTTGCTTATCTTCAAACATGGTCTCATTGTAAGAGTTAGTATAATTCCATAAAGATGGATGAAATTTAATACTCAGAATCTGGTGTTGGTTCTCTCTTATCCATACTACTCTATCACCATAAGAAACTAATTTAGTTGATAGCTTTGGAAACATGACTTCAAGAGTTTCTTTAGCACCGGGCCCTGGAGCGACAAAAACATCGTCATGGGTAAATTTAAGTGCTGGATTCAC
>Ga0080013_1000328_pt2 | contig 13926 bp, 13 predicted proteins | sample ETNvirenome_6_85_FD_69236 | JGI IMG/M metagenome (GOLD analysis project Ga0080013, IMG submission 69236) | Marine viral communities from the Pacific Ocean - ETNP_6_85 (SPADES assembly) (version 2) | ecosystem: Environmental > Aquatic > Marine > Oceanic | place: Pacific Ocean | collected 2013-06-19
ATTTTTTTCAGCGAGGAATGTTGGTGGATTAAACGACATTATATTAGTATTTTACTTGATATATTTATGTGTTGTGAATATATCAATTTTAAAGGGGATGATATCCCCTTAGACCCCTTTTGAATGAGTCTTACTATCCTTAACTAGATGGTATGTATCCTGTGAAAATTATATAATTAACAGCATAATGAGGAGGGATATATGACTGTCCTCCTCCCGTTGATGTTGTTGGTTTTGATGTTTGACTGTAATGCCCTGACGAATTACCTTCTACTCTAAACTGACCCGAAGACCCTGAGTCACCATAATACCCATGATTTATATGAGTATGTGCTGGCATCTGGTCTGTACTAATTGTTTCGTTTCCACCGGGTTGTCCTAGGGATGCTGTATAACCTCCCTTGACCCCAAACGTAGTGTTGCCTGCCATATTAGGTAAATATTCTGTTCCTAGAACAGAATGTAATACACCATAATACAATCCAGATGGGTTAATTGTATCATAAAATTGTTGTCCATTACATAATAACCACGTTCCACTAGAATCAGTTTTAACATTTAGCCCGGCGCCAGAACCTATAGGCACATCTATAAAGTTTGATCCAAAATAAGGCATAACAGTTCCAACAGGAATATGTAAAACTTTCGTCACGAAATTATTGTCTACATAGGATTTAGTCGCTGCGTCTGTTTCTGCTGTTGGCGTTGCTACATTTATAATATTATTATTATTCATATCTAATGGTGCATCTATATCAACAGCACTACCACCACTGAAATCGACTGATATAGCATAAGAAGCACTCCCATGTGGAGCAAATTTTAATGCGGAGTCTACTGGTGGTTGTATATAAAAGTCACCATCAGAAAGTATCATTCTTGCCTTTAAATTTAGTGACGGGTCAGGTGTGTCGTCCCCTATATACACCTGATCTGAAGCAATAGTAGTAGAGAAACTGTTTCCTATACTAGAGATATTTGAAATTTTATTATTCATCATATCTAAATTACCCCCATTGATATATACAGCAACTCCATATCCATCAACTCCATCGAATGAGGCTTGCTCTCCCGATACTACAAAAGAACCTGACACATCTAATGTTCCAACTGGTGATGTTGTTCCTATACCAACTGAACCACTGCTGGCTATACGCATAGCGTTCGAATTGTCCGAAACATCAAAATTAATACCTGCATTGTTTTTTCCATATAGATTTAATCCGCTATTTATTGTGCCCATTCCATATCCCTCTCCATATACATTAACAGAATCTGATGCAACTATTGTGGTACAAGTTAATGGTGCATCTATATCAACAGCACTACCACCACTGAAATCGACTGATATAGCATAAGAACCACTCCCATGTGGAGCAAATTTTAATGCGGAGTCTATTGGTGGTTGTATATAAAAGTCACCATCAGAAAGTGTCATTCTTGCCTGTAAATTTTGTGACGTGTCTTGCCCTATAAACACCTGCGTTGAAGCAATAGTAGTAGTGTAACAGTTTCCTACAGACAGTGGATCTCCATTCGTGGCAATACTAGAGATATTTGAAATTTTATTATTATTCATATCAATATCACTATAAAAGTTGGCTTTTTTGTCATTTTCAATTCCAAATACTTTATCAGCAGCAACAATATCTGTGCTCCCAGTTTTCACATAAAAGTTCATTGCGTATGAACCTCCGCTTGGTTCTAATACAATGGCACCTGCTCCGTCATTACTACCAGTTCCAAAACTGGTATCAGTAACAAACTTCATTGCAACCGTTCCTGAAGTATCAGTCAAAGTTCTTTTTTGAAGTATCATATCATAATCATCATGAGTTTCAATTCCAACCAGAGATAAATCATTTACAGTAGTAATTTGTAATGTTGCTTTTGCTCCTGATCCAAAATATTGAGGAGTAGTAGCGGAAGGGTCTTGCAAACTTAACATACCAGCACTTATTTTTTGTGCAGCCCCCTCAATCATAACCCCAAATCTTTCCGGAAGTGTCCCACAACAACCACTACTGAACCGATTTACACCAGGTGCGTCCCCCTCTTTTGAAAAATTAATTGCAAACATATTTGACGTAGCAGCACCTCCACTAAATGGCTGTCCCATAAACCAACTGTTATTACTTAAATCAGGGTGAGTATTATCAATTTGTAATCCTTGTATTCTACCTCCCTCGGAATTAGAAGCATCTTGTGTCATTCGAATTAAATTAATGTTGCCTCCGCCTGTTTCGCCACTTTCATTATTCATATGTATTAGATTATATCCTTCACCTGTATTGGTAGCGTTTATAAAAACACCATTATTTGCCATATTAAAACATATATCCTTTATTTGTAATTCTCCTCCTGACAATGCTAAAGTACCTGATACATCTAATGTTTCCGTTGGTGTTGTTGTTCCAATACCAACATTACCACCGCTGGATATACGCATAGCATTCGAAACGTCCTTAACTTCAAAATTTATACCTGCATTGTTTGTTCCAAATAGATTTAACCCACTAGCAATTGTTCCCATTCCATATCCGTATCCATATACATATACCGTTCCTGTTCTAATTGTGCCTTCGGATCCATCTCCAACAAGCGGTCCAACATCTAAATTATATGAAGGATCCTCATTGTTTATTCCAACATTATTAGTTGATGTATCAATGGTTAATATGGGATCGTTATCCATGTATGGGGAAAAAATAAGTTTTTTATAATCACTCCCAACCAGAGGTGGTTGTATATACAAATTGTTGCTAGCACCAATTGTTATTCTGCCTTTGGTTCCAGTTGTCCCGATAGTTATTGTATCCTTATAAATATTTATAAATTCAATATCACTAATATCAGTAATATTATTATTACCCATTTGTAAATCACCCAACATAGGATCGTTACCAGATCTTTTTAAATATGCAGATAAATCTCCAGAACTCGTATCTACAGCTTTTAACCATGAGTAATCAAGATTAATATAATCCTTATCAACACCACCAGAAAGTCCATAAAATGTTATTATACGTTCGTGATTACCAGGATCCATAACAACCTGCGAATCAGCGTTAAATGTAATTAATTTGTCATTTTCAATACCAAATACTTTATCAGTAGCATCAAGAGCCGTATCACCAGTCTTTACATAAAAATTCATTGCGTATGAACCTCCACTTGGTTCTAATGCAATAGCACCTGCCCCCTGATGTGTTCCTCCACCACCACTTGTATCGGTAATAAATTTCAACACAACAGTTCCTGAAGTATCTGTTTCGGTTCTTTTAACAAGTCTTAAAAGAGCGTTGTCGGATGCATCAATTTGTGAAAAACTAAGGTCATTCTGTTTGAACATTTGACCTGTTATAGTAAAATCACTATTAACTATGGTTCCTAATCCAAAATCATTTTTATAATTTATCACCAATGAAGAATTTTCTTTATTACCAGATGCATCACCATTTTCAAAAGGTAAATTTTGATGTACCAATGCACGACCATAATTATCACCTACTGCTGGGTTAGGTGTTCCTCCTCTATTTAACTCCCACATACGAAAATCAGAACCATGCATAGTTATTCGCGCAGTGGATAAATCAAAAAATATTTGTGCGGATGAGTCTAAATATTTTGTAAATAATATTCGTTGGTCTGTATTACCAGATGGATCACCGCTTTGAATGTATAAATGATTATCGGAAGCATTTATTCGCCCTTGAATATCTCCACTCATATCTTTAAAAATCAATGTATCCTGTATTACCATAGACCCATCAATATCCGCAAAATTCGCATATAACTTATTTGTTCGTATTAACTCATTTCTAAAATTTTTTGCGACTTTAAAATTATTTATACCTCCAAACTTTCTGAAATTAGAACTCATTCTTATAAAGTATAATTCTATTAAAAAATAGTAATAATAATGCGTTTAAAACAAATATTGTATACTTGTTGTAAAAGAGATTAAAATGATATGGGTAAATCAATATAAAATGTTTTAATGGGTTCATTGTAATATGTTTTGTATTGTGTAAAGGTATTAACAGCACATTTTCTAATTACCCATGTAAAAAACCATGCAATCACAAAAAACTCTATATATTGTTTTGATTTTGTTTGTCGTAATTTCATTAAATAAACAATTACTGGAAAACAAATACTTGCTACAAGACCTTCTAAAATTTGTACATCTGATATAATTGCAAATTTAGTCATTAGTATATATATACTTTTGAAAAAAAAGGAAATAACATTATGTGTGTGACCCTCTTAAAAGGGGAGTTTGAGGGGTATCCCCTCACTTAAAGGGGAGTTTGAGGGGTATCCCCTCACTTAAAGGGGAGTTTGAGGGGTATCCCCTCACTTAAAGGGGAGTTTGAGGAGTAACCCTTCATACTACATATTTAAATACAACATAACGAACAACCATATATGATAATAAGAAACCAATAAATAATTTAATAATATTTGTTATAATATCTCCAGCACTAATATCTATTCCATGTATTGTTACCTTAATATCTGAGAAATTATTATATTTAGAACCGGGAACAAAAGCCATAAGCATAGGCATCACTGCTCCATCAACCAAACTTTTAAAAAATTGTTGTAATACACCTCCTAAATATACTGCAAGAATAAGATTTAATAAACCTCCTTTAAATAGAAAATTAGAAAATCCTTTTGAAAAATTGGCATTTGGAACATTAGAGTTAATAGCGTTCATATATATATATATACTTTTAAAAAAGTATAAAAAAGTATAACAAAATCCTTACTTTTAAAAAAGTATAATAAATGTATATTATATGAATAAAATTAAAAGATTTGTGTGTTGTTGTTTTACGTGCGTGGAAGTATCAGAACAAATTGTTCCACAAAATAATACTACTAGTAATGAATTAAAAAAACCTTTATTAAATACTGATAATGAAAAAAATTATACAACTGATAAACGACTACAAAAACAACATTGGTTCACATATACAAACAAGTATTATAATCCTAAAAAATCGTTAAAATGTCAAAACATAGAAAAGAAACAGAAAAGAAGACAATATTTTTTTTATAAAAGTAATAAAAAGGTATGAACCCTATTAAGCAGTTAATAAATTGTTTTTAAAATGCTAGGAGTTTTACGTTTTCTAGTTCTTCTGTGCTCATCTGATTTCGTCTTATGACGTTTATGTGTATGACTTTTACTCCTAGACTTAGACTTAGATTTAGATTTAGACTTAGACTTAGATTTAGATTTAGATTTAGATTTAGATTTAGATCTTGTTGTATGTGTTCGTCTATGATGACGTCTAGTTGTTGGAAAATCGTGTTCTAATCGTTGTAAAAGTGGTGTATTTTCTTGGTGTTCAAGTAATAAACTCAACATATCCTCATTGTCTAATTTTGCAAATTTAACTTTGCCATTATGATTTTCAATCATAGATAAGGAATGTCCATCATATTTAGCTGCATTTTCATTTAATAAAACCCGCTTTCCATTTTTATATGCTTTAGTTAAACTATAACTTTGTAAATTAGTGTTCATTTACAATATATTTATAAAATAAAATAACTAAATAAAATCCGCAATGTTGAAAAAAATTTGTTTTATTATAAAATATTTTATGTATGTATTGTATTAATGGACGAGCACACCGATACCAAAGAATTCTTAGATAATATACCAGAACCAACATATAGTATAAAACCAAATATTCAATACATCAAAAAAGATAGTAATAATAATAAAGGCGCAGGCGTATATCCTAAAAAAATGTTAAAGAAGCATTTAGATTCATATTATAGTAAAAATTTTATTAAAAACTATTTTACATCATTGTAAAAATACAAAGGTAAAAATTGATATATTTTATATATTGTATGTATATATAAAATGTTTGCTTTTGACCTCAATATTTTAACAGAAGAGGAAAAAAAAGGAAGTCCCTTTTATAATGATTGTAACAATACAAGTACAAATAGTTCAAAGAAAACGGTAACTCGTAAACAAAAAAATGAACTACTTAAAAAACAAGATGCTATAAAATGCGATACTAAAAAAAAATTAATATTTAATATTAAAACAGACAATAACACAGATACAAAATATAATACAAAATATAATACTTATAAAAAGATTAAAAAGAGAAAGTGACGATTATGTAATGTATGCACTATAAAAGTATTACTGGTTTTTTATTTCCAAAAGAAGTAAATACTTATAATATATCAATACTTATATACAAAAATGTATGGATATATTATATATGAACGGAATAAATATCAATAATAAAGGAAAGAAGGAAAAGAATGCCAAAATAAAGGAAGGTCCTTGTATTATACCATTTAAATATAAATGGAAAACTCATGACAAATGTTTTAAAACGCCAAAAGGTGATATATGCGCTACAAGTGTAAGTAAATATGGAACTCTTCAAACCTATGGATATTGTGAGAAATACGGCGTAGAAAAAGGCACTAAAAAAAAGGCACTACAGCATAGGAAATCCATCAAACCAATCAAACCCATAAAATCATCCAATTCGCACAAAACTCTTAAGAAAAAAAGAGTAAAAAAAATAAAGCATTTAAAATTGAAATTAAAGAAAAATTCATATGTATTAACAAATATGAAACCTATAAAAACAAAGAAGGAATACTATAATGAAAAATTTATAAAACTATTGGGAGAATTATATACTATAATGATGGCAAAAGGGGAACCTTTTCGTGCAAGAGCATATAAGAAAGCACAGGAGACAATTATGTCAGTAACTTCACGAATTGAAAATGTGGACGTTTTGAAAGGGAAACCAGGTATAGGTTCAACAATAATAAGCAAACTAAACGAGTTTGTTAAAACGGGAACCCTCCGGTTAATTGAACGAGAGAAGAGCAATCCAATTCATATATTTACAAAGGTATATGGTATTGGACCTAAAAAGGCACAGGAACTTGTTTCAGAATACAACATTAAAACAATTGACGAACTGCGTTCTCAGCAAGATTTATTAAATGATAAGCAGAAGATAGGTTTGAAATATTATGAAGATATTTTAAAAAGAATACCTCGTGGAGAAATAGATGAATATAAAAAGACATTAACATCCATATTTAATAGTATTAAAACACCTGGTTCTACTATGGAAATTGTGGGAAGTTATCGTCGCGGGTTAAAAACCTCTGGTGATATAGATATTATTATTAGCAATAAGCACGGAGACAAGTCTGTATTTAACGCATTTCTTGCAAAATTAATTGAAAACAACATTATTATTGAAACATTGTCTCATGGCGCAGTAAAAAGTCTGGTAATTGCTCAATTACCAGGTAAAACCCCGCGTCGTGTAGATTTCTTGTATAGTTCTCCGGAAGAATACGCATTTTCAATCCTATATTTCACAGGCAGTGCAATATTTAATACGGTAATGCGAAAACACGCATTGAATTTGGGATATACGATGAATGAACATGGTTTATATAAAATGGATAAGCGGAAAAAAGGAGCAAGAGTAGATGTATTATTTCCAACTGAAAAGTCAATATTTGAATTTTTGGGATTAGTATATAAAACACCTTCTGAACGCATAGATGGACGCGCTATAGAAATGGTTCCAACAGAAACAACAAATATTATTACAGGGAAACAAGAAACAATAACGACGCCAAAGGCACCAAAGGCACCGAAACGCATAAAAAAATTGTCTAAAAAAATAACCTTAAAACGAAAACCACGCATTACCAGTGTTAAACATATTCAAAATTTTGTAGATCAGGGTATAGATTATTTACATACTTTATCCCAAACAGAGTTAAGCAGTATGCTTAAAAAAGCCAATTCGGAATATTATAATGAGAAACCTATTATGATTGATTCACAATATGATATATTAAAAGAATATATTGAAGAACATCATCCACACGATAAAGTGTTACAAGAAGTGGGTGCCCCTATTGAAAAAGGTAAGGTAAAACTTCCATATTATATGGGATCTATGGATAAAATTAAACCAGATACTGGTGCAATTACAAAATGGAAAGCAACATACAAAGGTCCATACTGTTTATCTGGAAAATTAGATGGTATAAGTGCCTTATATACTACTGAACACGGAGAGAAGAAATTATATACGCGAGGAAATGGTATTGAAGGGCAAGACATCAGTTATATGATTCCATATTTAATGTTACCAACAGAAGAAAACATAGTAATACGCGGTGAATTGATAATGGCGAAGAAAGTATTTGAAGAAAAATACAAAACATCCGCATCAAATGCCCGAAATTTGGTAGCCGGAATTTCCAATCGTAAAACCATTTATCCTGCCGAAATCCGTGATATAGATTTCGTTGCATATGAAGTAATTGTTCCCGAATTAAAACCAAGTAAACAAATGGAGATGCTAGAAAAATCAAACGTAAAGACAGTTATAAACACATTAATAACTAAACCATCTAATTTAACAAATGCGCTGTTATCGGAAAAATTAATAGCGTGGCGCACAGGATATATGTATGAAGTAGATGGCGTCATATGCACGAATGACCAGATATATCCAAGAAAAAAAGGAAATCCAAAATATGCATTTGCGTTTAAGATGGTATTGTCAGACCAAGTTGTAGAAGCCAAAGTAGTAGATGTATTGTGGGCGCCAACAAAATATGGATATATAAAACCCCGTATTCGCATAGAACCAGTTATAATTGGTGGAGCGCGAATAGAATACGCTACAGCATTTAATGCTGCATTCGTTGAAGCAAACAAAATTGGAATTGGTGCTGTAATACAATTAGTTCGCTCAGGGGATGTTATACCACATATTATGGAAGTAATTACACCTGCGCCTGTGGCGAAAATGCCGGATGTCCCATATAAATGGAATGATACACATGTAGACATTATATTATTAGATGCAACAACTGATACAATCGTTCAGGCTAAAACAATTACGGCGTTCTTTACGGGTTTAAATGTAACTGGATTAAGTTCTGGAAATGTGAAACGCATAATTAAAGCTGGTTTTGATACTATACCAAAAATACTTGCTATGTCAGTAAGTGACTTTTTACTTGTAGATGGGTTCAAAGAAAAAATGGCGAACAAAATTCATACATCTATTCAAGAAAAAATTAAAGAGTCCAGTTTACCAAAATTAATGAGCGTGACAAATATATTTGGTCGCGGAATGGGCGAAAGGCGTATTACAGCTATATTAAAAGAATTCCCGAATATATTAACATCAAAGGAAAGTAGCAGCAAAAAAGCACTTAAACTGATGTCCATAAAAGGATTTGGTTCAAAAACATCAGCGTTATTTGTTGAACATATATCCGAATTTATGAAATTTGTTACAGAAACTGGTTTGGAGGTCAAACTTACATCTGCTATAAAAGAAGTTAAGGCAGATGCTAAAAAAACGGAAGCATTGGATACTTCGCATGAATTATATGGAAAACGAATATTGATGACAGGATTTCGCGATAAGGAATTAGAAAAACAAATAGTTGCTGTTGGTGGTAAAATAGCAACTTCTGTATCTAAAACAACATTTGCTGTATTGGTTAAAGATATTGATGAAGATACTGGAAAGGCAAATAAGGCGCGCGAACTAGGTGTAAAATTAATGACGCCATTTAAGTTTAAAACTGCGTATAAACTCCTTTAAATTTAATAATAAATTCTAATAATAAATTCTAAATTCTAATAATAAAATCGTTGTATAATACCTTCTATTTTTTACGTAATATGCGTTTAGCTTTTCTGGCAACACGACTGTATACAGAGCGACGTTGACGAGGGCGTCTTTTTTTGGTATAACTTCTTCTGGATTTCCCCCATTGCTTAGCTCTAATATAGGCTGATTTTACACCTTTACGGTTTACTCGGCATGTTCCTTTCGTACATATAGGAAAACTCTTTTTAGGTCCTAAAAAGCATTTTCTACCGCATTTTTTTAACATAACGGTGCGTTGACGTGCTCCTGGTGCTGATTTAGACCACCCTTTCCATGAAACGCTCTTTCTTTTGGGTCGGAGATTTCTCTTTCTTGTTTTATGCGTAGCCATTATATATAATACTAATAAAAAAACTACGGCAGATAATTATTTACATATTATAAATTTACCCTGTTTATCCTATTTATCATATTTATCCTATTTATCCTCTAAAATGTAAATTCATAATGAATAATATTTTTCAAATTGCATTTCAAATATTGGTATATACTGGATTTAACTGCGGAAATTTGCCGTTCTCTAGTATATTTTTGACCAATAATTTTATTAAAATTGTGCATCATAACATCCATATAGAACGAATGATCTGTTTCTATCTTATATTTATGTTCTTCTTTCCATAATAGAAATAGACCTACTAATTTTTTATCAATATGTTGTAATATTGATAGCATTTGGTCATCATTTATTTGTTGCCATTTCTCATTTTGATATATAAAGAATATTTGCTTTTTCTGTTGAAAACAACATATAGGCAATGTAGCTACATTTTCCAATGGTAAAAATTGTTGTAAAACATATCCAACGCCATCCAGATAATCGTGTTTAATTACAAGGTCCATATGTGCTCGTGTTAAAACGATATTAGACAACCATGACTTAAACTCTGTTTTAGGTGTTCTATTCTCTGTTAACCAATCAACAATATTTATTTTTTTCTTTATATTTTCAACATATTTATGTAAATCGTTATACTTTTCTTCCAGAGTTTCCACACGAGTAAGAAGAGTTTTAATTACAGAATATAATTGTTTAACCGTCGCTTTATCTTTCGCTTCTTCTTCATCTGCATGTTGAACGTATTGGCTTTTATGTATTTGTTCACAAAATAAAATATGATCATTGAAGAACTTTTTCCTACTAAATGTTTTTGCGCAAAATGAACAAGTATGTTTAATTTTGCGTACTGTAGTTTTGATATGCGCCATCCAAAATATTTTACTTTATTATTATAGATTTTACATAATATAATTTCAATTTTATAAAGATCATACTTTATTATGTTTGATATTATAAAACTAATAATATTAGCAAATAAATATGTGTATATATATTAAATGGCGAATTATTATGTTCCAAAAAAAAATAGATGTAGATGTTTCAGTGGTATATCTGGTGAAGCACCGCCTTGTTGCTCTTTTAATGATACTACCCTAAGAAATTACGCAACATCATCTTCTATGAATACTAATTCAGTTACCTCAAGAATGGTATATAATGTGCATAAATCGCAACAAACTAGTGCTGCTATACAGAAAAAAGGGTCTGGTAATATAAAAAAACACGGTTCAGGAGGTAATTCTTATGCAGTCTATTTAGCAAAGAAGACTGGTAATATTGATTGTTGCTCTTAATTTACAATTTACATATGTAATATATTAAAAAGAATAGGTTATATATATTAAAATGAACCGATTAACACAATTGAGAAGAATTCAAAGAGAAGGATATAAACTATTTTCAAAAAAAAATGCTGACTATGGTGATGCGTTTGCTACATATGGTGCTGTTGGTGTTCTAGTTCGTATAGGAGATAAATTAAGTCGTTTGTCATCAATTAATAAAAAAAGTATTATAATGGTAGACGACGAAACAATGCGCGATACTTTAATTGATTTACATAATTATAGTGCGATGGCTATAATGATAATGGATGAAGAAAAAGACATAAAATTTTAGATATAAATTATGTTTTCATAAAACATAATGACAACCAACGTTACTTATAATGTATGTAAAATTTTCTGTATACATATAAGTATGCTAATAATGATAAATATATATATAAATACAAACATCTCACTACCCATATTACTCCTTTTAAAATGTTTAATCATAAATGAATTATCCATTTTATACCCCAATTTTTTATAATAATTAACAACTCCAATGCCAGATATAACAGCAATGCTAGTACATCTATCATTACGAGCCATATTTTCAGCATATGAAACCAGCGAACGTCCGACACCTTTATGTTGGACATCAGCATTTTTTTGAAATCCAACTGGAATAACATTACCATATACGTGTAGTTCGCGAATAAGTGCCGTTTCCTCAGTAAGAACTGAAAATTCAGTTCGTCCAATAACAATTTTATTAGGTATTCGTAACCGAATAAACCCAAATATACATTTTTTATCAGAACTTTCTAACGATATGAAATATTCCATTCCATTACTGGCGTTATATTGTCTATATACATATTCTGCATCTTCTATTTTATAATGTAGATTTCTCCCACATTCTCGTGCGCGAATATCCATAGTTGTGTTGTCTTCCTTTGTCAACTCATCCATAAGCATTTGTCGCAAATTTGGATACATATTACCTCCCTGAATGTATGACAATGGAATATCTCTTATTACGCGTGGAAGACGAACCCACGGGGGACAAATTTCCATTGCATATTTAACTACATCTAAAATGGCACGCTCATCTGTTTGTGCGTATGGTTTGTATTTACCGCTGTCGTGCCATTGTTTAATAACAGTCCAAGGTGTAACTTCACAGGGATAAATCTTTACTTGGTCGGGTTGAATAGTATCTCCTTTAAACACATAATCAAACATATCTGTATCCTTTTCTGGCGTTGAATTAGGCAAATCTGGCATAAGATGAATATCAACTTTAAAACAATTGTCTTTTAAATACTTAATAGCCTCTTCGGCGTGTTCAATAGTATGCCCTCTATTAATTTTTTTTAAAATGGTATTATCAGTATGTTGGACGCCAAGTTGAATTCGTGTAACACCCCATTTGCGAAATCGCGGAAGCCAAGAAATACCATAATCATCAATTAATGCGTCTGGTCGTGTTTCAATACAAATACCTATTATACGAACACGTGCGTCTGCGTTCAAACAAACTTCTGTATCAATATCCATTGCTTCTCTCCTTGTATCAATATCATCAAAGAATGTATTCGCAGTATATATAAGATTTCTATGAAAATCTTCCAAGTATTGTTCTGGATATTCAGTATATGTTCCGCCTTCAATAATAATTTCTAATTTATCAATTTCGTGTCCATTGATAATAAGGGCTTTCAGACGGTCTTCCATTTGAAGTTGTGGGTCCCATTTATTACGATATCCACGGGATACAGCAGGTTCTTTTTGAAGATATGAACGTGGCATACCAGGTTCGTTTGGACAATAATAACAATTATGTTTGCAACTGAAATCTTGTCCTAGTGGGTATGGAGAAGTAAGAACAGTCACCACCGTAACACCAGACATATTACGTGCCGGGCATTTTTGAATAAGTGTCCACATAATAGGATGATTATCTATTTCGCCGTGAGTAATCATATTACGATATATAAATACAAGAATGCTTTTCTTAACAAATATACGATAATTTCGAACAATTTTATTATAATATTTGTTAAATTTTGAACGGATATGTTCAGATGGATTGCGTTCTATTGTATGTTCCATCCATTCATAAATTTCTGTTACTATTTGTTTATAAATTGGAATATTAGATTTAATTTTTGTTATGTTAACCGCATCTTTGTTTAAAAATATATTTTCAATATCATCCACATCCTGTTGAAAATATTGGGTAGTAGTGCACGCCATGTTATTTTGTTAGTATAGTTAATATAATGTGAAGTGTATATTATAATTCAATTTTACTGTGTCAGATAAACATATCATATTATCATTAATTTCCCAATTAGATAGTATGATATTATGATAATATAGTGTTTGTATTATTCATCTTGGATTTTTTAATTGTGGTGTATTCAATGATTGTACTGAATAATTTTTTTTTCAATTTAAATACATCTTCGTCAACTCCAAATAAACTATTGAGTTTATCAAGTATTTCAATGACTTCATTATAAAAATGCATGTCTTCACTCCATTGTGGGTTCTGTGCTTGTATATCCTTACTCCATTTAAC
>Ga0080013_1004398_pt1 | contig 13922 bp, 7 predicted proteins | sample ETNvirenome_6_85_FD_69236 | JGI IMG/M metagenome (GOLD analysis project Ga0080013, IMG submission 69236) | Marine viral communities from the Pacific Ocean - ETNP_6_85 (SPADES assembly) (version 2) | ecosystem: Environmental > Aquatic > Marine > Oceanic | place: Pacific Ocean | collected 2013-06-19
ATCAACATAGTGTTCAGAGTCAACAGCATTATCAGCTAATTTTGCAGCGCTAACTGCATCTGCTGCAATCATTGCAGTTTCAACAGAACCGCTAGCTATAGTGAATGCACCTGTATTAGCCATAGTTACATCCCCTGAAGGAGTAACTTGAGCACCGACACCACTACCATTACCTACTATTATCTTTCCATCTGCTAAAGCTCGTGCAGCTTGTTTAGCAATGATTCTATCATCAATAGCAGCAGCTGTCATTATATAGTCATTACTATCAACGAAAGCTTCTGTACTATCTAAGGTTTCTGTGGTGTCATTCCACATACCTGTAACTTTATCTTGTGTCTCCTGTGATACATACAATGTCTGGTTAAAGTCATTATTTAAATCTTGTGCTCTAATAGCAGAGCCAGAGAAGAACTCTCCTTGTAGATTATCAATATTTGTATCACGATAAACTCTAATTGCTACTGAACTTTTAGGTGCTCCACTAGCTTCTTGTGTACTAGTTGCGCCTCCTGCGTCAGCAGTAAAATTAATTTGGGTAGCATTGGCAAATTCGAAATTTGTTGTATCGACCTGATTAAGGCTTACCTTTACATCAGTGTCTTCTAAATATGGGAATGTGAAGGAATACAGTCTGGTGGTACCGTTTCCTGTATAGTTATTTTCAATTGTGTATGCCATAGTTACCTATTAGTCATCTCAAGTAATTGTTTTGCTTCATTAAGTTGGGTGCGGCCTAATTCAGGATTTCCTATTGTATTATGTCTTGCCGCTTGTGTCTTCTGACGAGCCCTAATTAATGCTATTACTTCAGGACTACTCCTCATCTCAGCCCATGCTCTTCTTCTTGCCTGTTTAAATATATTATGTATTAATTTATTATGCAAATAATCCATAGGATTCTTTTGTTTGAATCCACTCATTAAGTCATATTCCATCTCAATTAGAGATTGTATAACTCTCGGATCATCTGCTAATTTAGCTAACTTAGCTTCTACATTTTGTATTCCTATTTGTCTTTGGAATTCAGATCTAATATTATTATTATCTGCTAAAGAAGTACCATCAGGTGCTGTTAATGTAGATACACGAAGATCGTAGTTACTATTCATTAACAACTGCCTACCTTTAGAACCATCAAAGTTCAAAGATATAGGACTTATAGCATTATACATTCTAGTTAGTGGATCCCAATCACGTATTGGTCGTCCAGTTAATATATCATACTTAGTTGGTAATGAACTAGAACCTGCGAATGATTCCATGTATAGGTTTCTGTTTCTAATCTGATCTGCAAATCCAGAGTTTAACTCCTTCATATGAGGATTGATAACTTTACCTATTTCATTTCTAAGTCCAGCGAGAGGTATCTGATTGTTCATTAAACCTGCCGCAATCTTCTCTAACTTCTTAGGATCTTTACTGAATAAACCAAAGAGTTGTTGTATACCTTGTAGGTAAGTTTTAGTTACCATACCTTTACTGATAATCATCGCATGAGAAAGTAAACCTTGTTCAGCCCACTCATCTCCCATTAGTCTCTGGTTATCACCTATATCTGCTACTGCAGCTAATACGTTAGAGAATGGTTCAAAGGCTTCATACCCGACCCATACATCACCTAACTTAATAGAACGTGGAACCCAACCTGCTGCTTCCCATACACGACGTGTAGCAGGGTCAGCCGGTCCATTACCTGTCAAACCACCAGATATATACTGTTGACCTGCCATGAATATAATACTAGATCCCATAGCTAAACGACCAGTCTGTAGGGCTTTAGCATTCATTAAATCTTGAGGAGTTTCGATACCATACTTAGCTACATTAGTTAGATCATCAGGTTTAGCCCATGCTATATCGTTAAATTCTTTAACTAAGAAGTTGAATCCAGGTATATGTTTAAATGATAATTCTAACCCATTAATACCAGTTCTAGCAAATAGATAGAATGGTTTTAACATAGGTTGTTTGTTAAATACATCATCTAAAGACTGTCCTAATGGACCTAGATCTTTAGTTAGAGTAGCTTCTCCTCTGGCATATTTAAGCATACTATCATTAATACCACCAGTTTCAGGATCAAAGATTTCATTATATAACCTACCTTCATATTCTTTGATTAGAGCAGGAGTGACATCAGGTACTACACCTGACTTTTGTGCATCAAATGCTGCCATCATTGCCTTCTCTTTAGCTCTCATCCTTGCTAGGATCATAGTAAAGGCGTCATCAGTTGCAGCCATTAACTTAGTTGAATAAGTAAGGAAACCATTCTGATTAGCAGAACGTGCTAAATTGGTTACACGGAATGCTGCTTGTTCTCCTGCAGTTCTAGTAGGATCTTCAGCCCAGAATCTAACAAGATCCCAGTGTTTATCACCTACTGTATATTCAGCATATCTTGATTTAATTGTGGATAGATCACCTGCCCAGTAACTATTCAATCTACTAAAGAAGTATTCAAATGCTTCTGGAACTGCTTGAACCATAGCATTAGCAGTTGCCAAGGATTGCTTTAACATGGAAGTATCTCTAAACCCAGACCCAGCGAATTGCATAGCACCTCCTAGGGACTGTGCCATAGGACGTGTGAACACAGCACTACCTGTACCCATAATTGCTCTAAGAGGAGTCTTAGGACCACTTAGGATACTATGTACCATGACACCCTGAAGTTCTTTGATCATCTGTCCGGTTTGTCTCACACCGGCAGTTTCACCTCCCATTAACTTCTGTCGCATATAGGTATCAAAGTCCTGCCAATTACTGATCTTATTGGACATTGAGAATGCTTCTAATACAGCATGTAAGAAGTCATCTGTAGGATCCAGTCTTGCAAGATCCAACATCATATCAACTTGTCCTTTAGTATTAGTGTGTAAGTCTGTTAGTGCTTGATTAAGTAATTTCTTACCACCACGTTGTGCTGCCATTTGTCCTGCAGCTTCACTTAATAAGAACCTCGCTCTCTTTGTTTGTTCAAGTCCTACAATAAGATTATCTCTTATATATTTCAGCGGACCACCTATATCGTCTAAATCAGCTATACCTATTAACTCTCTAGAGGCAATAGCTCTATCACGTAGTTGTTTGAATAATGATTCTTGTATTAAATCACCAGCTATAACATCTTCTACACTCCATGATTGGAATTCACCTTGACGGTTCATAACATCAGCTTGTATTGGTCCCCAGAATTCTTCTGGAGTCAATTCACCAGCATTACGTCCACCAAGTACTTCTTGCATTCTTGTGAAAGCATCAGTAAATCCTTGTTCTAGTCCTTTACCTTTGGCTTCTAAATCACCTATTAAAGCTTGGAATCTAGGGTCATTGGACATCTCTTTTACTACTGCAGGCGTCAAACCTTTAAGACCTGATCCATTATTAGCTACTGCTTCTGCTGCAGCTGGAGTGATGAGACTATCAGTAGATCCTAGTTCAGCACCAGGTTCTTTATCTATACGTCTCAAAGAATCACTTATATCCCAGGCACTAGCAGTTGAGTTAGGTGATCCCTGCCAAGGATCAGAAAGAGGTTTGTTCTTATGTGCTCCAAAACCGTCTTCACCTAGTTCTACTTTTGCCTTTTCAGTTATTTGATTACTTATACTTTCTGTACGTTCAGCTGTTTTACGACTAGATCTTGTTATATTAGATTCACCTGGAGGTGTCCAAGATCTAAACTTACCACTACGATCTCTCTTTTGAACTAGAGCCATTTGAACTATTTGATCTTGAGGTGATAATTTATTAAAATCTATACCTTTGTTAAATAGTTTTTGTGTAGTTACAGCTCTTAAATTAGCATCTACAATCGTTCTTGCAGTTTCTTCTGCTTTAATTCTTCTATTAGTATCAACTTTATCAACCTTCTGCATAGTATGTCGGTCTGTTTTTCCGACTACTTTTAGCTTACCTCTTCTACGAGCAATAGCTTGCCATGTAAAGTCAGCAATTGTACCAATACCAGCACCTTCAGCAACGTTTTTAACGGTCTTTAATGCTGGATGATCAGCATCATTAGTAGTTAAAGGGGTATCGATAAAGCCAAATCTATCTCTTAGTACCTGTAATCCGTTAGCATCTTGAGAGTATTCAGAGAATGTATCAGATACAACACCGACTGAAGCACCTTTAATTAGAGTGTTACTACTAAGTAGTGTAGCACGTGTTGCAGCTCCTACCATACCAGTAGCTTTGCCAGCTCTTCCAGCCCATCCTAGGACAGGTATAGCCATCGTACCGAAGTGTACACCACCACGTAACATACCACCCCACCAAGTTTTGGTTATGGGGTTCAGACTATTACCTAATGGATTCCAGTCTGGTACATATCCTTCTTCTTGTTTAGCTTGTTCAGCCATCTCACCAGTAGCCATATCAAGGATACGTTCTGGTGCGGTTAAGATAGAACTAGCAGTGTCTCTAACACCACCTACTAAAGCATTCTGTAATTCTTTTACATTCTCACCTAAACCGAATTCAGATGCTTCTTTAGCAGAGTGAGAGTCTTTTACTATAGCATTACGTTGTTCTTGTTGTTGTAATTTAAGTTGTTCTTCTTCTTTAAGTCTCTTTTCTTCTGCAAGTTGATTCTCGTTGAATTCATCCGCAGATTGATTCATTTCGTTATATAGTTCTTCATCGAAATATGAATTAGCCATTATGCAACACCTCCCCAAAGAAAGTTAGAATTGTAGTAAGATATTTCTTTGGTGGGTTCAACGTGTGGATATTTACCTGGTACCTTTAAATGATCGAATAATATTTTTTGTATTGCAGGAGTCATTAGAGAATCAGGTTTTAAATTGGAGTCACCGTAGGCGTTTAATAGTTGTAAACGTGTGAATTCATATCCAGTGGCAGTTGAAATTTCACCACTTTCTAATAAATTTATTACTTCACCTACTGTTAGTTTTTCTATATCTATATTAGTCAACACGCCATTACTATCTTTCGCATCATACTCCCCTTTTTGATATTGAAGTTTCTGAAGATCTAAGTTAATACCTTCATTATCAACACTAACTCTAACTGATCTTGTATCACTAGGAAATCTAACGAGGTTATTATTCTCACCTAACTTTTGATTGACTTTGACTTCCATAAGAGGTAAGTCTACCCTACCACCACTTTGAAGTACAGCAGCCTTTTGAGGTGAGATTTGAGCATGCTTAGCAAATAATTGAATAGAATCAGGGATTCGATAACCTGGTGGGAATGACTTACCACCATTTCTTTCCCATTCTTTAACCATGGCCTCTACATCTGATTGTAGCGCCTTTATAGGTACACTAGGATCCCTACCATTAGCCTCAAATTCACTTCTCACTTCAGTATGTTTAGCATTGCTTTCTGAGTTTGCAATTGTCGGGAGCTTATAATCACCTCTTTTGACTTTCTCTCGTATTTTAGCTAATGCATCTTCCTGAGCTTGCTCTTGTGGTATTCCATTAGTTAAATTATTCTGAAAAATATTTATAAAATCCTCGTTAGCTTTTTCTGTAGTCCAGACCTTTAATCCACCCTCTTCTCCAGGAGCTACGGACTCTATATAGTCATTAACAATACCTTTAACAACTTTTTTACCAGATGTTACAAGAGCTGTATTAGGAGCTAACGCACTTCCAACTACCTGATTTTCGTCTCTGAAATGTTGTCGGACTGTAGGTGATGCACCTTGTATCATTGCCTCAGTTAGTTTTCCACCATTAGCTATTCTAAGGTTTTCTAACCAAATCTTAGCTGCACCATCATCAGCGTTCTGACCATTCAGGAAATTAGATACCGTTTCCCAAGGGTTTATCTTCGTCTCTGTATGAAACTTTTGACCCATTTGAATAATATGTTCTGTAGGAATCAACGCACCATTATTAGCTTCGGAGTATTCCCGAGCAGCTTCTATAAGAGAAGTTTTGAATTGTTTCTTATGACCTGCGATTTCCTGTTCTTTAATTACTTCTTGTTGATAAAAAGCCTTTCGAGCCTCACCTACAATGTCAAATTCTGCTAAAAATCTCTCACCTAAGAATTCACCATAAGTCTGTTTCTTCTTAGAATCAGGATCCATTACTGTATCTAAAAATTCTTGAGCAGCATCTGTACTCAATAAACCTGCTGCAGCATCTTTCTTTAATTGAGCAAAAACTAATCTCTTTGCATCACCAGAGGGCATCCATTTAGAAGCATATGTAAACGATTCTTGTACTGCATTATATAATTCTCTAGGTTCACTTTTATAATGTACAGTTAAAGTGTTCCGAAGATTAGTAACAATAGCTCGTTCTTTAGACGTTACCTGTTTATCCGCAAAATTTACAACATTCTGTGTTTGATATTTTATGATTTGTGGAGTTATATATTTAGCAACAGCAGCTCTGTTAAACCCTTTAAACATCCCTACAAGATTAGCAACGTTTTGTTTATCTATTGCCGCTTGTATTGCAACTGCCTCACCTTTCGGCCATTTCTCAGGTTCAGCTGCTGAGAATGATCCACCTAGAGCTTCTATATAAACTGGGGTATTAGCAGTACTTGCAAGATAAGCTGGTACCTGACTAGCGTAATATTGTAATATTAGTCTCTGTTTATGTGGTCCAGTTCTCCAAGGACTTAATCTGGCTTCTAATCTGTCTAAATTATCTACAGTAGTTCTTTTTTCTTGGAAAGCTTCACCAAATTCACCTTGTAGTTTACCGTCTATTCTCTCTGCTTCTTTTTCTGCTTTATCAAAGTTTAACACCTCTTCTAATGTATCAATATCACCATTCTGGAATGCTTCTTGGAACTCTATTAAAGCATTTTCTGCATCTCTTGCATCCTTTGCTTTTGCATAACCTGCTGCATAGGTTTCAAGAGTTTTAGATAACTTAGTTGCTCTATCTATTCCTGACTGAGCAATATATTCCCATACTTGGGCGTTATGTGCGTCAACTGCCTTATATTTATCCTGTTCTAATTTTAAATTAGCAAGACCTAACGTTTCTTGACGTGCAAAATCTTGCATTAAACTGTCACGGTTAGCTCTTCTTTCAGCACTTAGATCAGGTAATTTAAGTGGTTCAAATTGACCACCTTGGTCGAAGGTTTCAAATTCAACCTTAGCTTGATATTTTTTAGGTTCTGCCATTATTAAAACCCGAACCCTTGACTAAGATTAAACATTGAAGAACCAAACGATGAAGATGAAGATGAAGGTGCTATGTAACTTGATGTACCTTTAAGTCCTCCATAATTCATAATACCACCAAATAAGTCACCCATAAAGTCACCGGCACCGTAACCAGGTACTGGCATTGCTCCACCTGGAGCTTGTAAATTCGGTGTACCACCACCAGCAAATCTTAAAGTTGGTGCTATAGCAACCCTACTCCAAGCATTCATATCATGTTGTTCATGCTTCATTGCAAGACCAGACATTCTAGCTTTAGAAGCTCTTTCAGCACTCATCAAGTTTCTTGCTAACATTTGATTTGCACGTCCGAATTCACCTATTGTATTTATCATATCTGCTCTTCTTCTAGACCTACTATAACCTGACCCACTTCCTCTTGACGCACGTGCTACACCTGCAGAACGCATCAATTCTTTTTGCATTTCATTTCGTTTAAATGCAAATTTATTGTACATCTCTTCAGATCTAGCTGACTCAGCAGCAAAGGCAACATTCGCAGCTTTGTTGTTTAAAGTTATCTGATCTTTATATTGATTTAAACTCTTGTCATAATCGGAAATTGTCTGCTTATTATAATAATCAGCTGACTGTTTCGCCATTTCTGCAGAATAAGCAGTTTGAGCAGCTTGATTAGCAAATGCTCGTTTCTGTTCATTAGCGGCATGCGCTGCTTGAACCTTTGCAGCATTTCTTTTACTTTGTCCACCAAAGAAACTACTGGCCATGGATAATCCAATTGGCAGTAAGTTGATATTCATCTCTACACCAGACTCAGCCATCATCTTTTGAAGTGGCTGATTTTGACCTGGTGGTAGCATATTCATCTCAGCGTCATTAATAGGTACGCCTAAGTCATTAAACATAATTTATCCCTCCCTGTTAGTTATGCACGTTGATAGAATTTTTTGTTATATTTTCCTTCCCATGTCATTCCTAACAGACTGACTGGTAGAGGTGTGTCCCCTATTATACTGAGTGAAATATTTTCATTACGTTGAAATACTGGTATATTATGTACACTTTCAGCGGCCATTGCAACGTCATTTGCTGTATATGTATACGGCATGATTGCACTGACTGTTTGTGATCTGTTTGGTATACCAGTTAAATTAACGTTATACTTAACTGGTCCACTAAGACCTGTTGAAACTTTAATACGATGTATTATCAGATCTGATGTATAATCATTTTTAGATTGTCCACCAGCACTACTGTTTACATATAGTTTAGGAAGGTCAATCGTCATTGTATATATGTATCCCATAATTAGGTTCTTACCTCTGTAATCACCGTCAATATCTACATACTGATTAGGTGCTGAACCTGCAACTGTAGGGTATAATATAGCACCAACTGATGCTTCAGTAGCACCAATAGTACCACCAATATAACCACCTAACGCTACAACAGCTAATGTCTTACCTGTATGATGTGTAAATGGTAAGTAGACTCTGGTTACATCTAAGACACCAGTTGAAGGATATATTCTATATGGATTAGTTGCGTACATGTCCATACATACATCAGTCTTTTCACCTGTAGTTAAAGTTAAGAAACCATTATCACTAGCTTGTCTAAGGTCAATAGAGTTAACTGATACATTAGTACCATCAGATATCACTGCATAGAATGTACTAGTATCAAAGAATTGATCAACTAATGTACCTGTTAAATCCCATTTATACCATGTAGAAGCTTTTCTTCCCTCCACATTTTGAAGGAAACGGTATTGATATAGAGTACTAGTACCTGTATTACCAAGTGAAAGCATACTCATACCAGATGAGGCAGTTACATTATCAATAGTAGAAGGTACAAATTCAGGTACAATACCTGTTGTATTAAATGTACTTGGAGGATCAGTTGTACTAATATTAGCTATTTCAAATAATCTACTCCACAAAGGAGTCTTAGATATAAACGCTAATGAAGATCCTAGATCTACGGCAGGTACATTTGTGTCACATTCGTAAGCAGATAATGTATTTACTTTTGCTGTATCAGGACTTAGTATGTCTGAATCAGTTGATAATAGGAATTGTTCATTCTCACTGAACATAACTAAACCAGCACTTGTTGTCCTAACATAGTTAAGGAATACAGGTTTAGTTGAGGATGCTGATATATCAATAGGATCATCTGCTACTGAAACCTGTGCAGAACTAGCAAAGAAATCATAGAAGGATCCTGCCTTACTAAGTATAACATTACCACCACTTAAGAATCCAAAACGGTTTCTAAAGAAGAACATATTTCTAATAGTAGACCCTACAAATGAAGGCATAGGATTAGTAAGATCATCTCCTACGTCTCTATTCTCCCAAGGAATTGGTCTAAAATGAAATGTTCCATCTGATTCACGTGTAAGTACGTGGGGCATAGTTAATGGATCTAACTTATATTTAAGATCAGGTGCGTTAGTTTCTTCCCATGCACCAGGCCCAGAAGTAGTATCGTTTGATGTTACAAACTTAACCCACATATCATCAGCCTGAACACTCTCACTATTAATTATTTTAATCTTAAACCCATTCTGACATTGTGTAGGTAAGCTACTTATATCTGATGCTTTATCTGTAAATGCATATATAGCACTATCTGATGGACCACCTGAAACCTTAATAGATGTTACTAGTGTTACATGTATACCACCACCAACAGCAGTAGCAACACAACTTGCAGCCGCACCTCCAGCTCCATTTATATTAGTTACTAAGTTTGCAACTATTGTAGGAATATCAGCGTCACCTGCTGTAGCGTCTTGTACTGATGTATAACTAATAGTTACACCATTTAATATTACTTCGTATTTAGAATTATAAGCACCTATATAGAGAACAATGAAAGCGTCAGTTCCTAAAGAATCTACATAATCAGATGTAGTAGCAACTGTTCTTGCTTTATTTAAAACATAAGTGTAATCATTTAGTGTGAGTAATTCTATATCATCTGCAGATGCACCTCGTAAGTAACCTTGATGAGGAATACTAGCAATAGCACATGTATTTAAATCTTGAATATAACCACCTGAACCTGAACCTAAAGCAGTTGCTTCAGCAGACACAGCACTGTTATATGCTGTCTGCGCTGTGTTCATATTGTTAGTAGCTGTTGTTAACTCAGCTGCTGAATTAGCTGCTACTGTAGTTTCTATTAATTCATATACTCTCTTCCCTTCAGATGCAACGGTAGGATGTTCGTTTGTCATCTCTAACCCTGCTTTATAAGTTAGTGCTATGACTTTAAATGTAGCATTACCTCCACCACCTGACACTGTTATTACTTCATCAATCTTATATCCAGTTGTAGCAGTTGTACCTCCTGCAGTTGCGATTACAGTTAATTGATCTATAACACCACCTGTTACGGTGTAGGTTACTGTTAAGCCAGTACCATCACCACTTGAAGTTGTAGCTGCTGTAGTTGCACTATACCCTGTACCACCACTGACACGTTCTAATGTAAGAACTGGTCCTGAGATAGCACCATCAGACATACTCTTGACATCTGCTATAGATGTACCAGAGTTCCATTTAAGTACAGTCCAAGTATTGTTAATACCTGATTTATATATACCAGATTTTATTTCTTCTTTAACAGTACCTTTCAAAGGATCATAATCAAATTGTGTCTCCCAATAAACTGCACGGGTTACAGCTTGACCGTCATTTGTTTCAGCAAATATTGCTTGTTTAGTATTTAAGGTAGATGCTTTTATATTAGTATCAGTTACTGCAGCATTATAAGTATCTAAATCTGTTTTTAAATTAGTGTATGCTACATTATCCTTACCAGGACCACCACTGTCATCTCCCATATCAACAACACGTGGACTTCCGTCTGTTAAACTCCAGACTTTAAAAGTATTACTTGCAAATTCTCCTACATATTTTTCATCTTCATCTCTTAGTATAGAGAACCATTTACCATAAGCTTCAGTTTTAGTAACAGTAAGTGTTATCGCAGCACCTCCTCCACTACCTAAAACAGAATCAGCAATGGTTAATGTGTCACCTACGACATAACCTTTACCAACATTTGCTGCACTGATACTTAAACTATCAGCAGTAGTTGCAAAGGTGTGTTTAGTAACTACAGTTAAAACAACTGCAGCACCACCACCGCTTCCAAGTGAAGAGTCAGCTATACTAATAGTTTCACCTACAGCATAACCTGCCCCACCTGTTTTACCATTTCTAGTATCTAATTTAACAGTAGGTTTTCCAGCTGAGTCTACTACAACTTCGAAGTCAGCTCCTGTACCAGAAGCGCTACCACCTGCGTTAGCGACATAATATGTACCCGCTGTTCTGCTGCTATCTGTAATACCGTTGTGTGTGAAAGTTGTAACTTCTCCATTAGCTAAAACATGTACGTGCCATTTAGATCCAGAACCTGAGCCGCCTGTAGCAGCTACTGATGAGTATCTTCCTACAGTACGACTTGCATCACCTACACCATTATGTGTCAATGCACCTACAGTAGTGTTTATATCTTCAGCATCGTATAAATTACTTACAAATTTACCACCTGGTCTCTTTAACATACCTAAAGCATAGTCAGGGTATGTGTTTATAGCATCTTTAAGTTGAGTGGGTACTTTCTTCTTATCCGGTTGTTGTGATATTCCATTTAAAAAATTTGGAATATGTTGTGAAATTGTACTCATCGTTGTAATGCAGCAAATGGTTGGTAGCTATTATGATAATCTTCGGCATCTTTCCATCCAAAGATTGAATAGTCACCTTGTGCGGTTTCGTATTCTAAAGCAGCGGCCTTAGTATTTAATTCATTCTCTTGTAATAATGCGTATATAGCTTGATCACCTACCATTCTAACAGCACATAGTCTTGATGCTTTAGCAGTCATATAAGCTTGTATAGCAGGGGGTACATCACTGAATTCCCAGTACCATATAATATCACATGTTAATTCACGTGGATCATCACCATCTTTCCACTCATATGTATGTTCATTCCTGTCGTATAAGAAACCACCACGTCTTACAGGATTGAAATCATCATAATGTTGATACTTATATGTATCTATAGATAAAGCATTAGATGGGTATTCAATTTTAAATGTAACAGCATCTGCTGTCAGTTTATAGTGACGTTCAATGTTGAAAGTCCAACCTTCAGCTTGTACAGTTTTATTAACTTCTCTTAATGTATTAAGAGCTATAGCAGTTTCAGGGTTTTGAAGGTCTAGTGTGGTGACAGGAGCCTGTCCCACTGAGCTTAATATTTGATTAACAGCATCCAGTTCTGTGGACACAGCATAAGTAGGATAGGACATATGAATTTATGTGAATAAAAAAAAGGAGGGTCGTGAAACCCTCCCATAAGAAATGTTAAACCGCAGTGATGTTACACTCAGGACCAGCATAAGCCATCCTAAGATTTTGTGTCACTGATCTAACAGCGGAGTCTGCTTGAGCTGCTGTACTACCAGCTGCTGTTGCAGTCCATGTTTTTGATACGGAAATACGTTCTGCATCTGTTGTACAGACACCGTTATTCCCTTTTTGTACTGATACTGCCATGTATTTTTACCTTGTATTGTTAAACAACTTTACCAACGACTCGTCGGAATGTTTGATTATCATTCCCGTCCGTTGATACTTGCAATGTAGTTCCTGCGGCTGCAAGAGCTGCGGTTGTAGCTAATTCAAAAGTATCAGCTGACATCCTTTCAACATAGAATGAGGTACCATCAGCAACTGTATCTGAAGATCCAGTCACTAAGTTAGTACCACCTTCTGAGTGATAAGTAACTATATCGCCGGTAGTTAAACCATGTGCAGTAGATGTAAGTACACCTGGACTTGCTTCTGTTATACCAGATTGAGCAATTGTCAGTGTGGTGTAATCGTCTGCACCTATTGTTCTACCATGCTCAACACCTTGAAAAGGGTTAATCGTAGAAGATGTGACAACACCAACTCCGGCATTTTTTGTAATTGTATGCGATGTTCCTGGTAGTAAAGGCATAATTTATACCCCCTTAGTTATTCAAGAATTCAATCGCAGCAGCAGGGTTAAGTGTTCCGGCTCCCATTGCGAGACGTCCTAGAATTACATCGCCCTGATAAAGGACTGATACATCACCAGAAGTTACTTGCACTTGAGGTCCGATTGCTTCTACAACACCAGCTACATCTTTCTGATAGATAAGACCGCAGCTGTTAGAGAAGTCGCCATTGTAAGCATTGTTCTCACCAGACTGAGAGTTAACATTACCTGCCAAGAATGGAAGGTTGTTAGAACGTCTGATTTGAATTCCAGCTATCTCATAGAGACCTTCACCAGATTGTAGATTACCCTTACTGTTACCGAAGTCACGGTTCAGGATGTTAGTAGATACCTGAGAGACTAGAGCATAGTACTGTCTTGGAGACAACACAGCTGTACGTCCCTGCTTGGGCACATTCTTTTCATCGAGAACAGAAGCTGCTTCGAAGAATCCATCCACCAATGCTTGAGCATCATACTCTTTGTTAGCACCTAGTTTGATCTGGGTACCACCTGGTTCAGGACCAGGAGCAGCAGTGATTGGATGTTCAGCGCGAGCTGCTAGAGCAATCGTTCTGAAGATCTTCTTATCATAAGCTTCGGCAAGTGCGTGACCAATCTTCTTAGAGATCTCTCCCCTCAAAGAGTAGTGTGCAAGTGTCTCGTCTAAATCATAAACGAAAGCTGAACTGATAAGTAGGTCGTCGCAGACGATTGTATTCTCCGCT
>Ga0080013_1004399_pt1 | contig 13917 bp, 14 predicted proteins | sample ETNvirenome_6_85_FD_69236 | JGI IMG/M metagenome (GOLD analysis project Ga0080013, IMG submission 69236) | Marine viral communities from the Pacific Ocean - ETNP_6_85 (SPADES assembly) (version 2) | ecosystem: Environmental > Aquatic > Marine > Oceanic | place: Pacific Ocean | collected 2013-06-19
TTCTTTAGAAAACTTGGATACCTTAAATGGATACCTGGATACTTTAACTATTTTTGTTAAAAGTTATAGTAAGAGAGTTATTACCTTACTTAAACAAGGTAATAAGTTAGGCTAGTTAATTCTTTTACAAGTGAATGTAGAGCCTTTATTCATTAAAACCGTATTGTCCCCATCTAATTTACAGGTATAGTTATCTGCTGCACAATATCCCATCCATTTGATCATTATATCATGAGGATCTATATTGGTTCTGATTCTCTGTAACTTATCAATCTTTTCTATCTCAGTACCTCCTAGACCATCAGTTTGTACTATAGAAGTTGTAACATCAGTTGGGCTGGACCCAACTACAATACTTCCTTGCATTTCAAACTCATACCAACCAGCATTAGCTAAAGTAAAGTAACTTTCGGTAGAATCCCAAGTAATATGACCAGCATCAATTTCAGTAGTTGATTGAGAAGATCCTGAAGCAAAATAATAAGGATCACCAGTATTCTCTCCATCATCAGCGGTTACTTCAACAAAAGACCAAGGTGGTGGAACTGGACAAGAACTTACTGTAATTGTAGAAGCATCTGTAGTTAAGGAAGATAAATTTAATGAAGTTATATTAAGATCCGTCTGAGCAACAGTATCTCCGCTAGTAAACTCCCCTATTCCAGAAGGAGTTCCATCACCATCAAATTCTAACTTAAGGGGTTTAACATCAGCCATGATATTTTATTATAGTTATCTTCCACCATGTAGAGCCTGACCATCACCAATAGCAGTACTATCTGACATAGCTTCTGTAGTTTCCTTTAGAAAGGTAACACGAATATACTTCTCAAAAGTATTATTACTATTAATAGAGGCAACTAAGTTCTCTATTACATTAGGGGGAGCCACGGTATCTTCTTCAGTAATAGTGTTTAATCTAGTGCCATCAGAGGCATAAAGTCTAAATCTATATTTAGTATTGGAAAGTTTTACTAAACAGGCTACATAATTATTTCCCCGTCTTCCTGGAGCTACAAAAGTAACCTTTATACAGCCTGTTCCGTCCGATTGGGAAAATAATGTGGTAGCTTTTCTGTTATTTCTTACTAAACTCCTTTGCCCAGCCTTAAGAGTAGGGGAAGGTAAAGTTGTGAACGATTTAAACATGTATACTACATTCCAAGACCAGAAGTGTAAGTAACTTCCCCAGGATAGGTAGCATTATCGGCTCTGGTATTAGCCTCTTTAACTTGCCCATAAGTTACTACATACCTTTTAGCATTAGTTCCCGTCTGCGTTATTATAATAGCTCTTGCAGCCTCATGTGGTGCTAAACTCATTGTCAGTGTATCAGTATCAGCATTACCATGCAGACCTAAAACTCCACTAAGACTATTAGATGTTCTAGCACTAGCATTTGGATATCCAGAAGGTCCCTGATCCCTTCCAGATAACCCATACTGTGCTGCTCCGTAAGTATCCCAAACACCTCCTGGCACATAGGCCGCACCATATAGTGTATTGGTTCCACTAGGTATGATTTGGAACTGGTCTTTTGTCCCCTCCCCATCACCTGAAGTAGACATTACAGATACATAATTACACGCTATGGGTCCACCAGAAGAGTCTGTGAGGACTACTGGATATTGGTTTGCATCATATATATCAATGACTTTATTATACGGTCTAAAAGTTTCTCTCATAATTATTCGTCCTCGCTATAATCTACTTCTGTACCATTTACTATATCAGATAAACTCTTGATAGCTTTCATCACAGCATCATCAGACATTATTGGAGTAGGTCTCTCCTCTTTCTCTTCTGCTACTTCTTCTTTTTGAAGATCTTCAGAGTCTGCATGCTCTTCTTTAGTAGAAACTTCTTCTTCTTTTTCTTCTTTTTTGTCATTCTTTTTTACTTTATCTTTTGTGGTAGCTTCTGCTAAAGACTGATCAGAATCTAGTTGTATATTTTTAAAAATTTTCCTTATGTCTGAGAAAGAAAACTGCTCCATTAAAGGAATACTCTCTTGGGAGTATCCAGCATGCTGAAAGATCTGCTGTATTACATTATTTAATTCTAATCCTTGAACCCCATTCTTATCCTTGAGATAAGAAGAGAATTCAGTCAGTATCTGCTTTATAACACTATTTTTGGGACTTATTTTAGATATGGACTCAAAAAGAACCACTTGAGTATTTAAAAGACTCTTAAAAGAATAAGACTCCTTTAAGTACTGTAAATTGATACCATATTTTTTGTTAAGTAAATTAGTAAGTTGTTTTCTAGGAGATTTCTTCATCTCAAATAACCTACTAGCATAAGTTTTTAATTCTTGTTCTGAAATATGCTCTGTGGAATGCCCTAAATTCCTGGACAAGGTTTCGAATATTTTCTTTTTGGAAAGTAAACAGAAATAAGGGAGTTCTTTAATAGTTTCTGATAAAACTTCTTCTATATCTTCTTCAGATGAGTAAATCTTAGAAGTTAGAGAATCTATAACAGGCTCAGATGACCAAACTAAATCAAACTCACTCTTAGCTTCAAGAAGTTCTTTCTTTACGAGTTCTTGACGGCATATCATCTCATAAATAGACTTCTCTGGGAGACTATTAAAGGTATATCGTCCAGCGTTAGATAAGTCTTCGATAGAGATGTAAGGCATATTAAAAGCTTTAGATACCGCTTCTGATAATTTTAAAGAATTCACTATCTCTGGGACCTGATCGTGTATTTGGTCTTTGTTCTCATGTAGAAAAGATACTATGTCAGGCACGATCTCTAAAAATCTAGTATACTCATCTGACTCCATAATATTTTGAGAGTTATTAAATATATTAATTTTCTTCTGTAGTTTCTCAGAAACATTGTTATACTTTGACCTAGTTAGAAGTATGTCTATCACATCCGAAAAGGTATCTGTAGCTCCTGTATACTCGTCATTGTATAAGTTTTCTAAGAAAAGAGAAACTTGGTTCTTTACTCCAGAATCAAATTTCTCTTCATTTAAGATAGCATCTGTATTTTCACTAATTATATTAGTAAGGGAATACTCATTATTTGTAAATGAATAATTACCCTTTATAATATAATTACTTTCAGTTAAATAGGATACTGTCTTATCCAATCCATCTACAGAGAATAATTGTACGTTTTCTCTAATGGTATACCCAATATAATCACCTAATTGTATCAACTTTGTGATCTTTTTATTTCTAGAATCAAACATATTTATCATATTTTTACCTTTAAAAGAATACTCTCCCTAATATATAGGAGTTAGTATTTACTTATTTTTATAAATTCTCTATTTTTACTGTATCTATAGACTCAATAAGCCTATTTTGTTTACTATTTTCACCATATTTCTCTAGAATATAAGATTTTACTAGAAGAATATCTTCCGCTGTACTTTTTGGTGAGAGAGGTGCTTCTCCTGGAGGCCCAACCTCCTTATTGCCAGCAATAGGACCTCCACTAGGGCCAGCCTCTGGCTGAGTCCCCAAAACATTCATCTCTTTTTGCTGCTGCTCTAGCTGCTCTTCCTTCTCCTCCTGAAGACGCTTCTTAGTATCTTCAATCTCCTGGTCTGTCATATTATATAATTCTTTGTAAATATCTTCCGTAGGAAATAAACCAGTCCCAACGATAGCCTGAACAACCCTAGCCTTAGCCTCGTCCAACTCAATCTTTCTTTTTGCGAATATATCTGAAGGATCGGGGAGAGTAATTTCTAAATTATTAATTAGCTCTGTGGGGAACCCTTTAAGTTTTAGGTGCCGTTTAGCAATAGCCTCAAAACCAGTATGAATACATTCTTGAACCCTAATAATTGTTCTGGCAAATTTAATATCTAATTGTGCCAAATTAGCTTTTCTCTCAGGAGACTTATCAAATTCAACTACATAATCTTTAGGAATTTTCATAGTAGCTAATAGCTTATCTCTAAAGTATTTTACATCATCAACTTCCCCAAGATTTTGCCCCCCTGGGAGAGTATCTATTTTAGTTCCAACATTTCCTCTAGTAGGAACAAAATAATCTTCGTCTGCGGATAGCGGATTGTATCTCGCATCTATTTTCCCATTGGCATAGAACTTCTCTTTCTTATACCTTTGCTTAACATCCTCCATAAAAGCTTCCGCTTTAGAGGTGGGTAATTGCCCTATATCAATATAAAAGATACGCCTTTCAGGGGCTCTGGTAAGTCTATACACCAACATGGCATCTTCCATTAATTTTAAGGATCTAAAAATACTCACAGCCCCAGAAGTGATGGATTTCCCATACGGGTAGTATTTAGGATCAGAAGTTCTTAGTCTAAAGTGTACTATCTGGTGCTTATCTAATTCAATATACTTTTGGTTGCTAATAAAGGGGTCTGGGGTAGACTCCCACTCAGTTTTCTCAGGGATCTCCTGTAAGAATTTTTCTAAATACCCATAAGCATTTTCTATACGGATGATATAATTAGGATTTAATACTTTTATTCGTCTTAGACCTTTATCTGGCTTATTAACATCAGCTATCAATTCCATAAAGCAATCTCCGTACTTTACAGTATTACGCACAATATCCCAATAAATGTTCTTTAACTTTACTTTAGTAAAAAGTTTTTCTACTTCCTGGACTACTATAGTACTCTCGGAAGAAATATTCCATCGTTTATTTCTAATATTCTTTTGAGTAGATTCATCTGAGTAAATATCAAATGCTGCTGTTATCTCAGGGTAATCATCCATCCGTTCGTATTCATTGTATCTTTTTTTACGATTAATCTCAATTTCTGGTAAAAAGGGTAACTGATTTTTGAGCATAGACATCTTGGCTGGGCCAACAGGTCTATCTGGATTTATTATTACATCCCCAGACTTATCATCAACATCTTTAAGGTAAGGGAGGGCTGGGGTAGCAAAGAACTTAGCAAAAAATCTCCCTATTCTTCCCCTAGGATATGCATAAGTTGTAGCGTTACCTGGACCACCAAAGGTTACATACCCAGGACCTGAGTTCTCATTAAGTTTATCTTCGTTTATTTCATTAACCATGCCATGTCCTCTTCAGTAACACCACCATAACTTTGTAGGTTTTTAAGTCTAATAGGGGCTAGTAGCCGTTCTGTTGGGGTTTTATCATTCTCTCCAATAATACTAACAGGAAGTGTCTCTACATATTTAGTCATCCAAAACGAACAAAGGGCTAAACTAGTAACTAAATCATCATGTTTTGATTTTTCCGCTTGTGCCTTTCCTGTCAAAGAAACTATGAAAGTGTTCAATTCCGATACAGTTCTTTTTGAGTTAATTTTAAGTTTATTAAGCCTTAGACATTCTTCCATACTGGCAAGCATTTGGTCTCTGTTTTTGGTGGTTACTTGTACCCCTATATTTCTTTTATCATCAAAATACAAATTTTCGTACTGCAATCTTTCGAATAGATGGTCAATTAAATTATTACCTATAGTATTCCTCTCTAATATTACAGTAGCTATATTATACCTATTACCGACTATATTCAGAACTTCAGCTAACTCATTTATAGGGGTGGTATTTGAATAATATTCTGCTACCTGCTCACCTGAGTATAAATCAATGATATGAAAAGCTGAGTAGTCCCTGTCCCTACCCAAAGACACATCGACCCCTATAATATATTGTCTATTAGGCTCTGGATCTCTCCAAACATACATTCTATTGTTGTATGTTCTGTAGGAGGGCTTTAAGGTACGAGTATCCATATTAGAAAGAATAGTACCCTCTATGTAGGTATCACCAGTACCAAGAAACTCACATTCGTATTCCTGTAACCACTTCTTATGGCTCATATTAGAGCGAGTAGTCTCTTCCCATTTATCAATATTAATAGGTGGATCTCTTTGCTCCATAGCCTCATATAAATGTTCGTAACCCTCTATACGAGTATATTCAGGGTGGTCCTCCCAGTTAATCTGTATAGGATTAAATGAATTAGCTCCCTCCATAGCCTTATACCAAGTATCGTAATACCAATTACCCACACCATTAACGGTAGAGAGTACAAAGGCTCTACCACCAGTTGAGATAATAGGATATACAGCAGCCCAAATCGAATCAATATGTTCAATGAAAGCAGCCTCATCAATAAACAAGAATGAACCAGCAAGAGATCTACCAGATTGTTTGCCCGATGGACGAGACTTAATAACTGATCCTGTACTGAGTTTTAAGTTATGCATATTTTCCTGAAGAATATTAGGCTTAAGGAATGAGGGTAACTCATCAAACATAATCTTAATTCTATCCAAAATCTCAGTGGATTCAGTGTCTCCAACAGATAAAAATACGATAGTCTTATGCTCTTGAAAGATAGCCATCCACAAAGCATACGCAGCAGAGATCGTAGTACACCCAGCCTGACGGAACTTTCTGAGAATATTAAACCTATTATTCTGCAAACAATCTACTATCATCCGTTGAAATGGGTATAATTTAAAAGGAACTAAACCTCTTACAGGGTGTACAACCTTGATATAATTTGATATAAAGTATATGGGATCTAACTTACATCTCTTATATTCCTGTTTTAATTTAATTACTTCCCTAGAATTCATGAACATACACGCTTTTATTTGTACCCGTGAGGAGCCTTTACCTGATTATACACAAAAACTTCTCTCCTATTTATCTAGATGCAAAATAGAGGTAACTTTATTAATAAATAAGAATACTATCTTTGAAGCTTATGCAGAAGCCATCAGTAACACCATAATAAAGGATAATGATATTTATATTTTTTGCCATGATGATCTAGACATAATTATGGACCCACAACAATTTATAAATGTTCTTGTAAGTGCCTCTAGGAAAGAAAATGCTGGGTTTTTTGGCCCAGCAGGAACAACCTGCCTATCCCCAGATGCTATTTGGTGGAACCATGAGTTATGGGCACAAGGAAAACATAAAGGGATAGTATTACACGGAGAAGATATAAGAAGTGCTGAATATACCTATTACGGTCCTCCAGGAAGAGTAGCATGTTTAGATGGTTTATTCTTAGGGATAGCAGGAAGAGCGTTAAAAAATATTGATTTAAATAAACCTGAGTACTTAGTAGATTCTTGGGATTATTATGATATTTATTATACAACACAAGCTCATCTAAAAGGGTTCTATAATAGTGTAGAACCAATATTCTTAATTCATCATTCTTTTGGTAATCTAGCAGGAAGAGAATCTTGGGAAAAGAACAGGCAATTATTTATACAAAATAATAATCTACCTATACAGGTGTAATATGGATTCTCTTGAAGAAAAATATTTAAAGTTGTTAGCAGAGCATGAAAAACTAATTAATAGTTATGACTCTGATAAGAATAATATAGCACAGAGGTATCAGCAACATTTTGAATACCTTCAGGACACTAGGGCAAAATTGATAGACACTATAAAGAAATTATATTCTTCTTGGCTACCACCTAGAGTAAAATCCTTTATAGACACTATTAAATCCTGGGTTAAAACAGGATTTAAAAAATCTAATTTCGCAGAAAGAAGGCTTGCTATATGTAGAGATTGTCCTAATTTAAGAGAAAATGATTTATGCACTTTATGTGGGTGCTATATGAAAAACAAGACCAAACTAGCGGGAGCTAAATGTCCTATAGGTATATGGGGAGATGAAAAAGAAGAGTCTTAGTATCCCTTAATGTGACCACCAGAACCCAATTTCTTACCCTGAGCCCTAAATCTCTTCCACGCATCCTTAGTCATATCTTTAGCCACTTTAGCCACAGGATGCAACAAAGATCCTGGCTCTATTATACCTCTTTTTAGTTGTTGCACTCTTCTTTCTTTTCTTCTGGCTCTAAAACTCTCGTCACTTTCCCACTCTTTGGTTTTTGGATCCTGTCTCCTTTCGGGGCTTGATGTGCCTCTTGTAAGAGACCTTGCAAGTTTCGTTATTCCACCACCGTAACGACCACTAGGATACCATTTACTACCTACATCATCAGAAGGTTTTGGCTTTTCTTCTGGTTTAGGTCCAATTTTAGGTGTAGGAGCTTCTTCTGGTTTAGGAGCTTCTTCTGGTTTAGGAGTTTCTTCTGGTTTAGGAGTTTCTTCTGGTTTAGGTTGATCAGGCTGAAAAGAAACTGTAGGGGGTTTATCCTTATCCTCCGCAGAAGGGGAATCAAATTTTGCAGCCTCAGCAGCCGCAACCCTTTCTAGCTCCTCCTTAGCAGCCACCTTAGCAGCCATCTTAGCCTTTTTTCTAGCCCTCTTAACCTTTTTTCTAGCCCTCCTTTCACCCTTCTGAGCCTTTGGCCCTTTCTCTTCTAAAAAATCTTCCTCTAGAAACTCTCTCATTTTATCATAAAAACTATTCATACTTTCAGTCTCCAAATCAACTTCTTCATCATCAAGCTCTCTCTTTATTCCTTCTGGGTCACCCTCTTTTCCAGGTATGTATCCTCCAGTAGGATTGATGTTTATATTAGGTTTAGGTATATCCCAAGACCCTTTCCTTGGCCCTCTTCTACCTTTAAGGTTTTGTATAGCATTCTTAACCTTACTTCCCACTACTAAGGCTGTACCCGCTCCCACTGCTGCGGCTGCTGGATTTGGGGATGCTACTGCATCTGGAGATCCCGCTGGATCTGCGGCTCCTTCAGGTTTGTTGCTTTTAAAGGGCCATGCAAATGGATGTCCTATAGTTCCAGGATGGACTTGGGGGGTTGGCAGGTTTAAATCTCCTGGGGCAATTCTTGAAGGTGTAGATGGAACAACCCGTGAAGGTGTACCTTTCCCAGGTGGCACCTCAGGGACCAGCCGAAGTGGAGGTGGATCTTTTTTCGGAGGTGGATCTTTTTTCGGTGGTGTACCTTTCCCAGGTGGCACCTCAGGGACCAGCCGAAGTGGAGGTGGATCTTTTTGCGGTGGTGCAACTCTTTTAGGAGCTAATAAAGTAGCCGCTACTGCTGCTGCTGCTGCTGGTCCCCCCAAACCTAGCTGTAACATTCTATTCCTTAGTTGGTTACCAGTTGCAGTGGAAGGTCCTCCTTGAAATGTGGATGTAGAAGGAGCCAACCTATGTGGTGTATCTAGTACCTTTGGTTGCACTATGGGTTTATTAGCTCTACCAGGGTTAGGTATTTGTTGGGTCTTTGGATCCAATGCTGAATCCCGAGCATCAAGAGGCATCTCTTTAGGAGGTGCGCCTGTGCCAGGAGTAGACACACCACTAGGTTTCTTTTTTTGTTTTTTTATAAGATCTAAAAGAATTCTACTCTTTTCAGGAGATAATTCTTCGAAATCGTCTCCCCAATCTATAGTTTTTTGTCCTGGGGCTTGTCTTGGGTCAGCGGGTCTATCAACACCTTTATATGGAGTCTTAGGTGTGCCTTTAATAGATTTTGAACCACCACCTTCAGCATCTGGAAAAAGACTTCCTTGCTCGCCTGGTTGATCTTTTAAAGCTGCTCTAATTTCTGGGGCAGTTGCCCCACCTTGTTTAGATCTTAAAAAGTCTATGATCGCTTGTTGTTGCTCTTTAGAAAGTTGCTTTGGAAGTCCTGTAACAGCAGAATGTTTATCTCCTTTAAGAACGGATTGTATAAATTTTCCCCCAGGTTCTGGTTCTGGGGTAACACCGCTACCAAATCTAGGTCGTCCACCCCCTCCCCCAATGGAACCTCTTTGTTTAGGATCTCTGACAATCGTAGGTCTTTTCACACTCCCATACTCATACCCACCTTGTCCACCACCAGTATCTGGCGTTCTATGCGATCTTCTACCCATTTCCCCAGGTAAATCTTGAGTTCCTGTTGCATTACCTCTAGTTACTGTACCTGGAGTAGTACCTTTCTTCCCTCTAATAATATCTCCTATCCGCTGACCTAATCTAGTGCCCCCAAATTTACCGACTCCATAGCCTATCCCTTTTCCTACAAGACGCCCACCAAGTTCCCAAGCTAATGCTTCGGCACTACCTTTAGCCACATTTAATCTATGTTGTTGTCTCGCGTCAAACTCTCTACGAGTTAGAGAATAGTCTGGTCTACCAAATTGATCTGGCTGCAACCAAGGCAATTGGCCCCGTAAAAGATTCTGCCAATTAGTGGCAGCCCCAAGCCCTTTCTGTTGTTGCGCTATTTTAGCCTGAACCTTTTTTTCAGCAGAAGGACTTCTACCAGCGGATACAGACGTTTTACGGGGAGTATAAGGTTTAGATTTAGATTTAGGGTTTTGTTGTTGCCAGGATCCAACTGGAGGAGCCTTTACACCAGCAGCATCTTGCTCTAATAAGGTAAGAGTTCTTTTATATACGCTCCCCTCACTTTTAGATTTTTTCCCAGTCCTATAAGAATCCCCAGTAGATTTTTGACAGATCTTAATAGCAGCTACTTTAGATTTTCCATCAGCCATTACATGTCTGACACATCGAGCTACTTTAGATCCGCTTGGCATAATTTACTCTGTAACTTCCGTACTCTCTAATTCGTAAATCCACTTAACGCCCTTAGCAACCCCAATTCCAGCACCAGCAACAAGTCCAAGCAAAACTACAAGCTCTGCTAAACTCATCTTATAAACTGAAAAGGGTGTTCTAAATCTGTCCTTGAAAAATATTCCCCATAATGGATTCATTTCTTATCTCCCTTTATTTCCTCTTCTTTCCCTTGTCCATTTTCCACGATTCCCTTTAAAATAGTACTTAGATTCGTCACTACCAATGTGATTAAACCAGCAACCACCGCAACATTGGATTCAGGTATAAATTTAATACTACCTATGAACGCGAGTACGAGAATTAATAAGTATAGCCCTGCAAACTTAGCGAGGTGCTTAGAAGCAGTTTCCTTGGCACTCTCTTTAATTAACAATTCTCTAAATCTAGCGTCAGATTCCGCATGCATCTTATCTACTTCAACTCTGCCTTCAGCTTCTTTCAGCCTTAAAGCAGAGTTTACATCAATATATCCTTTTCCATCCATCATTGGAGTTTGAGCCATAATACACCTCTAATATATTTAGATCACATCCAAATATGTTTTCGTATTTTTTTATTCTTACTAGCTTTTCAGTACTTCTATATACTATAGAACAAAGGATTTTTATTATGCCATCTATTATTCCCCCCTCTCCCTCCCCCACCGATCCCGTACAGGCAACTGGTGGAACCTGGATCAACACTGGTTCTGCAACCTCTGGAACCGTCTCCGCATTAGATTATGCCTATTACACGCAAACCGCTGAATGGGATTATGTTAGAAAACCTGAACTGATCTCGACGTCGAAAGGAACCGCTGATTTAGATCTAACTCAAGCCAGTGCAATACAACCACTCTACGGCACTGTATTGCATGTAAATGCTAAATTTAAATCTTCCTGCAAAAAAATTAAACAACTTCCAGGAGGAGGACCGTATACACAGCAACAAAAATTCGAAATATATTCAATAGCTACTGATCAATACGGAACTTCTTATGGGACTATTCCTGATGTCTCTGATGGTATAGTATTTGGACCTAGAGGTAAAATATTTACTTCACAACCTTGGGTATGGCAAGTACCTTGGGACGAGGCCAGGGATGTAGAATATGATGTAGTGACTATAGGAACCTCTAATGGACTTCTACTGAGCGGCCAGAATGGACCCCCAACGTGGCAAACAGGAAATAAGTTAGGAGACCCATTTAATTATTACATAAGTATGCAGGGTTGGCCTAATTGGGGTGACGAGTACTACCACTCAGACTACTATGGTGGAGGAGATAATTATAGGATGTATGGAGGAGGTTATAATCTCTCATCCGAAATTGGTTTCGCTAGTTCCGCATTAGGGATTCAAAGAATGGAGCAATTTATAGAAGATAGCGTAGATGCTGGACTTAAGGGAGGTACTTGGAATAATTGGTATTATAGATATGTAATTCCTTTGCCTACAGCTTCAAATGGTGCCTTCCAGCCTCAAGAGGCTGATAGAGTTGCTGTAGATCCCTACTACTCTACATCTAGACATGATTACACTTAATAAATAAATATATAAACAAAAAGCTCAGACTTAAACCTCTGAGCTTTTTTTATTTACCAATTTCGGTCCCAGTAAGGTTTTCTACCTTTACCTTTAAATTTCGGGAGAGTAATTATTTTAGGATTAGTTCTAGGGTAATATTTGTCCCAAAATAACCCTCCCTCCCGATTTTTCTCTGTGCGGGACGCACCGTAGTATCCTGGCTTGTTGTGAACCCAAGACTTCACATCCCCCTCTAATTCCTTGGGCCGTCCAGAGGCGCGTGAAGCCCAGTCCATCCACCCACTACGTTTTTTGTGTATAGCAGTCCTTCTCTGATCTGCTGCTTTTTCTTTGTGGGCAGCTATCGCACCAATATCAAAAGCTTTCGCTGGATCCATACCTGCCTCTTTTGCCTGTCCTCGTTTTTTTCGCACTTCTTTCTCTAGAGGGCTCCAACCAGCAAAGCTCTCGGCATCAGCAGCATTAAATAAATCAGGATTAGTCTTTGATAGGTCCATTACCCTATTGTATACATGATCTTTGGGGCGTTGAAGGGGCATATCACGCCCAGCCCGATCCGCATTCCACTCGTCCCAGGATGCCTTATATTTGTCTTTTTTTTCCTTTTCACGCGCCCATATATCATCTATCACAGATTTTCTTTGGGCTTCCATTTCACGGTCCCGATCAACGGAGATAAGGTCACCAACTAAATAACCACCTTTACCATCCTTGCTTCCACGCCTCCGTGTGTAGATGGTATTCGTGTTGATGAGTCTGCCTTGGTCATCGAACTCTGGCTTGGCCGCAGGTTTTGTTCCTGTCTCTCTAGCACTACTTTTAGGGGGTTTAACAAGTTTCTCCGTTGGAGTAACCTTTACAGGATCTTGTCTACCACTAACTTTAGGGCTAGAATTAATAGCTTTAGCTCCAACATTAGCAGCAGCAGCAGCTAAAGTACCTCTAATACTAGGGGTTTTAATCTCGTTTAAAATCCTTAAACCCTCTTGTGTAAGGTACTTCATTTTCTGTTTCTAGCACTTCCCTGACTTCCCTGATGCGACATAAAGTAACTATCTCTTCCCTGATCCCCTCGTATGTTTCTATTACCTATATTTAGACTAGCTCTTCCAGGAGCATTCGCTCTAGCACCTTTAGGGTCTCTAGGTAGTCCCGTATTCGCTATTTTTCGTCTTTGTGGATCTGCTGAACCTATACTTACATTATCTCTCCCGTGTATTGCACTGGCTTTAGACCGTCTTATATATCTCTCTCTTCTCTCCTTCTCACTTGCTCTTTCTTCTGGGGTAGTGTGAAGCATAGGTTTTCTTTCACCCGCTTTGTTACGAATTCCACTAGGTCTAGCTATCGCTGGTATTTTAGCGTCCGATTGCCTATTATAATTGATTTCTTGTCTATAGGTGTCAGAAGGGGGGCTACCTGGAACTCTTTTGGGTGCAGGAGGAGACTTATGTTGTGATGGGGAAATCTTTGAAGGTACAGAAGGTCGCGTTGTTTTCTGTACTCTCCCACCAGAACTAGGATTCTGACCCACTAACTCATTAATAAACTCTAAACCAGCTTGTGTAAGATACTTCATACCTTATTTAGTAATGCTAGAAAAAATTTTTTATAATTTTTTTATGTCGATCAATACATATGAGAGTCCCTATATGCGCTAGGAAGACCCAAATATGAGACTCTCTTCGCGCCATTCTCCGCTGGACCTTCCTAAGTGCTTATGTATGCAGCACTTACGCACATGGCATAGGAAATTGCAATATAGTGCACTGGGTAGTGTTGAGATACGCACCACCCCATGCTAGAATAGAGGCATGACATACACACTTGAACAGACACAGTACACGCTCGATCACATCAACTCATACAATGGGTGGGATGACCAAGCACCATCACACATCCATGAGCTATCACTTGAGGTGG
>Ga0080013_1004400_pt1 | contig 13914 bp, 17 predicted proteins | sample ETNvirenome_6_85_FD_69236 | JGI IMG/M metagenome (GOLD analysis project Ga0080013, IMG submission 69236) | Marine viral communities from the Pacific Ocean - ETNP_6_85 (SPADES assembly) (version 2) | ecosystem: Environmental > Aquatic > Marine > Oceanic | place: Pacific Ocean | collected 2013-06-19
ATCTAACTTGTGATGATGTAGTTAAGAAGCAGTACACTTGGCAAGATCGTCTTAAAATTGGTACCACAGCTAATTGGAGTGATTGGCAAATAAAGAAGTTCGCAGACAAGCTAAAAGAGATTGTTTGCCTACTTATTGGATGTACTCGTGAACAACTTGAAGATAGGGAGTTTAAAGAGAAGGAACTTGGAGAAGAGTGGTGGTATATAAGCAAACCTGAAATAGGTATGCTTATGCCTTACACAGAAGATAATTGGGCTGCACATGGAGATTTTGAAGAAAATCTTGTAATGCTAACTCCTCGTAAACTCTTACAACTTCTAGGTACTGAATGTGGTAGAGAAATAATTCATCCTAACATTTGGGTAAATGTTTTGTTTGCTGATTATGAGCCTATTGGAGGCAAAATGATTGCAAACCCACAACCTAAGCATTTAATTTACCCCAACTGGATAATAACAGATGTTAGATTTCCTAATGAAGCTGAAGCTATTAAAGATAGATGTGGTATTGTTATTAGGGTTAATAGGATTGAAAAAGGTAAATTTTATACTGTTCAGGATAAAAATACTAAGGAAATTTTTAAAGCTAGAGCAGATGTTGATTATAGAAGCTATGATGATGTTATATTAAGATGTGAAAACAATTTTGTACACAGATTACCTGATTATAATGTTTTGCATGATAACGAACACCCCTCAGAAACAGCTTTAGATGATTATGAGTTTGACCATGTTATTAACAATGATGGAAGTTTAGATGAATTACTGGACAAAGTAAAACAAATTTTAGAAAATGAACAGTTATGAAATAATGACAGCAGTAATACCAGAACAGGCACCAGTGTTGAAGTTGAGACTTCAGGATGATCTTGGAGGTGTAGTTTGGTATGAGGATGGAAATCTTTATCATCAACCTATAAGTGGAGAAGAGCTTTGGAGAGATGCTGGCTATAATGTTATGTTTAAGAAGAGCTCTATTACAGTTCTTATTCACGGTAGAGAACATATAATTTGTAGTAAGAATAAACTTTGGGAAGCACCAGAGTATGATAGTTATAACAAAGAAATAACACAATCGTATGTCAATCATTTTAGAGTTGGAAAGGAGAATTAATATTGATTTCTTTGATCTTTATACAGATGATGAAATTGTTATCCTTGAGTATTTTGATGGTAGAATAGGTTATGTTCGTGAAGATCAAGGAGAAGGAAGAGAAGTAGAGATGTTTGATAATGTAGTAGCATTAGAAGAAGAGACAGGAGTTGATGTATCAAAGATTGGAGAACTTAATCCTTCAAGTGAGTATGTTAACACATTTCTGGTGAATAATCCAGATGTGGCTAAGATACATTACCACTCACCTTTCCATGATTCATAATTGGAGCAGAAAAAGGGCAGCACTAAGATATTTTTTAGTATCTTTGTTGCCCTTTTTCAATTTTAAAAAATGTCAGAAGTTATTACTAAAAAACAGACAATTCCTTGGGGTGAAGTAGGATACATTACTTACAAGAGAACCTATGCGCGGCCACTAAAAGATGGTAGTGAAGAATTTGAAGATACCATAGAACGAGAGTTAAAAGGTATTATAAAGCAGCTTAAACTGGAGCTAACAGAAGAAGAACAGGAGTTTTACAGACACATGAGAATGAATCTCTTAGGGTCACCTGCAGGAAGATTTATGTGGCAGTTAGGTACCAAGACTGTAGACAAGTTAGGATTAGCGAGTCTGCAGAATTGTGCAGGTGTCGCAGTCGCCTCTGCTATAAGACCTTCTGACTGGACTATGGACATGTTGATGTTAGGTTCTGGTGTAGGATTCAATATCCAGAAAGAATTTATCTATGGTCTTAAGAAGTTACCAAGAAAGAAGGTAAAGATTGTCAGACAAGATGATGCTTCTGCAGATCATATTGTAGCAGATACTCGTGAAGGTTGGGTGAAATTGTTGAGTAAGGTATTGAAAGCACATTTCTATGGAACTGGTGGCTTCTCTTACTCTGTACAGTTAGTCAGAAGTAAGGATGCACCTATTGCTGGTTTTGGTGGTGTGTCTTCAGGACCAGAGATATTATGTAAAATGCTTGCTGTTATCAGTGAGATTCTTAACAATGCAGTTGGTAGGAAGTTGAGACCAATTGAAGCTCTTGATATCAAGAATATCATTGGAATGATTGTTGTAGCAGGAAATGTACGAAGGAGTGCAGAGATTGCTATTGGTGATTATGATGATCTTGAATTCCTGAAAGCAAAGAGGTGGGATTTAGGTGTTCCTAACTGGAGAGCAATGAGTAATAACTCTATTGCTGTACCACCAAACTTTAAGGACATACCAGAAGAGTATTGGGAGACCTATGAACAAGGTGAAGCTTATGGGCTCATCAATTTTCCACTTGCAAGAAGCTGTGGAAGATTAGGTGAAACACAATATCCTGATGCTGGAATTGTAGTATTCAATCCTTGTGGAGAACAAGGCTTATGGGATTTTGAAACCTGTTGTCTTGCAGAAGTATTCTTACCTGCAATCAAGTCACGAAAGATGTTTTATAAAGTACTGGAAATGCTTTACAAAGTTTGTAAGCATTCACTTAGATTACCTTGTCATCATCCAGAGACAGAGAAAGTGGTACATGATAACATGAGGATGGGAATAGGGCCTACAGGTCTTATGATGTGTTCAGAAGAACAGTTGTCATGGTTAGATGGTGGTTACAAGTTTCTACGTAAGCTTGATAAGGAGTACTCTGCAAAGATAGGATGGCCTGAAAGTATTAAGCTTACAACAGTTAAGCCTTCAGGAACACAAGCATTACTACGTGGTGTAACACCGGGAGCACACGCTAATCCTGCAGGCCCTTATTACATAAGAAGAATACAAATGTCAAGTAGTTCACCTCTTGTGCAGGTTTGTAAGGATCATGGTTATGAGGTGGAATACAGAAAGAACTTTGATGCAACAGATGATAGGACTACAGTAGTAGTATCATTTCCATGCAAGGTACCAGAAGGTACACCAATTGCAGGAGACTTGGATCCAATTGATCATTTGGAATTTGTGAAAAGGCTACAAACAGAATGGAGTGATAACTCTGTATCTGTTACAGTAAATTATAGAAAGGAAGACTTACCCAGAATAAGAAAATATCTTGAAGAAAACTTTTCAGAGAACTTCAAAACATTATCTTTCTTATGCTATAATGATCATGGTTTTGCACAAGCACCTTATGAGACAATTACAAAGGAAGAATACCTTGAAATGAAAGCAAGAACAACACCAATTACAAGTCTGGAAACAGTAGATGAGTCTATTGTTGGTATAGAGGAATGTGAAGGTGGTGCTTGCCCAGTAAAGTAAACACAAAACAAATTCAATCATATAAGGAGATCCACGGCAATGGGTCTCCTTTTTTAATATAAATAATTATGAAAAAATCATTAGGACTAAAAGACAATCATGGGAGAGAGCTTTTTATAGGAGATCACTTTGTATTCTTCCCTAATCGCCCTTGGATGTGTTTCGGTAAAATAACTGGAATAACAAAAGGTGGTAATTTGCGGTATGCACAGTACCGGGGTATAGACGAAGATGATTATGCTAAATTTACCAACAACTATTATACCCTTTGTACAAACTACTACAAGGTAGATTGTCTCGCTAAAGAAAGAGAAGAATGAAACAGCTACATGAAAAAATGTATGAAGAATTACAAAATTTATTATGTGAATTGTGGTCAGATGCAAATATGGCATTAGATGATGATTGGGATAGAAGTAATGATGGTTTTCAAGCACAAGTTGAAAATATTGAAGCATTTGCTGCAAAATATGATATTACTTTAACAGACACAAGAGAATGAAGCAATTACACAACCTTTACAGCAAGATCCTCACTGAGGGTTACAGATACACAGATGCATCAAGAGATGTAGGAATGATTGAGATACCAAGTCACACACTTAAGTTTGACCTCACTAAAGGATTTCCAGCAGTAACTACTAAGAAACTGTACTGGAAAGGAATAGTAGGAGAACTTATTTGGTTCTTGAGAGGTGATACTAATATTAAGTATTTAGTAGATAATGGTATTAATATTTGGAATAAGGATGCTTATAATTGGTATAAAAAGCACATGGGGAAACATGATATTGATAATTTTATGTCACATGTAGGACACGATGGTAATAATGGTTTTGGCTACCGAAGAGGAGATGTAGGAAGAAACTATGGCGCTCAATGGAGAAAGTGGACTAATCCTGATATTAGACTAATCTCAATGGAGATAGACCACTGCATCAGTACTTGGGATATTGATCAAATATCTAACCTCATTACTAATCTCAATGGAGATAGACCAATGAATAGACGTAACATTGTTACAGCTTGGAATCCAGCAGAGATTGATGATACTGCTTTACCATCTTGTCATTGGGCTTTTGAAATTATTTCAAGACCGTTACCTTTGAAGCATTACGAACAATATTGTAAAGATACTGGTTTAGTGTCAATATATGAAGGTGATGGTTTTACGTTAAGAAAACATGTACCTAAATATGGTTTTACTCTAAAGTGGCATCAGAGGAGTTGTGATAGTTTCTTAGGAATACCATTCAATATTGCTTCTTATGCACTATTAGCACACATCATTGGTAAGCTTACTAACATGGTTCCATTGGAACTTATTGGTGATCTAAGTTGTGTTCATATTTATGAACCACATGAAGAATCTGTTAGAGAGCAGTTGACAAGAGAACCTTATGAGTTGCCAACTTTGGAAATAGATAGTGAGGCACTTGCAGTAATTTCTAAGGATAGAGACCCAAGATATTCTTTAACAGAGGTATTCAATCATTTGAATATTGACTGGTTTAAACTTAACAATTACAAATCACATCCAGCTTTAAAAGAGGAGATGATTGCACCTAAATAAAAAATTATGAGAGATCCAAGAGAAGGAGAAGAAGTAATGTGTGAAACCTGTAATGGTTTTGGTTACATACAAGAAAGTGTATGTTGTGGTGCAAAGTTTGCATTTCCAGATTATCCTGATACTGATATCTGTAGTTGTTGCGGAGAGCATACAGAGCCAGAAGAGTGTGATGATTGTGTAGGAAGTGGTATGAGAGAGATGACTATTGAGGAAGAGTATGACCTTGAAGAAGCTGAAGCTGAGATGAAGGGTGATGAAATGAGGGGAGGATGATATGACTAAAGAATTTATACCTTATGAACAAGCCTTAGCTCTAAAGGAGTTGGGGTTTGACTATCCTTGTGTAGCTATTTATATAGAGGGTAGGTTTATGTTCTCAGGAGGGAATGTAACTTATAAATCTGGACACAAATACTATCCTAAATATGCTGCACCACTTTACCAACAAGCCTTTAGATGGTTTAGGGAGAAGTATAATCTTCAACATGAAATACTTAGATCAGGAACTAAAATGTGGCTATTAACTATTAAAGAGATAGATAAAGTTACAAAACATGAAGTTTTTAATGGTCGTGTATATAAATTAGAAGAAGATAACTGGATTGAGCCTGTTGATTACGAAGAAGCAGAACTTGCTTGTCTAAGAAAATTAATTGAAATAGTTAAAAAAAACAAAGATGAGTAAGAAGAAACTAAGAGAGTGGGAAATACCTATGAATCTTTCTGATAAAGAAAGGAAGTTGTATGGTATGACAACAACTCACAGATTAAACAATACTGCTAAAAAAAAACAAAGATGAGTAAAAGAGAATATAAAATAGAACTAAACTTCACAAAAGAAGAAATGGAAAATTATCTGCTTTATAGTTATCCTTGTAATTACCGTTGGAAAGATAAAATTAAAAAGGATGTTATGATTTATGGTACCGATACCGTAGTAAAGGATATAAAAGAAGAGTTTACAAAATGTTTTAAAGATGTATTATTAAGACAAAGATGGAAGTTTAAACAAAGATGAGTAAAGAAGAATGAAAGACTTAAGATTAGTAATCAAGAAAGGAAAGCATAGTGTATCTATCTGGGATAGGTTACAACTATGGTGGTGGACTACTATTAAGGGTTACTACATCAGTGACTTTGAGATAGACGGCTATGAGGAGGACTTAGGGGAAGAACAACATGATTGGAATAAGCTTTGTGGTTGGATGCCTTTTCCTTGGAGAGTACATCAGGATAGTTGGAGGATAGGGTGGAGATGGTATAAAGATGAACTACAGTTTAGTGTGTACAGATACCATGAAGGAGAACGTCTTATTAATCCTTGTACAAGGTTGGTAAGTAGAAAACTTCTTTCTGCTATGAACAGATTTAAAGAAAGCAAAATGATGTTGTTATTCCCATACCACGGAGGAACACTACCTGCACAGCAGGATATTGAATTTTATTTTAAACTTAAGAAGAGATGAACAAGCGTTCTTTTTGGTTTTGGTTTAACAAAAAATTTCTATAATGGATGATACATATATACTAATTAAGAATTTTGATGAACACTATCTACATGTTGATCTTATTGAACATTTAGAAAACAGTCCTTCATTTTTAGGATGGTTATTAATGTTAAGTGAAGATGAATTTAAGATGTTACATAAGGAATTTGAAAAAAGTATTGGAAGTGCAAGTGACTTTATTCTTGTCTTTGGTCTTATTCTTATGAATGGAGAATTTCCAGAGAAAGGAACTGAAGTTATTATGTCAGATTTGAAACAAGAACTTTGTGATGCTCTTACGGGTATTCGTATGATAGCCCTACATAAATTAGGGTTTGGAAAATTAACTATAAAAGATGTTGATGATGATTGGATACTTCATAATACTGATAATGATTATGAGTACATATCATCTTATGTGACAAATAAAAAAGCAAATGAAATCAATTGATATAATAATGAATGATGGTTCTAAAGCAATCTTTCATTTATTAGATAGGGAAACAATCAAGCTTGAACTTTCTTTTAACAAATTATCAACTACAGGAAATAGTAATGGTTTGAATTTTTTAGACTTTGAAGATCAAATGATGTTGTCTGTTGGAGAAAATATTACTGATCTTATTGGAGAAGACTTTATAATTGGAAGGATTTACAGAAAAGAGGACAGCTTCTTTCTTGATAGTAAGCAGAAGGAAATTAATCAAATGCCATGAAGTTAGAAGAACTTGAGGTATTAGTTGGTACTGATACAAGGGTTACTGTTGATTGTGATGATGGTAGTATGGTTACAGGCCCTGTGTATCAAGTTACAGAGGATCATCCAATAGGTGGTTCGCATTACATTACAATAGGCAGAATGCCTTTAAGAATTGAATCATGGGATCAATGCAGAATAGCTGATCCTATAAAAAGTATTTTTGATGACAGCACAAGAAGTATATAGAAAAAGAACAAAGGTTAAGGAGAAGTATTATGGTAGTAGTGATATTCCAGATGACAAAATACGTGGAGCTTCTATAGAAGAGTCTCCGTGGGAAATAGCTTTTTTTAATCCATTAATGAATACTGGTAACGATTTTGATATTGACAAATTCAATGAACACAGACTGGAAGTCTGTGTAACCTTTGAAGAAAAGTGGTTTTCAGGAAGTGCAGCAGAGAATAGTATTATTATGTTCTTTGATGACCATTCTCCTACACTCATGCCTATACAATTAGGTGGGGAGGGGTACAGGGAGCTGGAAAAGGAGGACTTTACCACTACAGACTACTTTGATGAACCACCTACTGAGTTGGTAAATGATCTTTTTGAAGTTTGTAGAGCACATGACTTGGCTACACCTTCACGCATTTATTATATACAAGCGTAATGGAAGTGAATTATTATCAAACGGAAGCACATAAAACTGCCATCTACCCAGAAGGCCAAGTTGGATTATTATATCTTGCACTTGGCTTAAGTGGAGAGGCAGGAGAAGTAGCTGATAAGGTTAAGAAACTTATCAGAGATGGAGATTATATGAAAACTGGTAGGATGGATCTGCAAACAAGAGAAAGTATCCTAAAGGAAATCAGTGATACTTTCTGGTATCAGGCAGAATTATGCACTACTCTTGGAGTGAGTATGCAAGAAGTCATGGAAATGAATCTTGCAAAACTCAAGAGTAGGCAAGAGAGAGGAGTATTAGGTGGAAGTGGAGATGAAAGATAAAAGATAAAAGATAAAAGATTATGATTTTTATTACAAAAATAGAAGTTGATGAAGGTCAAGGCAATGGCGATAGCTATGAAATAAGCGTTGACGATGATGGAACCATTTGTATTGAACACCCAGAAACGGGTATGCAAATGTTTATGAGTAAAAGGCAAGCTAAGGATATGGCAAATATTCTACAAATTCTTAGCAAACCTAAGTACAAAGAAACGATTGAGGTTAGAGATTATAAATAGTAAGTAGTTTATTCATCCTCATTATCCCATTCATCAAGGACGTCAATGATCATAAAAAGATCTGCGACTCCTTTGATGAGTGGTATCATCTTTAGAGTATATTTAAAGCGTGGTCCTTTCCAGTCTATTCCTTCTTCTTCATAGAAGATATCTTTGAGTTCATCAAGAGTATTCATTCCAAGATTCATGATATCCTGTGCTAGTCCTACAATAGGTATGAAGTTTTTAGCAAGAGATGCATATTCATTAGGATTAAGGAAAACACCAAGCTCAAGTTGTGCCCTATCTAAGATTTTCAAGAACTGTCTAAAGGCATTTGATTCTTCATCATCCCCTTCTCCTCCACCAACAAGGGCTACAACAGCAGCCATAAATCCATATGTGAGAGCATATACTCTAAGTTCAGCAGCAGTAGCTCTAAGTTGTTCTACTTTAGTCTCTACATACATCTGGTATAATTCTGCTTCAGAAAACTTTTCAAGGAGTTGTGAGTTCTCTTTAAGGAATTTAGCAAAGTAATGTTTAGACATATCTGATTGTAGATGAAATGTATAATCTTTACTATTCCCTTTTGAGAAAGGTTTAAGTAGTCCACCTGTCATAACCTCAAGTCCAAGTTCAGCAAGTTTTTGTGCTGACTTAATAACACCTTCATGGAAAACTTCACCAAAAGCTATTCTAAATCTTCCAAGTTCTATTTCATCTAAGATATCATTATAACGATCATCACCAAATCTCTCATTAATCATAGCTGGCATCCAACTTTTAAATTGCATCATAGTTTTACCTGCCATGTGAGTTTGGATAAGGTTGATGTTCTCGTGTGAGCTGTTACCTTTATTACGTGCAGCTATTTCTCTTACCATTCTTCTGAACCTATTAAGTTCTGTAATAGGTATATTAGGGAATTCTATGGATCCATCAGCCACCTTGGCAATATCCCACAAAGACTTTGGATTACTTTTTATTCGGGATAATTTTTTTATCTTGCCATCAACATCAACTCCATAATTTTTGGACATAGCTTCAAGTGTAAAATCATCTACAATTTCATCACCAACTCTATGTAGGAAGAATGCATTCTCTTGTGTGAGCCACTTCGCGCCTGTTCCTATAGATACCTTGTCTGCCTTAATATAGTTATAATTTTCTTGTGCAACTTCAAAGAACTTGGAAAGTAGCATATGCTTTTTATCCCTTTTTGCCTTATTGATCATTGCTTCTATGATCTGATTATTATGATATGCACCTTGTTTAGCACCTGATATAAAGGTGTTACCAAGTGCTCCAGCAAATCCACCAGCACCTGACACTAAATTAAGTCCAAGTGTTTTCATAGAGTGGAATGTAAGAACTGATCTCCAAAGTTTGTTACCAGAGACCTTCATATTACTGAGGGTTTTTGGATCTACTCCTTTTTTAGCAAGTCTTTCATTCAGCTTGTTCAATGTCTTACTTTCAAGTGTACTATCAAGACTCTGTAGTTTTTGACCATAGAGATAGTAATTTACAAAGGCATCAAATGTTTGAAGTGTCTGTTTATCTCCTTTAATAACACTAGGTTCTCCTGCTGTATATTTAGGATTACCATAATTATCTGTTTCAAAAGTTGGTGTAACTTCAAGAACTTCCCTCATCATATTTACCTTAGCTTCTTGTTTACTAGCAGCTTGATGGTTGTAAGCCATAGTTCCAAAGAGTAGTAGGGATTTGGTGAGGTTTAAAGACTTCTGGGTGTTGTCAATATTTCCGCCTATATCCATGATGGGGTCTACATACAAGATAGGTACCTTCCTAATCTTTCTACCAGTTTCAGGATCTACCATACCTAAAGAAGAATCACCTTCTCTTACTTGAAAGCTTTGCATAAATGCTGCTGCCATTCCTTTCCATCCTGCTTTTGTAAACACGCCTTGTTCAAAGAGTTGGTCAATCATATCCTTATGAACATTAGCCACAAAGTTAGACTTAATATCTCCGGGAAGTATTTCAGCAAATTCCTCCATCTTCTTTCTATGATACTCATAGAAGTCTTTAAGTGGTTTATTATTTTGCATGAATTTCCACTTATCAGATTCCCACTTACTGGGTTGTTTAGGTTGAAGATAGTAATTATCTTTATTAGTCCAAGCAATCTCTCTTGAAGGATCAAATCTATTTAACCACTTTTCCTTGACAAATTCCAAAGTTTGTGCATCATCCTTGTAAACAATGTCATAGTGCTTGAATCTCTCTGTTTTCCGTTCATCAAATAATCTTTGACTTTCTGCAGATACATGTAGGTTAGCTTTTAACCAAGCTACATCTTTATTAGCAGACGCTTTCTCACGCTTCTTATAAAACTCTGCAGTATATCTTCCTATAAGGTTACCAGTATTAGGGTTAATAATATGCTTGAGAATATCAGAACCTTTATATCCATTATCCTTTCCCCAAGCTTGAAGAGCCTTATTATGTACTTCTATTTCTTTAGCAAGTTCATCTGTATTAATTCTTGTAGTATCATTGATATTATCAATTGCTTTAGATAACATCTTCATTATAGGTTGATCAAATCTATGTAGATATCTGAATTGTCCTTGCTTCTGTGTTATAGCTTTCTGTGCTCTAAGGGAGCCATCCTCATTTGTAAAACCAAGAACTTCTTCTGTTTTTGCATGATCTCTTAAACGAGTAATCATCATAGTTCTTGCAGCTTTTAAAGCATGTTTAAGTTCAGTCGTGATATCAGATACTTCTCTTTTAAGTTCTGGAGTGAAATCTTTTTGAGTAAGAAATGTAAATTCATCCATTTTACTATAAAGAAGTAGATGTTTTGCCATATCTACAAGCTCTTCATCATTAAGATAGTTATCATTTTCTGGATCATTAATACCATCACTACTTTTAAATGCTGCTACTATCCTGTGAGCTACTTGTATAGTAGGTGTAATGTCGTGATTAAGCTGTAGTGCACGTACTTGTTTAGTAATAGTCTTAAGTTTCTTCTGTAACCTTTCATTCATGAAATCAGAAGAAGCTCTGTCAGATATTCTTTCTCGAATAACCTGCAGAGAGGTAAGTAGTTCATTAAGGTGGGCATCAAAGGTTATTGATTCTCTGGCAAGTGGAACTTGATTTAAGTATTCCTTCTTGTTGCTAATATCCACTGTACGTAGAGTATACTTCTTAGTTTTACTATTATAACTATACTGCACATTGATTGGAATAACTCTTGATTGCCGAATCTTTTTAACACCATATACATCACGCAGCATTCTATCATATTCAGAAGCCTGAAGATTATATGAACGCTCTTTAATAGGAGTTATACTATCAGGGTCATATGTTTTTTCACCTGTAGCATCTGTTTTGGATTTGTAATTTACAAACTTCCAATCATATCTTGCAGCTGTAGCATCTGAGAAGATAACCAAGAGGTCAATAGAGCCTGCCATATCTTGCTTTTTATCAGGATCAAATACTCTATTCTCTGTTTTGAAGATAGCTTTACCATCAGGATCTATTCTATTCTGTAGTCCTTGCGCCTGTTCTACAACTTCCTTAATACCCACTAAATATCCATTCCAATGATCTTGTGGAAACCAAGGTGGTCTCTGTGCTTTTTCTCCACCATTGACATAGGCATCAATAACCTTCTGAGAAAGCTCATGAAGTTTAATACCAAACTCTCTTTGCATTACAGACTTAGGACTGTCATTCATAACCTTTGCAGTCTCCTTGCCCATAGTTCTTTCAAAGAGACGTCCTTGAGCATCTGTAGGACGGTTAGTGACATACCTCACAAAGCCATCAAACATATCTCTATAACGATCACCCTTAGGGTCATTTTCATCATAGGTTGGCTCTAATATTCTCTTTTGAGTCTCATCAAGTTTTGTTAGAATACTATTCACAGTATCAGGATCAGGTTTCAATTGATAGAATTCACCTTTGATGTCAGCAACTTGCCCAACATCTTTGAGGTCTGCATTAAGTATCTTCTCTGCAGCAAGATAGAAAGAGTCTGTAGCATCCTTATATTCTCCAGAATCAGCAGCTGAGAAGGTGTCAGTTACCCATTTCCACAGACGTTTAAACCAACGTCCTACTCTACTTTCAACAGCAGGTTTGGAATCTTTGAAATTATCAGCTATTTTCTGTGCTACAATTTTGGTAACAGCTTCAAACTTGATAGCTTCATGTTGTGATATATTCTCAAAACCAGTATATTTTTGGCCATAACTTTGAAGGACTTCTTTGTATGTGTCTGTATTCTCTACTTCACTCATCATAGACTTCATGAGTGGATGGTTTCTACCCATAAGTGAGAGTATGATAGTTGCAGTTTCCTCAGGAAGAGTAGTTCTATCCTGTGAACCCTCAACTACTTGTATAAGTTTCTGTACTGTATTAGCCTTGGCAATAGCAGCTACTTCATTACCATCACCATCAAGTATTTTTTCAATAGCTTCATATTTTACTCCGACTTTCTGGAGTAATTTTTTTAACTTGCCATTGAGTTCAGTTTCTTGTTCAGACAGATGAGTACTTTCAATAACAGGTTTGGTTTCGGTATCTGCTGTTTGGGCGTAACTATTATCTGTAAAGAATTCTCGTAGTTTATCAGGAGAAAGTGTTTTACCATCTATTGCCATAAGAGTGTTTATAGCGCTTCTGAATTCCTCCATAGCTGCGAGGAACTCATCTTTTGCCTGTCTTATTTCAGAAGGCAGCTTCTTGGTTTCCACTCTTGTGCTCTGTTCTTCTACCAAGACAGTGTCCAATACTTCCTTATTGACAATCCTTGAAGTTTCTACAAGTTTGAAGAACTTCTTTGAGAGAGGTATAATTTTATGTAGAGCCTTTACAAAGTAGTTTCTAAGGGTTTGTAAGAAGCCTATCTTGATATCCTCAACTTCTTGAAACTGTGTTGTGGTTCTTCCATCTGGTTGTTTTTTTGTTTCTGTTACCAGATAGGTTTTATCCTGCAGTGTTTGTACTTTCTCAATGAATTCATAGATATCATTACTTCTTTGCTCTGTCTTGGTTATCCACTGTGGTGGATAAAGCATCAGCTGTGTAGTAAAGGCTACAAATTCCTTGTACATTGTGTCGTCAGTCAGAACCTTATTATTGTATATCCTATCAAAGACTTCAGACATCATTCGTTTCCCAAACTCTGTATTCTTTAGTTCTTCAAAAGCACCCCTTAATGCTAATTCCTCAGGACTACCATATGATAATGCGTGCAAGGCATGTGCTGGCTCATGAAGAACGGCAGCAAGCCTGTTAAATACTTCAACATCTTCCAGAAAATGTTCTCCTGCTTTCGGTTTTTTATACTCACTTACTACAAATGGATTTATATGTCCTCGCATTTCATGAGAAACACCTACATTTGCAGGGGTTTCCATATCCTCCATATAATAGGTACCACTTATATTGTTGAAGTTGATATTCATCCAGTTGAAGTTACCAGAAAAGAAGAAGTCCAGATGGGACATTCCATTTGCTAGTTTCTTATCCTTGAATTTTTCTGCTATTCTGTCCTTAGCATGTTTT
>Ga0080013_1004401_pt1 | contig 13913 bp, 16 predicted proteins | sample ETNvirenome_6_85_FD_69236 | JGI IMG/M metagenome (GOLD analysis project Ga0080013, IMG submission 69236) | Marine viral communities from the Pacific Ocean - ETNP_6_85 (SPADES assembly) (version 2) | ecosystem: Environmental > Aquatic > Marine > Oceanic | place: Pacific Ocean | collected 2013-06-19
TGCCCATGATATCAAACTCTTTCGCAATCCTTTCTTGACTGTCATTGCTCTATGTTGCAACCTTGAATCAAAGAAGAATAATGTTCCTCTACCTTTAGGGAGAGTTGCCATAGTATTATCTACATCACGCACCTGTGTATCACCACCTTCATAATCCTCCTCATTAGCAAGTTGAAGGATACATGTTAATTTACGAACTCTTTCACATCCTTGATTAACCCAATCCTGAACTACTAATTCACCACCTCTATTGCCACCTGCTTGTGGTTTATAAAGACTGCCAAGACCTTCATCCTGGTGCCAACCATAATGCTCATTCAGTGCATAATGAGTATATTGCATTGCCTCACCATCAATCTGGTCAAGGTCATAATGAAAAAACTCATCATTTGCTTGTTTAAAATAGTGCCAGATCAAACCACCAAGCCAATAAGTTGTTGGGACCCAGGCATTCTTGGAATTTCTCTTATCAAGAACTGTCTGATCACCCATAAGTTTTGATGTTGCCATCTGTTGATCAAAAGTCTTACTGAGATCTGCCTCAATAATATCCATCATATCAGACGGAATTGTAGCATGATGGCAAAAAGATTTAGTCATTGTATTCTCCTATAAATTAGCGTGCCATATCATTTGCACAGTGTGATCTTTGTCCATCTGCTAAGACATAATGCAAAAAGATTTGATGGTAATAAATCTCTTGCTTCTTACCAAATATTTTCTTACCTTGCTTTGCACCAGGCATTGCATCTCTCCAATGTGGTCTCTCACATCCTTTGTAAATCAACCCATCACCAGGTTTTAGAACTACTGAACGCTCCTCACCTGGAACTAAAATAGCACTCTTCTCTTTATCAGTATAAGTATCTGGTGTCTTAATCCATACAGGCCATTCTTCATCAAGATTGGTGCTAATATGAATAGTGGTTGAAATCTCACAAGCATCACGATCAGCATGTTTCTTTAATTGTTGACCTGGAAAATAAAACCTATCATAATAATAGGTATTATAAAGTTTACGACCAATAACTTCTTCTATTTTCTTACGAACACCATTATGGATTGTCTTATATTGTGGGTGAGTATATCGTGCCAGTGAACCAGGAACTTGCCCCTCATTTGGATTGTGTTGAAACTTATCCACACTTCCAAAATAGTTAATCTGTCCACGCTCATAGGGAACAGGATGATAAAGTTCTTCTGGATCCCATAGGTTCTTTACTACTACATACCCATTCTTCTCCATCTCCTCATTATTGGTTCGTGCAGTACCAGTATTAAACTTTTCAGTCATCATCAACTGAAGTTCATTTGTCTCAAAATCTGCCATAATTTACCTCTATCGTAACAAATCTTTCTTTGGTTGTCTACTCATTCCTTCATCCCATACTTTAAAAGATAAAGGATCAAAATAAGCATATTTTTCTTCTTCCATAACCCCTCCTCCATAACTACATGGCATAATCTGATCCTTATTTGCTTTACTCCTTTTTAAAACATGCGAAAAATACGGATCATATAATGGGAAATCATTGCCTTGAGCATAATACCAAAATGGAGTATCATACTTTGACCCAAATTTATAATGCCATAAAATAAAATTTTGAACCCTTTCAATATAAGTTTTAATAGTATTTACACCATCCTTAATATTCACTATCTTATTTAACATAATATCATATGAATATCTTGCCCACTCAATATATGTCTGTAGGGCACTTGCTTCAAGTGGTTCTAAAAAGAATAATCTATTTCCATTCAAAAATATTCTATCATCAACAACAGGATTTTTTGCAACATAATTACTAAAATTAAGATGCCCTGTAATATCTACATCAAACATCTCTAAAAAATTCTTCTCAGCATCTTCCTTGAGAGTTATAAAATTATTATAAAGATAACCTACACATCCATTATGAGCAGGAGAATCTTTAAGTGCTGGAATCACAAAGGTCCATCCATGAGGAGTTGCTACTGCCCTAGTCCATAAACAAGTTGTTACGTCCCAATTAGGTTTACCTAAGATAACAGCATTTATAGGATTTTTTAATTCATCATAATCTGACAGGTCTTCAGGTTTTCCACGACAATCAAAAACATAATCCGCATCAACATCTTTAGGATCTACATTATCTTCAATAACTTTAAACCAACCAGAATCCAGAATAGCACGTTGCATTTCAGAGGGACAAAAATGCATCGCCAACCTATCAGCAGGAAAAGGATGGAATACGATATCATTTACATGACCCCATCCCTCATATGCTACTCCTGTTTTAGGAGTAGCATGTACTTTATTATTAAACCAATCAAATCCCAATGCACTAAAAAGTAATCGAGGAGGATCTAAAATAGTTGCTTGACCCACTGGTTCTGGATTTACCTCTGGATTATGAATTAATTCTATTTCAATTCCAGATCCTCTACTCCACCATGCATAATGAAGTGCTGTAAAGCACCCTGCATTTCCAGCTCCAACAATAGTTATCTTCATAATTAACTTAATTTACCTCAATTCCACTGGGGTCCGACACACCATCCAACCAAAGCTTTTCTTGTTCCTTTGGTTATCTTCTGCACTCTATGCATTGTTCGTGAATCAAATAGAGCAACTGTTCCACGCTTACGAGGCATATAATACTTTCTACCTGCTTCATCTAAAAACTGAACATTACCACCTTCATAATCATCAAGGTCTGAAAGTTGGATGGTGAATGATAACTTACGCACATCTTCATCACCTAATGTTGGTTCAGCATCAACATGCCACTTACAAGAATCACCTTCATCATATTTCTTAAACTTTACTGAAGCAGATTCAAGATGACTCAAATCATACATAAAGTTCTCACGATTTGCTCTCTTAATATAATGCCAAACAAATCCACCTAACCAATGAGTATCAGGAATACTTGAATCTTCTGCTAAATCTTTCTCAATGAGTTCTACTACCCCATCAGGTATCTCACTCATATACCATGTAGTTTGGAATGCCATATACCTATAATGTATTCAGTATCATTATATAGGAGTGTTTTTAATTTGTCAACTACCTGGCATTAGACTCAGCACCATATAAGTTATTCATAGGTTGATATGCCCATGCTGCATAAACGTAAGTCTCAGCATCATTTGATTGTCCATCATCATTTCTCAATTTAAATCCAGTTAGCACGAATAACCAAGACATCATCATTATTTGATAGTAGCCATTCCTTGATTAACCTCCACAGAGTTATTTTACAGAAGTTTAGAGGTCTTGTCAACCCCCCTCTGTTGTCCCACATACTATAAGACCCTCCAGGGGTCTCCTAGAGGGTCTATAGACGGTTTGTAGAGTGTCTTAGGTTGGATATGCGACCATAACAATACCAGAACCACCAACACGGCCACCAGGATCTCCTGATCCACCACCACCAGTGTTTGCCATTCCTTCTCTTCCTTTATCAAAGGTGCCACTTGGAGGAACAAAGTATCCACCACCACCAAATGGTCTACTAGATGGTACGGGAGGAACATTACTCCAACCATTTCCACCACCAGCGAACCAATATCCTCCTGCGGCAGGTGCTCCAGGTGCTGGATCACCAACAACATTCGCAGGATTTATGAAAGTTGCTGGTGCTTGTGCCCCTGTGCCAGCAACTGCTGGTGGACCAGCACCTGCTCCACCTGCACCACCACCTCCAGCAGATCCTGGATAAGATCCGTGGTTACCACCGGCACTACCCCAACCAGTGGCGGGGGAAGATGAGGCAGCAGGGAATGGATAAGAGTTGGGGTGAGTCGTTCCTTGAGTGGTTCCACCAGAGTGAGAACCTCCACCATCAGCACCTCCACCACCACCAGAACCACCAGTTGGAGGTCCATTTACACCTGTTCTAGGTGGTGGAGAAGAACCGCCACCACCGCCACCACCGACGTTAAGTGGACCCCATGCAGTAGGACTACCAGGTACTCCCTCACCACTACCACTAGGTCCATCACTGCCGAAGAGAACTCCTTCTCCACCATTACCAATCGTTACTGGATAGTTTACTGCTCCATTGATTGGGGTAGATCCATTCTTGATGCCACCAGCACCACCACCACCTCCACTAGCCTGACCTCCACTGCCGCCACCACTGACAATGAAGTATTCTACAGTCTTGTTGAAAGATGCTGGGGTAACAAAATTACCAGCACCTGTAAAGATGTGGATCGTTTTACCTCCATAGAAACTGATAGCACCACCAGTTGCTCCAGCAGTTCCTGTATCACTACTACCAATTACATAACGAACAACTACGACACCAGAACCACCATTTCCACCTCTTTTTGAGTTTGATGCTGATCCACCACCACCATGTCCAGTGCTCATCTCTGCGTTGATTCCTGAGAAGGCATTAACAGGTCCTCCAAGAGCAGCAGGGGTCGCAGGATGGAGAGGAGAAACTCTAGGTGCTGGCTGACCACCAGCATGACCTGCATTAGGTGCTCCACCATTACCACCATTCTGATTATTTCCACCACCACCACCGCCAGCAGCGTATGTTATTGGATTTGTTGGTCCATAAGCATATGTGTTTGCTCTACCTGCACCACCGTTTGCTTGAGATGGATAGGAGTCTCTACCTTGACCTGCACCACCGGCACCTCCGCCGCCTCCACCACCAGCATCAGAGTTTCCTCCAGATCCTCCAGCATTTCCATATTGAGTGATATTTGGGGTTCCTGGATTAGCACCTGGTTGAGTTGCTGGACCTGGGGGTGTAGAAGATGCTGATTCATTGCCACCACCATTTGTAGCACCACCACCACCAGATCCACCAGAAGCACCACCACCATTGGGGTTAGATCCATTATAATACTGAGATCCTCCACCACCACCTATTACTCTAAATCTATCAGAACCAGGATATGATGCACCTGATTTATAAAATTCAGTATCCGTTCCACTTTCACCATAGTTTCTTGCGGCACTGGTTCCTTCACCTGTTCCACCTCTACCACCAGCACCAATTTCTACAGTATATGTTGCGGGCACTGATGATGGGATTGGATATGATGTTTTTGTAACCCAACCACCAGCACCACCGCCTCCACCGTGTTGAGATCCACCTCCTCCTCCTCCACCTACGAGAAGAATATCAATTTGATTTTGAGGAGCACTAGGTGACATTGCAGTCGCATTAAATGTACCTGCGGTAGTAAAAATATGAGAACGGTAGTAGGTTCCAGAATCTTCATAGTCACTTACAATACCACCAGTTGCTGTCATTCCAGCATCTTCAGTGGCCCCTCCGCCAGGAGCGGCAGCAACTGCTTTACCAAAAGCATAACCACCAATACCTCTAGCAATCCCAGTAAAGACTGGTTTTTCTTTTACAAAAAAGTCTCTAAAAATAGACATTTTAGTTATCTCCTATTACTGTCCAATTCCGCCGACTCTAAAGTCACCGTTCTTAGTTGCAATTGTGGTGTAATTATTGGCGTCAGTATTGGTTGAACCGTTATAATGAATACCAAAAGTAACAACATCTAGGTCTTTTGCCGTGCTAGAAAGAACCACAGTTGTTGCAGATCCGACTCTTGCATCTGTAGAGAATCCAGTGACTCCTCTTGGAGTTAGTTGAATATGTGTTCCGATTCCACCAGGGAATCCACTAGGAACACCTGCTACCATTGTGTTACCAATTCCACCTGTAGGTGTGGATGAATTCTGTGTAAGAAGGAGCGTGACAGTGTGGAATGAATTCTTAACTGCTGGGAAGTTCTTGATAGAAACAATACCAACGTTTCCATTTGCAAGACTATGAGTAAAGACTGTACCATTTAGGCAGTCAAGTTCTACGGTAACACTTTTGTTAGTAAGGTAGTGTGTTGTAGAACCAGTGCTAACAGTTTCTTGAGCATTAGAGAGGTCAAGTCCACCTGTAAATGTAACAGCAGTTCCGCTTCTTGCTGTAATGATACCAGTAACATTAAGTCCTGATTCTGCGGTTGTAACTCCAACAATATTAGCACCACCAGCAAGAACTCTAATACCAGTTCGTGCGGTTACGATACCAACAGAATCAACATTAGTTACATCTTCATATGTTACTACTCCACTAAATGTAGCAGCAACACCTACTAAATTATTAATAGTAATATTGGGAGACCCAGTTAATCCAGATGCATTAGTAGCAAGAGTTGCTGTTGCAGCATTACCAGTACAAGAACCAGATGAACCAGAAGCATCACCAGTTATATTGCCAACAAATCCCGCACTAGCAGTACAAGCACCGCTTACATTAACTCCTCCAGCGCCAGTAATCCCATATCCAACAGGAACTTCAATTCCATAAGTAAGAATAGGAGCTCCAGTGCCTCCTTCATCTTTTAATTTATTTACCCTAATTTCAGACATTTTACTCTAAAATCCTTTTGCTATGTTTATTTATCAAAATACGCCGAGCACATTAGTTATAAAAGTAGTTCCTACACTAACATGTAATGTAGAACCAGTACCCACATCAATTCTACCAGCTCTAGTAAAGGTTACATTACCATTATTAGCAGTTCCCGTAATACTAACGGATGTACCTGCACCCAAAGGTAATACTTGAGCTGTCACAAATACTTGATTTAAAAAATCCCCCTGAGTAGAAGATATTGCTGTAGCAAATCCACTAACACCAGTTAAGTTACTTCCATCACCACTAAAACTAGTAGCACTTACAATGCCGGAAGAGCCATACATTGTAATAGCAGTACCAACAGAAGCAATACCAACTACATCAAGACCAGAAGAATTAATAGTAGCAGCTGTTCCAACTTTTAATGTTGATAATGTAGTAATACCAGTTGCAGATTGATTTATATCACCAAAAGCACTAACATCAAGACTACCAGTAAGAGTTAAATTACCATCAATTGTCGAATCACCACTTGTACCAACAGCATTAGCAACATTAAATGAATCAAAAATCTGATATTCAATAACATCATAAATTGTTGCAGCAGAAACTAAAGTTACAATAGATCCATCAGTTGCAGTAAAATCCCTTCCATCAACAAGACGAGTACCATTACGATACACTGCAATCTCATTTATTCTATATCCACCAGCAACTGTAAAACTTGTCTGCCCTGCAGTGGCAAGTACACTAATATTCTTAGATGCAACATTAGCAGTTAAATTTAACGGTCTTCCTATTGCCATCTGAATTACTTTTTAGTTATTTATGTCAATTTAATTCTAATTGCATTCTCATCAATATCATGAGCACGAAGATTAAAAGCTACAGTCATCCTTCTTTTAAAATTGTAGTTTCTAGATGAGTAATGTGGAGTTCTATTCTCAAACAATGTAAGTTTTCCTGGTTCATTCTTTGAGACATATGTCTCTGGATGATTTATCGGGTTGACTGGATTAACAAATACTGTTTCAGATTTATTTACTCCAACACAAAAGTTACCGCCAAGGTAGCATTTAGAATTCACAGAATGAATATGCATCTTAACCTTTTCACCAAATCTTAAAATATTAATCCAACCGTTTAGATAAACATACTCAGGTAGGGGAATCTTAAGAACATCACACAAAACATTATGCTGCTCAATAATTGCATTTTGCAGATTACATAATTCTCTATTTCTATACTTAAAGACATTATATAAAGAATATCTTGACATGATATTTCTTTTTCCAAGTTTAGTGTTGCCATCAGATACCATATCATTAATGACAACGGGTTTCATTTTCATTATCTCTTTATTTCTTTCTAATAAAAAAGAATAAAGTTTATCACAATCAATAATATCCCAAACTTTTTCTATTAAGAATACGTTCCAGGTTGGAGCAAAGGGAGTTTCAGGTAGGTCACTTTTAAAATTATGAATATAATAATCTATCATTACTCAATAATGTGATCATCCGCTTTAAGGAAATAAGTGCAATAATCATGCATTGATGAGTCATGCTTTAAATAATCTTCACTTATCTCAAAAGTATGATGTTCTCTCCACTGTTCGTTGGGAATATTTGTTGCCTCAACATCAAGATTAGATAATCTCATCTCCGCAAGGAATTGTTGTCTATCTTCTTCTGTAATTCCATTCTCTTTAATCACAGAAAGAACATCAATTGCTTGTTGAAGGTTAAACACCCCAACCGAAGATGCGCGAGGATCCTTATATCTTGCATATAAGAACAAAACTCTTACTTCGCAAATGAATTTAATCAAAAATGGAATCTCAGATGCAAATAGTTTTTTGTAGATTTTTGAATGAGGAAATCTATCCTCAAAGTCTACCCAATCTGCAACTTTCTCTACTTCAGGAACAAATGCCCTTGATGCCTTTTCCTCCCCATCAATCTCTACCAAATCATATTTGCTTTCTTCAGAATTCCAAAAACAATCATAATCATCTTTATTATATTTTGGAACCTCAACATCAATTAAACCAAGTTCCTCTAATTCTTTTTCACTATATTTATACAGGTGAGTGCGAGTTTCTCTTTGGCCACTCTCAGAGATATCTGCTGGAATCACCAATCTTTCAGGTAATGGTGATGGTTCAGAACCTAAGTAAGAATAAAGTTTAGTCATTTTCCAATATTGTCTCTTTTATATATTTAGAAGTAAAGAAAGTTGATATTAAATCTTCCTCTCGCATTAGTGCATGTCGTAGATCTATGTAATTTAAAAGGCTCAAAGAAAAGCATTCTATTAGCAACGCTCTCTATTCTAGTTCCGTCCTCAAACACAGTGCAACCATCGTTGTTATTTAAATAGTAAACTGCTCCCTTATGCTCAAATGGATAATCTTTATGCAGTGGATTTTCATATAAGGTCTCCGTTCTAGGATGCCAGTTTGCTTTAATTCTTATACTTGATATAGCACCCATCTCCTCTAGCATTGGAAGTATTATTGGTTCATGAAAATTACTTACTGGTTTGTCACCATCATAAAAATGATGTATAAAATGATAGTCATCTAGACTATCTTCTTGCACAATGTAAGGACACTCTGGATTGTAATTTGTTTTAGATCCATAAAACCATGGAAATCTAAAACTAGACATCAACTCCCAAACAGAATTGTGAAAGTCCTCTGGCATAAAATTGTCAACTATTCTATATTTCATTCCTTTTCCGCACCAAATGATATTCCTAACCTAGGAGAAAGTGGAATAACTTCATGAGTTACTTCAGGTGGCACATATAGTATATCACCTTCTTCTAAAATATATTCTTCAGTTTCATTTAGAATCCACTTAGTTATTCCTTTACATTGCCAATACCATACATGACAATAATCATGATGTTTTTGTGTGGTTAAACTTGTGGATGTAATTCCACCATACAAATGTGCTGTTGCTACTGGATAGTCTGTAGAGGAAATTTTATCTTTTAATTGATTTAATAAATTCTTAACTGATTTCAGTCTCTCTCCTTTATGTGATATGAACCCATGACTTTTTAGTATTCTTATAGATTTATCATGAATACCGCCATCTTTCTCAAGAATATCAATGTGATTCAGTGCTTCATCCCAACTTACAGTCAAAGGACAAAAACATTTTTTATAAAAAGGTTTATATATCAAATCAAACATAATCAAAATGGATATATTATTGTAGTATTATATAGTAATCTATAATCCATAATATAGCATATTCTTAACATAAAGTAAAATTGAATGACGCTATAGTTCTTCTCTTATCAGAAGTATTGGTAAACGTATAATGGTGTAGAAGAGATGGAAAGAAAATAATTGTAGATTCCTCGACCTTTATACCTTCATCCTCTGGGCACCAATCCATATGAACTCCATCTTGCCAATTATTAAAAGGAGATACAAATTTAACAGATCTATGAACGTTAGGATCAAAATTTAAATAACATACCGCGCTAAATCCTATCGCACCATGATTATGTGTGCAATGGTACATATTTTTTTCTTGATCCTCAATCCAAGATTTTTTTATTGTAAAAGAACTTGCATTGATATTTTTGCAGAATTCAGTTAATTCATCTTTAAAAATTTCAGATGCATTTATCTTATCTCCTTTAAAATCATGATAATCAGTGATAATGAATTCATCAGAAGTATCTATTTTTCTAGTATCAGATAAGCATTTCTCTAGTTTTGTTTTTTTGTCTTTCCAATTTTTAACTTTAACTACTGAGATTGGAATAAAAAATGGCAAGATATTAATCATACATAAGTCCTATTTGCACAAATATCAAATCTTTTTCGTTCGCTCTAATTTTATAATTTGTAAAGGACGGAAAAAGATATGCTTTTCCACCTAATGGAAATGCAATCACTTGTGCATTCATTGAGTTGATCTTTTCTGGAAGCAATTTAGCAGATTGAAAATAAAAAGCAGGATTAACAATCTCAATGTAATCTTTTAGGTCACACTCAATTGCGAAGATAAGAGATAAGACTGATCCACAATCTTTAAAACTCTTCTCCTCTCCTTTTTTTAATCTACAAATACGAGAAGACCTTACTTGATTGGGAACTTTTACAGACAAAGAAGCGCAATAGTCAAGTAATATCTCAGGAACAAGATATGATCCTACAAATTCAAAAAGATCCTCTCTTTTAAATACGTTAAAACCAATAGAAGTTTTCTGTTCATTGGTTTCAGAACCATCATCTGTTGTTGCAAAAGGTTCACTTTCGTCAATGCCAATATCTTCTAAAGTTTTTTTAATTTGATCACGATACTTTAGAAAAACTTCTGGATCAAAACTATGAGCACAGACAGGTATCGGATAAAGATTTACTAATTCATTATTTGCTAATGCTTTATCTGGTAATTCATTATTTGCTAATGCTTTATCTGGTAATTCATTATTTGCTAATTCATTATTTTCCATACAAAATAGCACCTCCCGGTAATTTATTAAAATTAATTTCATTAATACAGGTCGGAGTTAGACCAATCCAACCTGTCATAATATATTTATGATGATCCTTTAAAACCACCTCTCCACAATGAGTATGTGTAAATTCAGCAGGCCATATGAGAATTTTACCCTTTTTGGGTTTAAATTTTAAATTATAGAATGGAAATGATGTTTCGCCTCCCTCTTCAACATCATTTAAGTATATCAACCATACTAATACTCTATGTCTTGTCTGTCTATTACTACTCTCAAAATGTTGATTTTTAAAATGACCGCCTTCAATATATTTTTGCATATTAAAGACAGGCATTATCTCCATACTGTCCATATTACGAACAACATAAAATTCTTCAGTATATTTAAAGAACATTTGCTGCAATTTAGTAAAAATAGGTACGAAAAAGTTTTCTTCCTCACCAAGTTTAAACATATTGCACTTTAAATCAACCATCCTGACACTGATGTCAGTGGTTTTTTTTGTGTCCTCATTGACACCATTTATACTCCCCGTAGAGCAAACTCCAGGGAATTGAAAATCTTGATTTTTTTCAAACCATTCAATTGCTTTGTCACACCAGGATAGATCAGGCACTATCCCAGTACGTATAAAATTTTCCATTTAATTAATTAATTAGATAAAAGCTTTGCGTTGGCAGGAACTTTGTATGCAGGTTGAGTATGTCCATAATCAGGTCCGGGTCCAGGAAGAGTGGAAGAGTTAATTCCTCTTCCCATTCTTACATAAAGACCGCCAGATCCACCGGCTCCTCCTTGACCGCCACCATTGTTACTGCTACCAGGGTTGCTGAAATTGGCTGGTGCGGAGGTAACAGGAATATTGAGAACAGGTTCAAATATAATTGGAACAGTTGGATTATACATCATCCAATTGCTCTGTCCACCTCCATTGCCACCAAATTCTACTGTTCCATTTACGCTGGTGTTTCCAGAACCTCCATTGGAGCCACACTTACCACACCCACCACCTCCACCATTGGCAGTAATGTTAAAGTTACCAAAAGTTACAGAAGAAGCATTACCACTGCCGCCATTGCCATCATTTGATCTAGCAGGGGCCCCGTTACCACCGTTTCCAACATTATAGTTCATAGTGGTTTGTCCACTATTTGCTACTGCTGATCTTTCAATCAGTGCATATCTAGATCCACCGGAACCACCTGAACGTGCTTGACCATTGTCATGGTCAACGCCGCCGCCGCCACCACCACCGGCACAAAATACGTATATATGTGGACAACCAGTGGGAACTGTAATAGATCCTGGTCCAGCACCAGCAGGAGCGTTTCCACCGTATAAATATGTCTGAATAACCTCCTGTGAAGGAATAGTTCCAGGGCCAGACCACCAATTCATGCCTATAGCAGGATTTTCTTCATTTTGATATCTCCAAACTTCATTTGGTGTCCAAACTCCATAATATACAGGAGAAGGAGTTTGTACCCAATAGTCTGACATTGTGCCGATATAACCAGCACTTCTATGTTGAATTCCCATAATTACTCCTTAAGAAATTTCGTCCCATGAAACGTGAATATTTAAGTCACCGCTAGAACTTGCTCCTGCTCTGATCTCATCAGATTCTTCAAGATAAATCGGAGCATCCTTAGCAATCACGGTTAAAAGTGCCTCAGCAGGAACCGGAATAGTAGATAAAATATCTACATCAGCTGATTCAGATGCATCATAAATTTTAACTGTCACGTCACAAGCATTTGTCCCATCTTTATTTGCAACATAGAGGGCATTAATTTTATAAATCTTGTTACTAGCACAAGTTACAATACCAGTGGTAGTTGTGGTATTTAATTCTCTTCCGTAGTAACGCCCATTTAAAGTCGTAGCATTAATAATGTTAGGATTAGCCATAGGTATCTTTTGAATTATTTATAAGTGAATTAAATTGCAAGAATATAATTAAACATACTGAATCCACCTGATGCATCTTCCCAAGTTGGAGCAGCACCAGAACCACCAGATGTTAATACTTGACCTGATGATCCGTAGTTAGTACCACCAATACCAAATTGTCCAGCAGATCCAATACGAATCCGCTCGGTTGGTGATTCTGCATTGGTGGCAGTAGTAAAGAAACGCATGTACGTTGGTTTACTAGTGCTTGAGTGCGCACTCTCTGCCTCGATGGCAATACGAGCACACTCATCATAATTACCATCACTATCATTACCATAAAAACGAATCATACCAATATCTTCGTTGGTAGTGGTTGTGGTGTCATTTCTTCCAAAAATAAGCTTTGGACCATCAGCATGGATCAACTGCAAGTTTGCAGAAGTATTAGTGTTGACTGCAGATGTTCCTCCAATCAACAGCCTGCCCGAGCTGTCGATTCGCATGCGCTCGCCATCTACCCCGTCAAAAACATATCCAACATAACCAGTTTGACATCCGTAGAAATTAAGATAACCACTATTTATTGTACTACCACGAAAAATGTCGTAATACCTAGTTGAATCCCAAGCAATACGAAGTCTTGCGGCATTAGCAGCAGTGCTTTCTATCTGAACTAATGCTCCAGGCGACGTTGTTCCAATCCCAACATTGCCCGAGCTGTCGATTCTTAATCTTTCTGTATTATTTGTTCCAAATGCTAAGTAGGCATCAGTGGGATTTTTTATTAATACATCTCCACCACTTACATGAGCAAGATTTAATCTCTCTGCCCCTCCTGCTGTTAGCGAAATGTTCCCGGTAAAGGTTGATATTCCAGTTGGTCCAATACGAACTCTTTCACTACCAGAAGTTTCTACTGTAAATGTATCAGCACTTGGGAATCTTATTGCAGTGTTAGTGTCTCCAGTGTGGATTATCTTATCAGCAATTGAAACATCAGATTGTGCTGTTATGATACCAACAGAATCAATATTTGTTACATCTTCATAAGTTACTACTCCACTAAATGTAGCAGCAACACCTACTAAATTATTAATTGTGATGTTTGGTGTTCCACTTAATCCAGATGCATTACCAGTTAAGGCACCA
>Ga0080013_1004402_pt1 | contig 13909 bp, 12 predicted proteins | sample ETNvirenome_6_85_FD_69236 | JGI IMG/M metagenome (GOLD analysis project Ga0080013, IMG submission 69236) | Marine viral communities from the Pacific Ocean - ETNP_6_85 (SPADES assembly) (version 2) | ecosystem: Environmental > Aquatic > Marine > Oceanic | place: Pacific Ocean | collected 2013-06-19
GATGTAGAAAATTTTTATTTTATTAAAAACAGTACAAGTGGTGCTTATACAGTACAAGTTAAAACAGTTAGTGGAGGTGGAACTACTTTTACTTGGGCATCTGGTGAAAAAGATTGGAGAGTTTTATATTCTGATGGAGCAGGTAATATTGTAGAAATAACAATTACAAGTGCACCAGGCGGATCAACTACACAAGTTCAATATAATAATTCAGGAGCATTTGCTGGAGATGCAAACTTAGTTTGGGATGCATCAACAGGATTGAATATAGGTTCACAGAAAGAATTAAGACTTCAGGATAGCTCTGGAGGCGAATACATAGGAATGAAAGCAGCTGCATCAACCTCGGATCATACTCTTACGTGGCCAGCAAACTACGCTGGAGGCAACGGCTATGTTTTAAAATCAACAACAGGTGGAGTTTTATCATGGGCTGAATTAGAAGCCGGTGGAACATCATGGCAAGCTGTAAAAGTAACAGGAGATTCTCCTGTAACAGGTGCAGCAGGAGCAGGGTATTTTATGAATACCACTTCTGGAGCCATAACATTAACTTTACCAGGGTCACCAACTATTGGAGATGAGATCTCGTTTATTGATTATGCAGGTACTTTCGATACTAATAATTTAACCGTTGCAAGAAACGGTAAAAATATTAATGGAGCAGCATCAGATTTGACTGTTGCTACAGAAAGAGCTGCTAATACTTTAGTCTTTACGGATAACACTCAAGGTTGGTTACTGAAGAGTAATTAATAGGAGTTGGAGTGTCAACTTATAGAGAAATTATAGGAAAGAAAATTAAAAAAGTATCATCAGATCCTTCGTCAGGTCTTGATGGAGAAATGTGGTACAATTCAACTACAGGAACTTTAAGAGGACAAGCCATAACTCAAGCATGGTCAAGTGGTTCACCTATAACTACTGCTAGAGCAACAGTGGGATCAGGTGGAATTCCAACTGCTGCATGGATAGCAGGAGGTACAGCAAGCACTCCTAATTCTGGGCTTGCTATAACTGAAGAATTTAATGGATCGGGTTGGTCAGCAGGTGGAAATTTAAACCAAGCAAGAGGATATAGTGATGGATCAGGTACACAAACAGCAGGACTTCAAGTTGGTGGGGCTCCAACGTCTCCAGTTGTAGGACAAACTTATGTGGAAGAATATAATGGAACAGCATGGACAGCTGTAACAGGAACTCCCCATGGTTTATGGCAAAATTCCGTATTTGGAATTCAAACGGCTGCTGTTTCAGCCGGTCAAGAACCTGGCCCATCTAGTGCAGTTTTTAATTATAATGGTTCTTCTTGGACAACAGGAGGAACAATGACTACAACTAGAGGTTATGTAGCTTCAGCTGGAACTCAAACTGCGGGCTGGATTGGCGGTGGAAGTCCCCCAACTGGGGACAATTATACTGAACTCTATGATGGTTCATCATGGACTGCTTCAGCAAACTTAGCTTCACCAAGTTCAGGTTATGCGGCAGGTGCTAATGGACCACAAACAGCTTCTATTTATTTTGGAGGATATCTTACCGCTTCACTTTCAAACACTGAAACTTTTGATGGATCATCTTGGACATCTTCGGCAGCAATGGGAACAGCAGTCGATGAAATGGGTTCGGCTAATAATGGTACATCAAATTCAACTGCATTATCTGCTGGGGGATTTGTAAATAACGCTGGTTCAGCGAAATCTTTAACAGAAGAATATAACTCATCAATAAACGTAATAACAGCTGCGGCATGGGCTAGTGGTGGAACAGTGCCTTATACATCGAGACAAGGTATGTCATTTGGAACACAAACAGCAGCTATAGCTTGTGGCGGTTATGTAACTGCAACTTTAGATACAGCGGCAGAATATGATGGATCTAGTTGGACAGCTAGTCCAGCTTTAAACGTAGCAGCTAGACTGGGTGGAGTAGCAGGAACTACTGGAGCCGGATTAGAATTTGGAGGAATACAACCTCCAGGAAGTTATAATACTAACGTACAAACATGGAATGGAAGTGCGTGGGCTAATAATCCACTTAATTTAAGTAGTGGAACTTATGGTCTTTTTGGTTGTGGTACTCAAACTGCTGCTTTAAAAGTAAGTGGAGAAAATCCAGCTGGTGGTAATTTTACTACATCTGAAGAATACGATGGAGAAGAATGGGCAGCTGGTGGAGCATTACCAGGACCATCAGGAGGAAAATATGGAGCTGGTGGCGGTGGAACACAAACAAGTGCTATACTAGGTGGAGGAACACCTTCAGGAACTTCAACTTTTGAATACAATGGTTCTTCGTTTGCAGCAGGCGGTGCTTTAATTAACTCACGTGGAGCTGGCGCGATGGGCGCAGCAACAAGTAAAGATTCAGCTTTAATTTTTGGTGGATCTCCTGCTCAAAATTTTACTGAAGGATATGATGGAACTACATGGTCAACTAGACCATCGCTTGGAACTGGAAGAGGTTTTTCTACTGGAAATGGAACGGAAACAGCTGCATTATGTGTTTCCGGTGGACCACCAAGTGGTACAACAACTGCATGTGAAGAGTTTACTGGAGAAACAACATCAGTTAATATACAAAATTTTACAACGAGTTAATTATGGCAACTTATAGAGGAATACACGGTAAAGCAATTAAATCACTTAGCACTGATCCCTCAGCGGAAACAGATGCAGGACAGATTTGGTATAATACAGCAAGTGATACTTTTAAAAGTATTGTTAGTCTAACAGCATGGACTAGTGGTTCTCAACTAAGTACAGCTAGAGAAGGAGCTGCTGGTTTTGGACTTCAAACAGCAGCAGTTATCTGTGGTGGTGAAACGCCTCCGGTTACAAATGCAACAGAAGAATATAATGGATCTGGTTGGACAGCAGGTGGAACTTTAAACACAGCTAGATATCGTGTAGCAGGATGCGGAACATTAACGGCAGGAATTGTTTTTGGAGGTGCGCCAGTACCACCTGCGGCTACTGGAGCAGCAACAGAAACTTATAATGGAACAGCTTGGACTACAAGTCCATACACTTTAAATACACCTAGAAATAGTTTAGCTGGAGCAGGATCATCAACTTCTTGCTTAGCTATGGGTGGTGGTCCCGGATATAAAAATGACTCTGAAGAATTTGATGGTGAAGGTTGGGCATCTACTCCTAATTTAAACACAGCAAAACATAGTTCTATGGCAGCTGGAGCTAATGCCGAAGGTGTTATATCTTTTGGAGGATACACATCCTCGCCTCCAACATCAGAAACAAATGCTACTGAAAGTTGGAATGGATCAAGTTGGACAACTGTTAATAATATGAATACCGGAAGGTATGGAGGATATGGAGCTGGTCCTCAAACGGCAGGAATAGTAACAGGTGGAATTGTTGGTCCTGGTACAATGCAAAATAAAACTGAAACTTACGATGGAACTTCGTGGACAGAAACAGCAGATTTAGCAACTTCAAGAGGAAGATTAACGTCAGCTGGTACAACTACAGCAGCTTTAGCTGCAAGTGGTCAAACACCTTCACTTACCACTGCAACAGAAGAATTTAATAGCTCAGCAAACGCAGTAACTGCTGCAGCATGGGCGAGTGGAACAGCTGTTAATACTGGAAGATATAATGGATTTTCTACAGCATCTTCTCCTCCAAGTGCATTATTATTTTTTGGTGGAACATATGGAATTCCAGGATCTAGTACAAACACAGGTAAAACAGAAGAATTTAATGGAACAACTTGGGCAGAACAAACAGATATGCCTGGTGTAACAACAACTGGTGGAACTGGTGGAACACAAACTGCAGCAATATCTATGGGAGGATATCAAGGAGCTTCTCTAATTGCTGATTGTTTTTCATACAATGGATCAGCTTGGGGAACAATACCAGCTTTACCAACAGCAACTGGAAATACAAAAGGATGTGGAACTAATACTGCAGGGTTATTAGCTGGTGGAAAAACACCGGCAGCTCCTAGTGGAACTACCGCAACTTGGGAATATGATGGCGAAGGTTGGGCTGCAGGTGGTGCCATGAGCACACCTAGATGGCAATGTGCTGTTTATGGAATTCAAACAGCTGCAGTAGCTTCAGGTGGTCAAGGTTTTATAGCAACGACTGAAGAATATGGAGGTTCTTCTTGGACATCAGGGGGAGCGTTAATTACTGCATCTGGATATTTAGGATCAAACGGAGCACTAGCAGATGGTTTAGTTTATGCAGGTGAAACTAGTCCTGCAAAATTAAGTACATGTGTTGGATATGATGGAACTGCTTATAGCACAAGACCTTCTATGGCAACTGGAAGAATGGGTGTTGGAAATGGTGGAGGAGATACAAGCGCTACAGCAGTTGCAATTAGTGGAGATACTCCACAATCACCAAGTGCAATGACAACAGCTGTTGAAGAATTTACGGCAGAAACAACAGCGGTAAATGTAAAAACACTTACGCAAAGTTAAAAATTATGATATACAAAATTAAAAAGGAGGACTAAACTATGGCACACTTTATATATGGAGTAGCTGAAAACACTGGTAAGGGATTTTTTACTGCAAATGACAGAAGAAAATTCTTCCTTAGAGGTTATCCTGCAAACGTCTGGATGGTTGGAAACAACGTTGAGGGCGCTATGTGGTTAGCTGAAAAAGGAGCTGGTGAAAAAACTAAGTCAGAAGCACAAGCTTTGATTGATGCTGAAGTACAAGCACATCAAGCTACTTGGGATGCTTTACCTGACGAAGAAAAAGCTATTTCTCAAAGACCAGGCGATGTAATTCTTCCATAAGGAATTTTTAAATGGCTACATACGAAGAAATATACGGTAAACGTGTAGATGTACTAGACACTGACCCTACGCTCAATTCGAGCTATGAGGGACAGGTGTGGTATAACTCTACTACAGGAACACTTAAAAGTCTTGTAAACTTTGGTGCATGGTATGCTAGTACCCCTCAAATAGTAGGTGGTTACTCGCAAGGTGCAGCAGGAACTGCTGAAGCTTTAATATCAGTTGGTAGAGATAAATATCCCGGTCCACCTCCTTCTTCGAGAACGACTGGAGATGCAGAAGAATGGAATGGAACTGGTTGGGGAACTGCTGCAACTAACCCTAACGCATGGGCTTTTCAAGCTACATGTGGAACACAAACAGCAGCAATAACTGCGTGTGGTACTTTGAATGGTGTAACCTATCAGTCAGGTTCTACAAAATATGATGGAACATCTTGGACTTCTAATCCATCTCTTCCAACTATTTCAGAAGCATTTAATCAATTTGGAACTCAAACAGCTAGTATAGGCTTTGGTGGTGGTACTCCTTCAGGATATCCAGCAGCTGCTTTTACAGGAGACGGCGAAGGATGGACAGCTGGTCCTAATTTAAGTAATGATAAAAGATATGGCACGGGTTGTACAGGAACTTCAACAGCCGGTATTGCATTTGGTGGTCAAGCTCCAACAAACTCAACCGTAGAAGAATTAGATGGTACTACATGGACATCAGGTACTGCTATGCCTACAACAGGACACAATATGCCTACGGGTGTAGGAAGTCAGAGTTCAGCATTTGCTCTTCCTGGTGTAATGCCCTCAACAACTTCAACTTTTAAATATGATGGTACGACATGGACAGCTGACGCATCTACTGCAACACCACGTTCAGGTAGACTGTCTTCAGGTGGAACTCAAACTTCATGTGTTTTAGCAGGAGCCCCTTCAAATGGAACAGCAACAGAAGAATATACTTTTGGAATTAATACAGTTACTGGAGCCGCATGGGCAACAGGTGGAGCTTTAAATACCGGGAGAAATGGACTGGGTGCAAGTGGAACCCAAACTGCTGGATTAGCCGCAGGAGGTAATTTAGGACCAAGTAAAGTAGATAATTCAGAAGAATATGATGGAACATCTTGGACAGAAGGAGATAATTTAACTACGGCAAGAGGCGAGTTAGCCGCCGCTGGAAATTCCCCACAAACAGCATCGCTAGTTTTTGGTGGCACAACTTCTTCCGCACCAGATAATCCAGGTATTACAAATGCATCTGAAGAATATAATGGTACATCATGGTCGTCCGGAAATGTTATGAATTATTCTTCAAGAAATTTAGGTGGTTTAGGAGTACAAACATCAGCTGTTTCAGCAGGTGGATTAGGTCCTCCAACTTATTTAGCCACTACAGGCGAATACGATGGAACTAATTGGACAGCAGGAACGTCACTTCCTGCAGGACTTCAAGATAACCAGGGCATGACAGGAGTTAGTCAAACACAAGGACTATTGGCTGGTGGTGAAGGACCTCCAGGCGCAGCTACTACTGCAACATTAGAATATGATGGTACAAATTGGACAGCGGGAGGATCTCTTCCAGCTACTGTTTATGGAAATGGGGCAGCAGGAATACAAACTGCAGCATTATCTTTTGGTGGGAATGGTGATAAAACAGCTACCCAAGGTTATGATGGAACAGCGTGGTCAACAAGACCAAGTTTAGCAACAGGAAGAATTAGAGTAGGCGGACTTGGAACAAATACTGCAGCTCTAGCAGTGGGGGGACTTACTAGTCCTGGTGCCGTTCAAACCCTAACAGAAGAATTTACCAGTAACACAGAAACAGCTACAGCTAAAACATTGACAACAAGTTAAAAATAGTTATATTAGAAAGTATAAAGGAGCAATATGACAGAAAAACGTAACATACATGCATTAATAGAAAAAGAAGCACCAAGCTTAAATAATTTACTTGACCCAAATGATGTCAAAGAGTTTAAGGCTATGACAGCCGAGCTTAGAGACACATGGACCAAGAAACAAGTATTTAGAACTGAGACAGAAATGAGAATGTCTGTTCTACAAGATATGAAATATCCAACAAAGGCTGCAAAGTACTGGCAGTGTGTTAGAGAACAGAATGTTTTCCTAGAAAACTTAATGTCTTTATCTTTTGAATGTAGACGTAATGAAGCTAAAGTTAAATGGTTAGAGAAAAAAGTAGAATCTGAAACTGATGAATATAAATTAGAAAAATACAAAATAGATTTAGACGAAGCTAGATATGGTTTAGCTAATATGCAACTTGTTGCAAAGGATAGAATGAGAGAAATTAAACTGTGGTCTGCATTAAAAAAAGAATTTAATGATGGATCTTTTGATACTAAAGATGTTAATAAACATCAATTAGAATCATATCATCACATTATGAAAAATAAAGCAGAGACATTAACATCTGGATCTAGTCAACCTGAAGTGTTTAATGTATTAGGTCAATTAAAAACAATAGAAAGAGTTAAAAAATCTGGTGAAATGATTTATAACAAGAAAGAACAAATATCTCATGACCTCGGAGCCAAAGAAAAATAAAAAACTTTTCTTTTTAATGGGGATGCCAAGGTCAGGAAATACCTTGTTGGCATCTATAATAAATCAAAATCCTGAAATAGTTTGTACAGCTAATTCTCTTACGCTTGAGATTATAAAAGATTTATATTTATTAAAAGAGACAGATGTTTTTTTAAATTATCCAGATCACAGATCATTAGATAATGTATTAGATATGGTGTATGATCTTTATTATAAAGACTGGCCTCAACGAATTATTATTGATCGGGGACCTGTAATGGCTAGTGGTAATCCAGGCAACTTTGAATTAATGCAAAAACATTTTAAACGACCTTTTAAGTGTATTGTATTATTAAGAGATCTTATGGATGTGTTAGCTTCCTACATGAAATGGTATACGGAAAACCCTGATTCTTTTGTTAATAGATTTGGTTTAAAAAATGATGAAGAAAAATTATTTAAAATTATGAATAAAGATGGAGCTGTTGCTAAAGAATTAAACGCTATTGAAAATGCATATAAAAATCCAGAAATTTGTCACTTTGTAAAGTACGATGATTTAGTTGCAAACCCTGCAGAAGAAATAAAAAAAATATATAAATTTTTAGACGAACCATATTTTAATCATAGATTTATTAATCTAGATCAAATTAAAATTAATGGACTAGAATATAATGATGGCATTGTTGGAAAAAATATGCATACTGTACGGAATGAAATTAAGAAAGAATATAACCCTTACATTGAAAAGATACCACAAATAATAAAGGAAAAATATGGACACATCAGATTTTAATTTTATATTCTTAGGTCAGTCGGTATTAAAGTATGAAGTACCTCTTGATGTATATAATGCTATTAACCATATCTATGAAACAAAATATCCTAAACTAGACCCTGCTAATAAACAGTTGGTTGGTAAAATAGAAAAGGAACATAGTTTATTTTTTGATGGACCCCCTAACAATAAAATGACTACACATAATCATTTATCACAAAACCTGTTACAATGGTTTCATACAAAATTTACACATTACTTACAATGGAATAAGGTAAAAGAATATCAAATGCATTTAAATTCTGTGTGGGTTAATAATATGTTTGAGAATGAATATAATCCAGTGCACGTTCATCAAGGATCCATGTTTACAGGTCTGTCTTCAGTAATGATTTTAAAATTACCATCAAGTTTTGGCGTAGAATACTCATCTCCAGACGCACCACAAAATGGTAGACTACAAATATTGGGATCAGCTTCTGGTCAGTTTGCAAACGTTGATTATCAACCTGATTTTAAAGAAAGGGATTTTTTTATATTTCCGTATGATATGAGACATTGTGTTTATCCATTTAATGGACCTGGAATGAGACGAACTCTTGCAGCTAATATGGATGTACAATATGACCCAATTAAAAATAGAGGAGTAAGTTAATGTACGAAAATCAAATTATAACAGAACCTAAATGGAAAAGTTGGATAATCCAAACAACCACACCATTGTTTACACCAGATCAGTGTAGGCAAATTATAGAATGTGGAAGAACACAGAAACCACAAAAAGCACAAGTAGGAATGAATAAACCTGAAGGTGGGTTAGATACAAAAAAAAGAGTTACAACAATATCTTGGATACCTTTTAAAGAAATGGGACACATGTATGAAGATCTTTATAGATTTATTATTAAAGCAAATGAAAATCATTTTGGTTTTGGAGATATAAAAATTACAGAACAAGCACAGTTTACTGAATATCCGGAAGGAGGATTCTATGATTGGCATATGGACTGTGATGTGAACATGCTACACGAACCACCGGTTAGAAAAATATCAATGACACTTTTATTAAATGATCCATCAGAGTTTGAAGGAGGAGATTTAGAACTAATGGCTCCAGGTAAGTTTGCAGAACTTAAACAAGGCCATGCGATAGTATTTGCATCATTTTTAAATCATAGAGTAAATAAAGTTAAACGAGGGGTTAGGCAATCTCTTGTTGTTTGGTTTGGAGGTAAACCTCTTAGATGATTAAAGAAGGCTTTTTTCCAACACTTATATACGCTGAAGATTTTAAATTAGACACAACTCAATTGGCACAAAATATTATACAATGGTCTAAGGAAGATAAAGGAGTTAAAAAAACAAATGTAAATGGGTGGCATAGTGAAACTAATATGCATGAAAAACCTGAATATAGACCTTTAGTAAATGAGTTATTTAAAATGGTCTATCACGTATTTAATGAAGAATTTTTAGAAAGAGAACCTAAACTAGGAAACATGTGGGCTAATATAAATTATCAAGGAGGTTATAATAAACCTCATGTACACCCTAATGCTTTATTTAGTGGAGTTTATTATGTAAAAACCCCACCTAACTGTGGACGTTTAATATGTATGGACCCTAGACCAGGTATTCAAACCTGTATGCCTACTAGAAAAAAAGGTCAGCCCCCTAAACATTTATGGAGAGAAGTTCATTTACAGCCCAAAGAAAATAGAACTATAATGTTTCCTGCATGGTTATGGCATTCGGTTGAACCTAATGAATCAAATGATATGAGAATATCAGTAAGTTTTAATTTTATACAAGATGGCTTTCAATAAATATCAAGTAATTAAAGGTGCACTTAGCTACGAGCTAGCTAATTTTATATTTAACTATTTCTTACTTAAAAGAGATGCGGTTAAATATATGTATGAAAATAACATAACATGGGATAATGGAATGTTGGGTACATGGACCGATAAACAAATTCCTAACACATACTCTCATTATTCCGATCACGTAATGGAGACATTACTAGTAAAGATGCTTCCAGTTATGGCTAAAGAAACAGGATTACAATTAGTCCCTACTTATTCATACGCTAGATTATATAAAAATGGGGACATTTTAAGACGTCATAAAGACCGACCTAGTTGTGAAATATCTACCACACTTAATTTAGGAGGAGACCCCTGGCCTATATTTATTGATGGCACAGGAGCTGATACAGTCATAGACGAATTTAAACAAGTACATAAACCTAACGCTCCAAAAGGCACTAAAGTCCTACTTGAAGTCGGCGATATGCTGGTATATAGTGGATGTGAATTAGAGCATTGGAGAGAACCGTTTGAAGGTAATACTTGCGGCCAAGTATTTCTTCATTATAACCATGTAAATGGTCCTTTTGCTGAAAAAAATAGGTTCGACAAAAGGCCGATGTTAGGACTTCCGCCAATAAGGGGGTCATAATATGATGGAGTTATATGTTACAAAAATTAGGTTTTTTACCAGGATTCAACAAACAGGTTACAGAAACCGGGGCTGAAGGCCAATGGTTTGATGGTGACAATGTTCGTTTTAGATATGGTACTCCCGAAAAAATAGGTGGTTGGACTCAGTTAGGTGATGATAAATTAACTGGTGCAGCTAGAGCTATTCATCACTGGGACGATAACGCTGGTATTAAATACGCAGCTGTAGGAACTAATAGAATTTTATATGTTTATTCAGGGGGAGTTTTTTATGACATCCATCCAATTAGAACTACTTTAACAGGTGCAAAATTTTCAAGTAGTTCTTCATCAACAACTGTTACAGTAACATGTACCGGATCTCATGGTCTAGGTGAAAACGATATTGTTATGTTTGATAGTGTGACAGGAGTACCTGCTGGATCTACTTATAGTAATGCTACTTTTGAAGACAAAAAATTTATGGTAGCTTCTGTTCCTACTACAGATACTTTTACAATTACAATGGATGTTCAGGAATCAGGGACTCCATTAACTACAAGTGATGGTAATAGCACCTCTGTATTATGTTATTATACGGTAGGGCCTTCTCAACAACTGGGTGGTTATGGTTTTGGAACAGGATTATTTGGTGGTACAGCTTTAGGACCAGCAACTACAACACTGGCTTCGGGTATTAATGACGCTGTAACTGATATTCCTTTAACCAACTCTGCTGCTTTTCCTTCTACTGGAGAAATTAGAATTGGATCAGAGGATATAAGTTTTACAGCTAATAATACTTCTACAAATATTTTAAGTGGAGGTGCCAGAGAAGTTAATGGTACAACAAAAGCCTCACATAGTGGAGGAGATACAGTGACAAACATATCTGATTATGTTGCTTGGGGTGAAGCATCTTCTGCTGACTTTACTATTGATCCAGGTTTATGGATACTAGATAACTATGGTACAAAATTAATTGCACTTATTTATAATGGTAAATGTTTTGAATGGGATGCAGCGGCAGCTGGAGCAGTTAATAATAGAGCCACGGTATTAGCAAATGCACCTACTGCATCACGTCATGTATTGGTATCTACACCCGACAGACACTTAGTATTCTTCGGAACAGAAACAACAATTGGAACAACTACAACTCAAGACGATATGTATATTAGATTCTCTTCTCAAGAGAGTATTAATCAAACTGATTCTTATACAGTTAAAGCAAACAATACGGCAGGTACACAAAGACTTGCAGATGGGTCTATGATTATGGGAGCTATCAAAGGTAGGGATGCAATTTATGTATGGACAGATACAGCGTTGTTCCTAATGAAATTCGTAGGTCAACCATTTACTTTCTCTTTTGAGCAGGTAGGAACTAACTGTGGATTATTAGGAAAGAATGCTTGTATTGAGGTTGACGGTACAGCCTACTGGATGTCTGAAAATGGTTTCTTTGCATATGATGGTCAGTTAAAATCTTTACCTTGTTTGGTAGAAGACCATGTTTATGATGACTTAAACTCTACATCACGAGATCTTGTGAACTGTGGATTAAATAATCTATTTGGAGAGATTAATTGGTTTTATTGTACTGCGGCTTCTGATGCAGTCAACAGGGTAGTAACTTATAATTATCTAGACTCCACTATTAAAAGACCTATATGGACAACAGGTACTTTACCTAGAGCAGCGTGGCAAGATTCATCTGTTTTTGCTAAACCACATGCTACTTACTATAATCCTTCTGATGATGCCTCATTCGATGTTACTGGTAATACGGACGGAAGTACGATATACTATAAACAGGAAACAGGGACCGACCAAATTAATGCAGGTGGCGCAGTAACTGCTGTGATAGGCACCATTACTTCTGGTGATTTTGACATTACTCAAAAGACAGCTAGAGGAGGTGGACAAGTTGTGGGTATGCCGGACCTTAGAGGAGACGGAGAATTTATAATGAGAATTAGCAGATTTATACCAGACTTTATTTCACAAACTGGAAACACTCAGGTTAGTTTTACAACTAAAAATTATCCAAATAGCTCAGGTACCACTACAAATTATTCGACTTCTAATACTACAACAAAAATTGATACAAGATTACGAGCAAGAGCAATTGCTTTAAAAATTGCAAACACCACTTCCTCTGAAGATTGGAAGTTAGGTACATTTAGATTAGATATACATCCAGGAGGAAGAAGGTAATGGCTTTTTACGAAGGCATCGATGAAGAAATATACGAAGGTGGTGATCACTATGTACCTATGCAACAATTTAGGTTAAACAAATTTGTACCTACAGTAAAAACTACACCTGTAACATCACCCACATCAACTAGTTATGGAATTCCAACAATATATCCATACGGTGGAGGCGGTGGTGGCGGAACTGAATATTTGGGCGCTGGTATTTTTGGAGACTTAGATCCAAACAAAACTAAAACTTTTACTAAAGAAGTATGGGAAGACGCAGACGCAAATACTCCAGGCTCAGGTGGATGGGTAACCAAAGAGGTTGAAGGATGGTTAGATCCTAAAAGTGGTCAGTACAAAACTTGGGAAGGTAAAAATATTAATCACTTAGGTATAGAAGTTCCAACTATTGCCGGTGCTTTGCTTGATAAAAGTTTTGGTAAAGGACCGCAACCGGGAGATATTAAAGGAACTTTTACTGATGGTTGGAATTCAGGATGGGAAAATATTAAAGAAGGCTGGGACGAGGAAAAAGATAAATGGTCTGGACTTTTGGGAATAGATAGAGCTAAAGCTTTTTTTCAAGGTAAAAAAGAAAATCAATGGGGAAATATTACAGATATAGACTCTCAAGAAAATCAGCCGGATGATCCAGATCCAGGTAAAATTATAACTAAAAAAACAATCCAAGATAATAAGCCCACTGGTGATGGCCCTGGCTCTTGGGGAGGTCATGGTTCTGTAGAAGCTTATGATAAATCTCAAGCAGAAACTTATTCTAGAGCAAGAGATAGACATGATTGGGCTGATGGTGGAAGAATAGGTTTTTCTGGAGGCGGTTATTTGCCAATGGGAATGTGGGGAGATATAGGAAAAGCATATGAAAAATATTTAGAAGAAAATAAAGATAGTGTAGGTCCATTAATGAGTTACAAACAATTTTGGAATCTCTACATAGATAATTTAGCTGATGGTGGAAGAGTAGGTTTAAATTTAGGGGGACTAGCAAGTATATTATAATGGCAAAGATCGTACAATCATTAACAAGAGCTGAAGAAGAATATAGCAGAGCTAATCTACAATCATTGGTCAGGGACCTTGATGGTGTAATAACAAAATTAAACTCTTCATTTCAGGATGAAGTTAAAC
>Ga0080013_1004403_pt1 | contig 13904 bp, 18 predicted proteins | sample ETNvirenome_6_85_FD_69236 | JGI IMG/M metagenome (GOLD analysis project Ga0080013, IMG submission 69236) | Marine viral communities from the Pacific Ocean - ETNP_6_85 (SPADES assembly) (version 2) | ecosystem: Environmental > Aquatic > Marine > Oceanic | place: Pacific Ocean | collected 2013-06-19
CAATTAAGTGGAGGCACGCTTACTGGTGATTTAGAAGTTCCTGACCATACCTATGGAGGACATTGGGATGGAAACATGGAAGTACCAACTAAGAATGCTATCTACGATAAAATAGATTCATTAGAAGATGCTCAAGACTTAAAGGTAGATGGGAATGGAACTGCTAATTACATACCAAAATGGGATGATACTAATACTATTACAGATTCTATAATTGTTGAGAACGGAGGTAAAGTAGGAATAGGAACATCTTCTCCAATGGAGAAACTATATATACACTCCTCAAGTGGTGATGCGCGTATAGGTATAAGTGCTCCAACAGGAAGTGATGCAGAGGTTGTGTTCGTTAATAATGGTACAGTCCAGTATTCAATTGGGCACGATGATGGAACTGATAATTTTGTTATTGGGGGGACTAACGTTGATACCCCTATGGTATCCGTTGATAAATCGGGGAATGTTGGTATCGGAGCGACTTCTCTTCAATCCAAACTAGATATTCTTGGAACTACAACTACAAGTAGTGCTAACTTGCTAAGGCTAAGGAGCACTTCTGTTTCTCCGAATGCTCCAGAAAAACTAGCATCGTTCCACTATAATACGACTACAGAAAGAGGTTTTATATCTGTAAATCAATATGCCGTCGCATACAGCACGTCTTCAGATTACAGATTAAAAGAAAATATTGTACCAATATCTGATAGTATAGAAAGATTAAAAGAGTTGAACCCTTGTAGATTTAACTTTATAGAAGGGGGCCCTGAATATGTAGTAGACGGGTTTATAGCCCACGAAGCTGCGCAGGTTATACCTGAAGCTGTAACGGGTGAAAAAGATGCTGTAGACGAAAACAACGACCCAATATATCAAGGTATTGATCAAAGTAAAGTAGTACCTTTACTAACAGCCGCTCTACAAGAGGCTATAAGTAAAATAGAACAATTAGAAGCAAGAATACAAACACTAGAAGAAAACTAAAAATACTTAAAATTTTAAAAAATGGCAATTATCTACAAATGGGATATTCCGTCGATGGATTCCTACATTCATTCAGAAGGTAAAGACAACGTAATTTACACTGTACATTACAGATATACAGGCTCGGAGGAATCCGAAGGGGAGAATTATTCTTCAACTAGTATTGGAACTCAAAGTTATACATACGTAGAAGGGGAGGATTTTGTTCCGTATGAAGATACAGAAGCTTTTGAGAACATAGTTGTTGAATGGCTAGAAGAATCATTAGATGTACCTGCGATGCAGGCAAGCATAGCTGCAGATATAGAGTCTCAGATTACTCCGAAAGAGGAGAAGTTATCCTTCACATGGCAAAATACTGTACCCCCTGAGGAAGAAGAAGAATAAATTAATACTAAAAAAGTCAAATTACAGGTAATAATATAATAACTAATAGCCATAACTAAAAGGCAATAAACAAACAGTAAATTAAATTTAATTAAAATGAAAAACGCTAAAGTAGAGGGCATCGCTCAAGATGTAAAGAAGATTTCTGAAGACGAATTAAAATCAGTTCAAACAAAAGTAAACAGCATTAACCAAGTTCAACTACAAGTGGGGGGATTAGAAATCCAAAAGAATGTAGCTATTGAACAATTAAAAGTTTTACAACAAGAGCTCCAGGCAATACAAGCAGAGCTTGAAGGCAAATATGGTAAAGTGTCTGTTAACTTAACTGACGGTAGTATATCTGAACTAATAGAAGATGAGGTTGACGGGAGCGATTAAAAGAATATAAATACCGAGGAGGGGGAAGGGGACTTGAATAATAAAGAGTTGTAAGATCTTCAACTTTATGATAGCTATATAACAATAAAAAAATGGCAATGACAACCTCACAACGAAATTATTTGAAACACAACTGGATGACTTTTGCAAATTTAATACTGCTGCTAACTTTAGTCTACAATTACGCCACCAGCCAGCAGGAAATACGGGATGATATTAACAGCTTAAAGAAGCACGCTAACGACGAAGTACGTCACATGCCCTTCGATAAGAAGATACAGATATTTGTTCCGAGAGTAGAGTTAGATTCAAGATTAGAGAGCATTGAAGAGCACCAACGGAGTTTCGCAATCAAACAAGAAGCTATGTATAAACTATTACTAGAAAGTAAATCAAGATAAATAAATATGAGAAAAACAATAGCACTAGCTGGGATAATCTTATTCTTAGCCTGCGCTGAAACGCAAGACTGTAGATGTGAACCGATAGAGGAAGCTCAAAAGAAAGGGGTGATGTCAAAAGGTTCAGCAACTCCCTTGTCTGGAACAGGAACAGAGGGTGACCCATATTTGATTAGCTTAAGTGGTATGACCGGCCAAGTAAATATCGAGCCAGGATCTTACGAGTACTGGGAAACGACTGGAGATTTGAATCTTAATGGAAATACGATTGAAGTTGCTAATATTCAGTTATTTGTAAATGGCTATTTAAATGGTGGAGGAACAGTTAATGCTTCTAGCTCAACTATATGTATAAAGAATGCTATTCAAAACAATCCAACAATTGAATTAGATAATTCAGTAGTAAATGAAAACACAAATAACTGTTCATCTTTAGGAGTTGATGATTATGAACACTACTCTTGCCCAGAAGGTCAGACAATGATTTGTGAATAACCTAACCCCTTTACCCCCTTTTGAAGCTTAGTAAATACTGGGTAGAACCCGTAATATATACTATAAACCAACTAATTATTAATTTTTAAATACCAAAACCATGACGTATTTTTATTACAAAACCACCTCATCCCCAAGCGAAGAGCGTGTATCAAAAAAGACGGTTTCTCTCTGGAACCATTTATCTGCAAAAAAGAATTGGAGAATTGTCCAATTGGTTAACGGATATCTGCAAGCAGAGTATAAACACCTCGATAATGAGGACCAATGGGTAGATGCTACCCGGAGAGCCTCTGTTGCCGAAGCAGAGAAAGCGATTGATGAATCCATCGAGCATTATAAAAAGAAATTAAAATTCCTTGACGGTCCAATCGTGATCAAAACTTTTGAGGAAGAAGAGGCTAAATAGATGTTAGAGGTGTTCATAGCTATCGGAATAGGGAGTATATTAGTAGTAGGGAGTATATTATTCCACTTCTACTTTATAGAGGATTAAAATATAATTAAATTAAATTCAATTAAAATGTCAGACGCAATAGTCAAGAATCTTAACTTTGGAGACGAAGCTAAAAATAAAATATTTGAAGGAGTAACAAAACTAACAAAAGCTGTAAGCTCCACACTAGGAGCGAGTGGTAAATGTGTAATCCTCGAAGACAATAACGGAAAACCTGTTATTACAAAAGACGGTGTAACGGTAGCGAATAACATAGTGCTATTGGACCCTGTAGAGAATATGGGGGCAACCCTATTAAAGCAAGCTGCCCAGAGGACAGTAAGCGAGGCTGGCGATGGAACCACCACGGCAACGGTATTGGCGCGCGCAATCCTAGAAGAGGCATATCAAGCGCTTAAATCGCAAAGTACTCGTGACTTAAAAGAAGGTATCAACAAGGGTGTTGAAAAGGTTATTGCTTACTTAGAGAAGGAAGCTATAGCAGTAGAAGACGAGATGATTGATCAAGTAGCCACGATATCAGCTAACAATGACATCGAACTTGGGAAAATCATTAGTGATGCTTTTAAAGCAGTCGATAGAACAGGTATCGTTATAATGCAAGAGACTGACCAATCAGATACAGCTGTTGAGATTGTTGAAGGGGTTCAGTATGACAAAGGGTTAAAGAGTCACCACTTTATTACGAACAAAGATTCTGGTTCTGCAGTATTAGATAATCCTCTAGTACTTATTGTAGAATCACAAATTCCAAATATAAGACGTATTCAGAGTGTACTCGAATATGTTATTAAGAATAAAAGGTCTTTACTTGTTATAGCGGATGTTGAACCGCAGGTGTTGAACACATTAGCAATGAATAAGATAAAGGGTAACCTGAAAATCAACGTGATAGATCTGCCTACATACGGTATTAGCCGAAAAGAAATAGCAATGGATTTAGCCATGCTAACAGGGGCTAAAATCATCAATGAAGAACTAGGGGATGATATGGATTTTATTGATCCTGAGTTTTTAGGGGAGTGTATAAAAGCCACCACAACTAACGAAGAAACTATATTACAAGTTGATAAGGGCACAGAAGAGATCGACGCCCAAATAGAGAGTATTAAGGAAGATCTAGAGAGACCTTCGTTCGCTTCTCATAGAACAAGATTAGAAATAAGATTAGCTCGTCTTACATCAAAAATGGCGATTGTGAAGGTGGGTGCTGATTCAGAGGTAGAGCTTAAAGAAAAAAGAGACAGGGTCGAAGATGCTATCTGCGCAACTAAAGCAGCTATAAAAGAAGGTATAGTCCCTGGAGGAGGAATCGCTTTGTTAAATGCTTCTACTCTTATTAAAAGTAAAAGTGAAGGCGAAAAAGTTTTGTTAGAAGCAATCAAATCTCCTTACAGAACAATACTAGCCAATGCTGGTTTACCAGAGGTCTATCCTCAGAGGAAAAATAGAGGACTAGATGTCACCACAGGAAAAGAGGTGCACATGGTTAAACACGGGATCATAGATCCAGTTCTAGTAACAAAAAGCGCACTTAAAAACGCGGCTTCCGTGGCTACGACTATTATTTCTACTGATTGTGTAATCAATAACTTAAGAGTAGGATAATGAAAGCAGTTGGAAGATTTTTAATAGTATCAAAAGAAAAACAACAGCCCTCCAAAACAAAAGGGGGGTTACTGTTGACAGAAAACCAGAAAGAAGATATACGTTATGCAAAAGCGAAAGTAGTATCTGCTGGTGACGAAATTATAGGTATAACAGAAAATGATGTTATCTATTATGATAAACATGCTGGGCACCAAATAGAATTTGACAATGTTATATACCAAGTTATAAAAGCTGGGGATGTAGTCGTTATATTATGAGGAAGTTAGAAGCCTCGGACCTTAGAAAGATAAGTCTTCTTAAACATTATCGTATTGTAAGGAGATGGGCTTGTCGGAATTACGGGTTAAATGATGCAGATCTTGAGCTCTTAATATACTTTGACTGTATGGACTTCTTTAGCAAGAATGACTTTAAAACAGGTGTTTATGCTTATAGCTGGGATAATAACAGGTTCTCGAGACTTTTAAAAGAGGGGTGGATAGTTGTGTGGAGGCATGGTAATAAAAAAGACAAACAATACAGTTTATATAAGGTAGCTCTAAAAGCTAATATGATGATATCTAGAATATACAGGATATTATTAGGGGACGAGCCTGTACCAACAGGTAGACGACAACCAGTGATGAAGAGTAATGCTTATACGGATACGGTGTTAAGAACAGCAATAAAGAATATAAACAACGATAAAAAATAATAATATGGGAATATTTGGTGCAGCTTTCAGAGCGGGGTCAGCGAGCTCAGCGAGATCCGCGGGATCCAGGGTATCAGCGGGATTAGCAATGCTCGGCTTATTTGGAAATAAGAGAGCGGGAGCGAGAGTGCAAGCTAAGCGACAAGCTAAACAAGCAAAAATAGATAAGTACCTAGCTTCCGGCGGAGTATTTGGCAAGGCTGTAGCTAAGGCTCGAGCTAAGAAACAGGCTAGGCAAGCTAATGCAGGGTCTCATATAGGAGGTATAATTGGGAACAAATCAGGAACGAGTGCAGGTTTCGCAGGGACAAGAGGAACATCTGGAATGAGCACATCTCAATCCATTATGCCTTTTGGGGGAACTAGCTTAACAGGAGGTGTTGGAGTAGGAGATCCTGCTGCCGCACTTGTGAATCAAGAAGTGGATCCCACTGTAGGTAACCCACAAATAGCGATGGCCGCGGAACAATTCGAAAAACCCGCAGGTCCTTCAGATTTCTCTAAACCCGCTTCATTAGTAGATTCTTTCGATCCTAGGTCTAAGCACACAGCAGCGGGAGTATTCGGCGATTCAGTTAGTCGCCAGAAGAGCGTGGAAGCATATTCAAAGAATTGGAGTCACCTAATATAAACAATAAAAATAACCATGAGTAATCCGTTAGAATCAAGCAGTATTTTACAAAGTGTATTCTTTAAATTAAAAACAAAAGAAGACGCATTAAATCTGGATAAGTCTTGCAAAAGTCAACCAGGAACACCTATAACACAACGAGCAAAAAAATAAACATTATGGCATTTAAAATGACGCATCAAGTATCTGGAATTGGGGACCCGATTACGGATACATCTTCCAAGAAAAAACCTAAAGTAGGCTCAGTGCACGCTTCCGGGAACACTGCCCTGTCATTTAAGGAAGGTTCACCCAATTACTCAAAAATACCAAGTAATAGTAAGTTGACTAGAAGAGAAATATATCAAAAACGACGGTTGAAGCAACGTAGTGACCCTAGCCACAGAAAAATTTAGATGTCAAGCGTTGTCAAATAATGAATAAAATATCCCAAGGGCTGACCGGAGGATAAAAATAAAAAATAACGTATAACAACTATACCTATTAAATCTAATCAAATGAAAAAAATCAAAGAGGAACACCTAAAAGAGATCGTAGCTCTAGAAACAAAGTTAAACAAACTCTTTGGGGATATTGGGGTACTTGAGACCCAGAAGCATGTCACCTTACATACAGTAGCGACCGTCAATAAAGACTTAGAGGACTTAAAAACTGTTCTAGAAAAAGAATATGGGAAAGTCCATATTAACCTAGAGACAGGGGAATATACCAATATTGAAGAGGATGAATAGTCTTATAAGAAAGATAAGTATCGGATCAGATTATAAAAACGAGGCAATGCACTACGCTGTAGGCCAACGCGTATATGGAGGTCACGAGATTGCTAATATTTTATTTGATGATCAGGACTCTTCTTATAATATATATATAAAGAAACACAGTGAAATATTGCCTTGGAAGAAATTCAACTCTAATATGGCTATAGCGGTCGAATACGATTTAGAATACTAATGAAGAGCCTGTACAGTTTCATCGTTAAACCTTTTGATAAGAGATATAATAATGAAAAGAAGGTGGGTGACAATAGCCTGCTAACCAACAACAATATAGAGAGCTTTCGTCACATAAGTAAAAAAGCAATTGTTGTAGAGGTTCCAGCTGCTTTCTCTACAGAGATAAAGTCAGGGGACACAGTTATGATCCATCATAATATATTTAGAAGATACTATGATGTAAAGGGAAATGAAAAAAATGGGAGTACATATTTCAAAGACAATCTGTACTTCGCAACATTAGAACAAGTGTACGCTTACAAAAACGAGAGTGGGTGGAAATCAAACTTGGACTACTGTTTTATAAAACCGCTTAAAGAAATAGACTCATATTCGACCGATAAAGAGAGAAAGCATATTGGTATACTAAAATACGATAATAGCTCCTTAAATGGGCTTAAAATAGCTTCAGGGGATTTGGTTGGATTTATGCCAAAGAGAGAGTTCGAGTTTGTATTTAATGATGAGCGGTTATATTGTATGAAATCTAATGATATAGCTATTAAATATGAGTACCAAGGAAACGAAGAAGAATATAATCCGAGCTGGGCGCAAAGCGGTTGAAGAACTGATTAAGGTTGCAAAAGAACCTATAGTTGATTCAGGAGAAGACATTACAGCTGATAGGCTAAAGAACGCTGCGGCTACAAAAAAATTAGCAATCTTTGATGCTTTTGAAATATTAACGAGGATAGATGAAGAGGAATCTTTACTAGAGGATAATAGCAAGAACAGTAAAGGAGCTAAGTTCAAAGGGTTTGCAGAAGGGAGATCTAAATGAGTTACGACGGGAAATTATTAAGAATACTACCGGATTACATTGATGAATCAATACTTAAGAAAAAGAATAGATACAAACAATGGGAATATGGATATGACAAAGACAGTGATGTAATTGTTATTAGTAAGACCGGAGAAGTGGGGGAAGTATACGAAATACAGAACCTAAAAATAGCACTACCAAAACCTAAGAAAGTCTATACCTCAAAAGGTAAGATGTGGGAGAAAATAAATTACCCTAAGGAATTGGATAAAATTAAGAATGTATTCGAATGGAATAACTATCCAGAACATTTCAAAGAGAGGTGGTATGATTACATTGACAAAGAATTTGAGCATAGAGATAGGGGTTTCTGGTTTAATAACAATGGTAAACCCACATATTTGACAGGTACCCATTATATGTACTTGCAATGGAGTAAGATAGATGTCGGGGCAGCAGATTTTAGAGAATCTAATAGGCTGTTCTTTATATTTTGGGAAGCGTGCAAAGCGGATCCTCGGTGCTACGGAATGTGCTACCTTAAGAACAGACGTTCCGGTTTCTCCTTCATGGCCTCTGGAGAAGCTGTAAATCTAGCTACAATGTCTAGTGATTCCAGATATGGAATTTTATCTAAGACGGGGGCTGATGCTAAGAAGATGTTCACTGATAAAGTGGTACCGATATCAATTAATTATCCTTTCTTTTTCAAGCCGATACAAGACGGTATGGATAGGCCCAAAACAGAATTAGCTTACCGGGTGCCGGCGTCGAAGCTAACAAGGAAAAAGCTAAGTCAAGGAGAGACTCCCGAGGAGTTAGAAGGATTAGATACCACAATTGACTGGAAAAATACAGGAGACAACTCTTATGATGGTGAAAAATTAAAGTTATTAGTTCACGATGAGAGTGGTAAATGGGAAAAGCCTGATAATATACTAAACAACTGGAGGGTAACGAAAACCTGTTTAAGATTAGGTAGTCGCATTATTGGAAAGTGTTTAATGGGCTCAACATCAAATGCTTTAGATAAAGGAGGTAAGAACTTTAAAAAGTTATACTACAATTCAGATGTAACAAAAAGAAACCGAAACGGGCAAACATCCTCGGGGTTATATAGTTTATTTATCCCAATGGAATGGAACTACGAAGGATTTATTGATGTATACGGCAATCCAGTATTGGAAACTCCTCCAAAGCCTGTCCAAGGGCCATTAAATGAGGAGATTGACCAAGGAGTTATTGAGCATTGGCAGAATGAAGTTGAAGGTCTTAAAAGTGACCAGGAGGGTTTGAACGAATATTACAGACAGTTCCCTCGTACAGAGAAGCACGCGTTTAGAGATGAAGCTAAGCAATCATTATTCAATTTGACAAAGATATACCAACAGATAGACTATAATGATGATATCGGGACTAGCGATTTAGTGACTAGAGGAAGTTTTCAATGGGAGAATGGAGAAAAAGATTCACGGGTTATATTCTCGCCTAATGAAAGCGGTAGGTTCCGTATCACCTGGATTCCTCCGAAAAACCTCCAAAACCGTGTAATAATAAAGAATGGTATCAAATACCCTGGTAATGAGCACATAGGAGCTTTTGGCTGCGATAGCTACGATATATCAGGCACTGTAGATAAAAGAGGTTCTAAAGGAGCTTTGCATGGACTTACTAAATTTAGCATGGAGGATGCTCCTCCTAACACATTATTCTTAGAATATATAGCTAGGCCTCAAACTGCTGAGATATTCTTCGAAGATGTATTGATGGCATGCGTATTTTACGGTATGCCTATATTGTGTGAGAACAACAAGCCGAGATTGTTATACCATTTCAAAAGAAGAGGATACAGGGGATTCTCAATGAATAGACCGGATAAACTTTGGAATAAATTGTCAGTAACAGAAAGAGATATTGGGGGTATACCGAATTCGAGTGAAGATATAAAACAAGCTCACGCAGCAGCTATTGAAAGTTATATTGAAAATTACGTAGGGGAGATCTCTGAAGGAAAGTATGGAGATATGTATTTACAAAAGACCTTAGAAGATTGGTCTACATTTAATATAAATAACAGAACAAAACACGATGCAACCATAAGCTCTGGGCTAGCTATAATGGCTTGCAATAAAGACCGATATAGGCCATCTGCCCAAAGAACGACGAATAAAACCGTCTTAGGATTCAAGAAATACAATAATAAAGGATATAGTTCAAAAATAATATAATAGATGATTAGCACTAATTATAATAGCTCATTTCCAAATCAGGTAGTACCAGACGAGGAAAAACAATCGCTTGAATATGGATTATCTGTAGCAAGAGCTATTGAGAATGAGTGGTTCAAAGGCAGCCGAGGAGGTTCGCGATTTACTACAAATTCCCAAGAGTTCCATAGAAGAAAATTATATGCTCGAGGGGAACAGTCAGTTCAAAAGTATAAGAACGAGTTATCTATAAATGGTGATTTATCTTATATGAACCTAGATTGGAAGCCAATTCCAATAATACCTAAGTTCGTGGATATTGTTGTTAATGGAATGTCTCAACGGAATTTCGAAATACAAGCAACAGCTCAGGATGCTATCGCTAGAAAGAAAAGGACAGAATATGCGGATCAGCTTTTAGCTGATATGAACAGCTACAAGGAATTAATGGAATTATCGGAAGCATCTGGTATGAATTTATTTTCTGTAGACGATCCCTCTAAATTACCGAAAACGAAGGAGGAGTTTGAGGTTCACATGCAAATGGACTATAAAGAATCCATAGAAATCGCATTAGAAGAACTTATAAATAATTCTTTAGATAAGAATAAATACGACGAAATCAGAAAGAAAATAGTATATGATTTAGTTGTATTAGGGATTGGTGGATGTAAAACTCAGTATAATAAATCTAACGGGCTAGAAATTAAACATGTGGATCCGGCTAACCTGGTTTATTCTTATACGGAAGACCCTAACTTTGAAGACTTATACTATGTAGGAGAGAAGAGGAGAGTCAGTTTACCTGAATTAATGAAGCAATTCCCCCACTTATCTTCTGAGGAATTAGAAAAGATACAAAAAACAAGCAGTAGATCGGATGGTTCTGCCGATTACGGAGGAGGGGATGATGAAAACACTGTAAGCGTTTTATACTTTGAGTATAAGACATATATGAATCAAGTATTTAAAATTAAACAGACAGATAGTGGTCTAGAGAAATCATTAGAAAAAACAGACTTCTTTAACCCACCTCCAGCTGATACTTTTAAGAGAGTAAGTAGAACGATAGAAGTTCTCTATACAGGAGCTAAGATATTAGGTCAAGAAACTATGCTAGAATGGAAATTAGCAGAGAATATGACAAGGCCTTTAGCGAACTCTCCTAAAGTAACTATGAATTACTCAATATGTGCCCCTAGGTTGTATAAAGGTAAGATTGAATCAACGGTAAGCAGAATTACAGGTTTCGCTGATATGATCCAACTTGCTCACCTTAAACTACAACAAGTTACAGCAAGAATAGTTCCTGATGGTGTATATGTGGATGTTGACGGATTAGCTGAAGTGGACTTAGGTAATGGTACAAACTACAATCCAGCAGAAGCACTTAATATGTTCTTCCAAACAGGTTCTATCGTAGGTAGATCACTTACTCAAGAAGGGGATATGAATAGGGGTAAGATACCTATCCAGGAATTACAAACATCGGCTGGACAAGGTAAAATTGGTTCGCTTATAAATACATACCAGTATTACCTGCAGATGATACGCGACGTAACAGGTCTTAATGAAGCCCGGGATGGTAGTACTCCAGATAAGAATGCTCTTGTAGGACTACAGAAGCTGGCTGCGGCTAACTCAAACACAGCAACTAGGCACATATTACAAGGGATTACTTTTATTACGCTTAGAACGTGTGAAAACATCTCGTTGAAAGTGAAGGATATTATCGAATTTGCTTTAACAGGAGAGTCTCTTATAGAGAGTATAAATGAATTTAACGTGAATACATTAAATGAGATTTCATCTCTACATTTACACGATTTTGGAATTTATCTAGAATTAGAGCCTGATGAAGAGGAGAAACAGTTGTTAGAGAGTAACATACAAATTGCACTGCAAGCAGGTATGATACACCTTGACGACGCCGTCGACCTTAGAAATATATCAAATATATCTTTAGCTAATAAATATCTGAGGCTAAAGCGTCGAAAAAAACAAGAAGAAGATCAAGCTGCCCAGCAAGCAAATATCCAAGCTCAAGCACAAGCAAACGCGGAAGCTACAGAAAGAGCAGGATTAGTAGAAGTGCAGAAACAGCAAGCTCTTACAGAGAGTAAGTTGCAATTAGAGCAGGGTAAAGCTCAATTCGATATAAACAAATTAGAACGCGAAGCTGAAATCAAGATGCGTTTAATGGAGCTAGAATTTAATTTCAATAAACAACTAGCTGAGGTACACGCTGGAGCGAGTAGGGATAAAGAGTCTTATAAAGAAGATAGAAAAGACGAGCGTACCAAAATACAAGCATCACAACAAAGTGAGCTTATAAATCAAAGACAAAGTGAGTCATCCCCTAAAAATTTCGAATCTGCAGGATTTGATGTGCTAGGAGGATTTGGTTTGGGGCAATTCGAACCTAAATAGAATATTTATTAATTTTATATTATTATATCATGTCAGAAAACGTAAAACAAGAAGGGGACTTTAAAATGAAAAAGAAGTCTAGGAAGCCAAAGCAACTATCGAAAAAAGATAACGTCGTGAAGGTTACTATAGACAGCGCCCCTGTAGACGAAGTAAAAGAGGAAGACATTCCTAAGGTTACCATAACGGAACCCAAAACTAAAGAGGCAGAAGCTGCTAAAGTTGAATTAAAGGAAGTTGTTGAAGAAGTTGTTGAAGAAGCTGGTGAAGAGGAAGTGCAGATCGTGCAGATTGAAGAAGAGGATACAGACGAACAGATTCAAGAATTAGGAGAACAGGCTGTAGAGACTACCGCTCGAGGGGAGGAGTTAGGAATTCAAATACCGGAGAACATTGAAAAGGTGATTGGGTTTATGAATGAAACCGGGGGGACCTTAGAAGACTACGTCCGTCTTAACTCTGATTATTCAGATGTTAACGAAAGCGTATTATTAAAAGAATATTATAAACAAAGTAAACCTCACTTAGATTCAGACGATATAGAAATCTTAATGGATGATTTCGAATATGATGAAGAGATAGACGAGGATAAAGATATACGCAAGAAGAAACTTGCGTTCAAAGAAGAAGTTGCGAAAGCCAAGGGTTTTCTTGAAGATTTAAAGGGTAAATATTACGACGAGATCAAGTTGAGACCGGGAACTACCCAAAAACAACAAGAGGCTGTTGACTTTTTTAACAGATATAATGAAGAGCAATCTACCATACAAAAGCGAAGAGACGTTTTTCAATCCAAGACAAATAGTTTTTTCTCCGAAGATTTCAAAGGTTTTGATTTCAGTTTAGGAGATAAAAAATTCCGTTACGGATTAAAAGACACTTCAAAAGTAGCAAATACACAATCAGATTTAAACAATTTCGTAGGAAAGTTTCTGAATGAAAAAGGAGAAATAGCTGATTATAACGGTTACCATAAAGCGATGTATGTTGCGGGAAATGCTGACAAGGTTATTAACCATTTTTACGAACAAGGCAAGGCGGATGCAATAAAAGATATTACAGCTAAGTCCAAGAACATTAACGCGGCCCCAAGACAGGTTGCTCCTAGTGGAGAGTTTGTAAATGGAGTAAGAGTCAAATCAGTAAGCGGAGAGAGCCCTTCAAAGTTAAGAATAAAAAAAATAAAACTTTAACAATTAAAATTATTTAAAATGGCTTTTACACCAGCATTTGGGGACTTAGTCCCATCAGCAAAATTGCAAGCAACGTCAGGAAATTATATTGATTTCACTAGTGACACAGGAAACAATTTCGCACAACAATATCTACCAGAAATCTACGAAGCAGAAGTTGAAAGATACGGAAACCGTACTTTAAATGGATTCTTACGTATGGTAGGGGCAGAAATGCCTATGACTTCAGACCAAGTAGTTTGGAGTGAACAAAACAGATTACATATTTCTTACGATAAGTGTAT
>Ga0080013_1004404_pt1 | contig 13902 bp, 19 predicted proteins | sample ETNvirenome_6_85_FD_69236 | JGI IMG/M metagenome (GOLD analysis project Ga0080013, IMG submission 69236) | Marine viral communities from the Pacific Ocean - ETNP_6_85 (SPADES assembly) (version 2) | ecosystem: Environmental > Aquatic > Marine > Oceanic | place: Pacific Ocean | collected 2013-06-19
GGACATCATCTTTTTTTTCATAAGCTCCAATTGGAACAAAGCCACCAGTAGTTCTATAATCTTTTTCTAATCCTCCTAGATTCATGATACCTCCAGGAGCTTTTCTAACTCTCTTTGGTAATCCACCTTTAGCATTACCGAATTCTATTATTTCGAAACCGCTTTCATAACCTGCGTTTGCAAGGACTTCTTCTTTTGTTATTTCTCCGTTTTGAATTCTCATCCAGTCTTCTTGTGAGATAGGTACCATCGTGCCATCTGGAGCCGTAATGACTACTTTAGTTAAAGTATCTATATTATTATAAATATCTAATTCTTCTCGCGTTGCTGGTTGAGCCATTCTAGGAACTTGTTCCTCTTCCACATCAGATTTTCTAACAATCCAATCTGAGTTAGCATAACGAGCTCTGCCACCGTGTCTCAAACCTGCGATACCACCTTTCGCTCCCCAGTAATCTGCGGGGCTTCTATCAATTTGGTCTATGTAGTCTTCATAAGATCCAGTGAAACCTTCTCTTACAGCTTTTAAAAATTCTTCCATCATAAATGGACCTTCGCCCATACCGGGATCGGAAGCCATCTGCATGTTTTCTGTAGCAGGTGCTTGACCCCTAAGCATGTCCATCCAGTCACCACTATCAAAGAAAATTTCAAAATCAAATTCATATATCTCTTGGTTTATTCCACCTGAGTTCCATACATTCCATGCGCCCTCTCTAGGGTTTGCTGTGTTGTATTTAACTTGTTCACCCATAAGATCGATTCCTGTTTCTTGTTGAAGGCCGAATGGAGTAATTACTTCTTCATCCATTTCCATTACTTCAAATTCTTCAGGTCCTCTTGCATATCTCTTTCTTTGTTTATTCGGTATGGACATCAGTCCACCCTTAGCTGCCACGGCAGTAAAATCGGTAACATCGGCTTTAGTTGTTGGTACTCCTGATACAGTCATAGGTGTTAAGTTAAGATCAACAGCTGCTTGTGCCTCGAAACCAGCTGCTTCAGCTTGTGCCATGTAATCATCATAAGCTGCTTGTTGCATCTCATTTTTCTTCTGTTGATCTTTGAAGGCCCCATATGTAGATAAGGCTGCTATTCCTGTTTTAACTAAATTACTGTAGTCTTTAGCACCTTCAGCGCCTGTTACAAAGTCCCATACTTTTTTGTACCATTTATCTGCCATTATTTCTAATTCCTTAATGTATGATTATATATGAAAATCGCAGGGATTACACCTGAACCTATCACTTTACTTGTTTTTTTGTTCATCGTCAATATCATCTTATAGTTCCCCGCTGCCGGCTCCTAGATGAATAGCAGCAACTTTTAAATGTACATCTCTTCGGATGTGTTCTCTTTTAGTGGCTGTAGCAACGTCATTTACATCGTCGTCAGCTTCTTTATCAGAGAAATATTCTCTACCTGTTTCCATATTAGTCAAAGTTATCTCGCATTCAGGGGTGATTACATGGGTTCTTTTACCATCTATTATCTCATATCTGCTTTTTGCTTTGGTTTCTATAAAAGGCATAGTTTCCTAGGATCGACTTGTTTGTAGCACAGATGCAGTCATTTTTACAACATTAGTTGTGGGTGTTTTCATTTTTAATATATCTCCTGCTTCTAAAATAAGCACATTATTAAAGGTTAATAAACTAACACTGGCATCTGTATTTACAGTAACCGTGTCGTATTCAAAATCGGTGGTGCTAGATAAATCATACACGGTAATATCAACCACTAAATTAGCACTATGGGTGTTATATAATTTAATAGATTTAATAATAGATGTGGTTTCATCAGGCACTGTATACATATCAACATTGGATCCTGCTGAACTAATTACTGCTTGAATATTTTTATAGATATTAGCCATTATGATAAAAAGAAATTAAACCTTTCACTGTCATCCTTTTCAGGTTGTTGATAGGTTGAATTTAATTGTTCTATAACCGAGCTTATGGCTCTATTAATTTGACGTTGATTATCTTCTGTATACTCTTTTCTAGGCTCAGGTAATCTAACTACAATTTTTGCCATTACCTTCTCCCATCTGCTTGAACATCCACTTGGAACGTTCCATAGCGCCAGGTTTCTCCAGCATTTTCATTTTCAATTTTTAGATTCGCATATCTTCCTCGAGCTCGAGTATCAAATTTTTGTGAGGTAGAAATAACACTAAAAGGACTATAGGTACTATTGGCTGCTGAATCCGATGGGTAATTTTTAACTCCCATCGTAACTTTAGCTGTACCTGTTAATGTTTTAAAATCAGGAAGAAATCTTCTCATGGCTATGAAATATTCTCCCATTCCTTTATCAGTTTGAATGGCAAAGTCATAAGACTGAAGAGAAGATGTTAAAGCGGTAACGGTTCCATCAGAATTAATTTGATCATTTCCTATGTCGTGTTGAAAATAAACGGTTTGGCCAAGTCCTGTTTCTCCTACAATAGTAGGAGTAGTTCCTGTTGCAGAACTATTAAATTGAGTAGCATAAGGTTTAGGATAAACAATGGAATCAATCCATGTTGTTCTAATAGCATTTGTATTAGTGCCTGTATACCAGACACCGGTAGGGAGCTGAGTTTTTTCACCGTAATTATGAACGACATAACGATCATTATAATTTGATCCTTCAGTTGGATAATACCAAATGACTTCGGTATATAGATTATTAATTCCTGCAGCCACTTGTTGGCCTTTAGTTGTATCAAAATTATCAAAAACATAGTCTTCTACAGAACAGGACAATGAGTTAACCGTACCATCAAAGGAGAAGAAACCATTGTTTCCTACCCAGTACGCAACCCCATCTATTTCACAACATGCGTTCTGACCTAGTAATCCACAGTTAGTACCTACTTGTTCAAAGCCAAATGTAAAGGGAGAGCCTACAAATTTCATAGAATATAAAGCATTGTCGGTCCATACCAGAATATTTTCTTTTCCTTTGATGGCCCCCATAATTTTGGTACCATCTTGAAGTCTTTGGGTTCCTGCACTGTTGTCAGCCGCCGGTGCAAAGACATTAATTTGTTCTTGATTAGAAAATCTTATAAACATATCATCTTGAGTAGAGCTCGTTCCAATAGTTGTTTCCGTTCCTAAATGAATTAAGTGCCGAGTCGTTGGAGAAACTAAGGTTAGTCGACTGGCTGTCGGGTTTCCAACAGTTCCACTAATTGCTGTTACATAATTTGTAGTTAGCATTGAAGCTGGTGTAGTAAATTTTGCAGAACCCGCAACTCCTGAATCCCATGTAAAAGTTTTACCATTTGCAACGGTTGCAACTAAAACTTCTCCCCAGTTGCCTAAAGACCAAAGCCCTGGTTCTAAGGTAACGTTGGATGCATTAACTGCATCGCCATATCCCGTCCATGTGGAAGCATCATAAACAGTGGCTCCATCAGAGTGAGCTTGACCATTGGAAGTACCTGCCGTTGCTGTTCCTAAAGCTCCTCTAGTAGCTCCAGTTAAATCATTAGTAGAGACTCCAGTATAAGTAATTAATTCTGCATCAGGAATAGTTCCAACAGCAATAGTTCCTGAAGGGTCAGGAAAACCAGTGGCAGAAGTTAAAGTAACTGAAGTTCCGGATCCACCCGTTCCAGCGGTATCGGCATTTAAAGCTCCATCTAAATCGTTTGTTAAAGAACCCGTAATAGTTCCACCAAAATTTCCTACACCATATCCATAACCATAAGTTTGTTCCGAAGGCCCAACGCTTTGATAAGGTTGAACTTTCGCAGAACTGCCTGAAGTTAAATTAGATCCTGACCCATTAGCTTCTGCGCTCGGTGAGGTAATTGTAAAAGTAACTGAAGTAGGAACTGTAATCACTTGACAAATTTTATCTTCGAATAAAGTTGCGGATAAACTCGAAGCACTAGGCATCGACACAGAGTCTAAAACCACCATATCCCCTACCTCTAATGAATGAGCAGAAGAAGTTGTTATCGTAATGGAAGTACCTGGTGAAGTGCTGTTTGTTGTTAAAGTTGAACTGGTAAAAGTAATTTGAGCACCCGCATTATTAGAGCGCCAAGGAGTAATATTATGTACAGCTCCTTCGAAATAAATAAGTAAAAACTTATCGGTTCCAATACCGACGTATCTATTGCCGTCTGTATCTACAAAAGAGTGTTGCTTTCTTGCGACTCCACAAATCGTATCGGTTAATAAAGAAGACCATCCTCCTACTTTTTCAGGAAGATTATATCTCCATCTAACATTATCTGAATCTACCCAACGATCGGTTGCTCCGACAGCAGTGTCCTGCTTGTCGACACCCGGTTGAAATTTCATTTCAAAGAGAGCCATCTTGTCAGCTCCTATGAAGTATAATTAGTTTTATAAGCCCAGCCACGAGTTGAGTCTATATAAACTAACGTTATGGATTGACCATTATTACTTAAAGTTAAATTAGAAGTTCCACTATTAATTTTTAATCCATTTCGATCTACAGTTAAATTATTAGATCCCCACGTTCCTCTTGCATCAATAATGGTTATTTCATCTCCTGTAGAAGCTGCGGCTGGTAAAGTAACAGTAATAACAGTTGAAGTTGTATTGGCTAAAATCTGTGCTCCTGCAACAGCCGTATAAGGACTGTTTGAATCTGTAATAGTTGCATATCCTTTTTCAATAATACTTACGACTGTTTCAGATCCATTGGATCTGCATAAAACAGTTGCACCAGGTGGTATCGGTTGTGCTGTTCCTGAAGCGGTTAAAACATCCAAAGTTCTATTAGAAGTTCCTCTAACCGTTTCATCTTTTATAATCCAAACTCTATTAGCGGTTCCAGGCATTGTTAAAGTTCGATTCGCCGCCAAAGTCCCTGTGAGTGCTAAATAAAAATTTTTACCATTGGAAGTTGCGCCGTCTGTTAAAGCAAGAGTAACACTTGCCCCTGCCATATCTACTGCAAGATATCCAGTGGATGTTTGTTCTAAAATTTGTAAATTGGTATTATTAATCCCACCCCATTGACCAGCTTTTTCACCAGTTGTGATGAGTTCTAATTGTGCGTTTGTTGAATAAGATGATGCCATAATTTTAAGTCGGGTCTATTTCTGTCCAGGTCATAGTTGCACCTGGATCTATTTCACTCCATGTTATCGCCTGTATTGTACCTGTAGCAAGGGTTAAAGCATTTGCCACAGCCGTAACATTAGCGTCACCAGTTATTGTAGCACTTCCTATTGAAATCGCAAGAGCGTTTTTCACAGCAGTGATATTAGCATCACCCGTTATAGTGACTGATCCCGTACTTAAAGCAAGAGCATTTCCTGTAACCGCTACGTAAGTAACAGGAGGTCCTCCCTGTGAAAATGAAAATTCTGCAAATGCGCCTATTCCTAATAACATATAATTTAGCCTTATGAAGGAGACAGTGAGGTATGTGGTGGAGTCACTGCCTCCATCACAAAGCTATATCACTTTTTAAACCAAGCTGGAAGTCCTAAATGTGGTCTTTTATCAAATTTATTTTCTTCAGCGCCTTTTGAATTAAATTTATTATAATGTAAAAAAACTTGAACACAATACTCACCCATAAAAGGTTCTCGCCAATGTTCTAATTCACATCCACTATAAATTAATATATCTCCAGGATTTTGTGAAACTTTAATTCCCTTACCCCCTTCTTTACCTGTTGGATCTAAATAAATATCCCATTTATCTCCACCCAAAAACATTGTTCCTGATAATTCACAGCTAAATCTATCTTTATGTCGTTTTAAAATATCCCCCCTTTTATAGATTCTAGCATAAGAGTAAGTGGGTATTAGTTTAGTTTTAAGTGCTTTTTCAATCTTTGGTTTTGCAATTTGAAGCAATGTTTCCATAGCTATATCTGCATAACATGAATAAGTATTTGGAATTTGTGTATCTTTCCAAATCCCCCATGCATTCTCATAAGGCGATATATATTTATTATTAAAAAATGTTTCAGTAACTCTTCGTTTTAAAAGAAAATAGCCTGTAATAAATTCAGTTAATTCTTTTGGCATTACCTCTTTAATAATTTTATACATTAGAACGAATCCGAGTTAAGTACTCTTTATGATTAAATAAATTATATAATTTTCTTTCTTTATAAGTCTTATATTTATGTTGCATTAATGCTTGTAAATAAAAAGGGTAAGACTTAAACTCATTAGTAATGGCTTTGCCATCAAAATAATCAATCCCATAAAGTATTAAAATAAAATTACGGTTAGAAAATAATAAATAAGTTTGTTGGAAATCTTGTATAATAGGTAAATGATATTTCCAGTGCTCAAGTTGTTCTTTGAATTCTGCACTAAAGGTTACTTTTTCATTTTTCCAAAAAGCTGTATCTTTATTGACTAAATAATGGATGGCTATAAAGTTTCGTACATTATTACAAATAGCAGCCCATTGTTCATTATACCTAGTAATAACTTTTTCATTATAATTATGAAGATGATGGCATAATAAAAAAGCTTGGTGTAAAGAAACACTAATTGAACTAGCTTCTAATGGTTCTGCAAAAATAGCACTTAATCCAATTGCAACACAATTTTTAACCCAACATTTATCTAAAGCACCATCTTGAAACTTAATGTTCTTGGCAACCTCAATAGGGTGTCCTAAAGTTTTTTCAACTTCGGCTTTGGCTTGATCTTTATTGATGTAGTTATTGTTAAAAACATAACCATTTCCCCATCGCCCATAAGTTGGTATTCGCCACATCCATCCAGCATCCATCGCTTGTGATAAAGTCCAGCAATTATAATTATCCGTATCTGGAGTTTGAAAAGCAATAGCCTCATTCATGAGAAGATTAAAAGACTTCCATTTCGTATTGAGTTTAGAAATAAGAAGTTTTTTAAATCCGGTACAATCAATATAAAAATCTGCTGTATAGGTTTGCTTCTGCCCTTTAAGACTTTCTATTTTATCGGTAACCTTAACATCTTCAATAAGATCTTCTGTGAACCTAATCTTTTTTTCTTTACATTTTTTAACTAAAAAATCATTAAGTTTTAAAGTATTAAAATGATATTGATTAACTTGGGAATCAGTAGCTACACGATTATTCCACATAAGCGGAGATAACATATCTTGGAATGAAGTTCCTTGACTAATATGATAAGCATAATACAATTCATATTGCCCTACTGTATATCTTTGATCTCCGTCAACAAAATGAAAATAAGGTTTTGAAGTCCAATCTTTAAACATAACTCCAAATTTAAATGTAGCATCGGTTTCTTGGATCAACTCTTTTTGTGTAATGCCACACATTTGCATAAAATCTGACCAATGTTCAGTGGTGCCTTCTCCAACACCTATAATACCAATTTGATTAGATTTTATAATTTCAATATCGATAGATTCGAATCTTGTTTTTAAAATTAAAGCAGTCGTTAAACCAGCAGTTCCCCCTCCTACTATAATAATTTTTTTAAGATGAGCCATAATGAAATTTTATATTACCAGCAACAGAAATACGAGTAACATTAGATTTAAATGGCATAACTTCATGTCTTAATTTAGATGGAAAAACCATTAAGACATCGTCTGCGGGTATAAAATCTCTAATTGTTCTAACTAAATCCTGCTCTTCACCATAGAAAAAAGAAATACCACCTGGTCTATTAGATTTAGTTATATCTTTTTTCCCTTCATTAATTATAGCCTTGGGTATTTTAATCCAATGAACAAACGAAAGATCGCAATTTGTATGAGTATGCATTGGGTTCATTTCGTTTTTTTTTTGAAAATTAATCCAAATAGATTGTGCAGATACTCCTTGTATAGATAATTTCTCACCAGAAGTTTTTTCATAACCTTCTATCCAAGAATTGATAAAGGGATAATAACCCTCAAGAACCCAAGGATCGTTTTTAGTATCATAAAGAAGTTCAGTTTTAATTTTACCTGCTAAATTTGTAGCATGAGATATTTTTAATTTTTTACCCTGCTTTAACATTCGATTGCTAAATTCTTGATCTATATTAAATTTTGCTAAATAAGGACCAAAAAAAACATGTTCATGGGGAATCATATTAATAGTTATACCATCCTGTTACAATATATTTAATATTTTTTGTAGATGGAATACCTCTATGAGTATGTGTCCAAGTGGCAGGAAAGATTATTGTCTTACCTTTTTTAGGTTTGATTTTAGTTTTTTGATAATAAAATTCTGTTTCACCCTTATCTTTAACATCATTAAGATATGTTGAAAAAACTAAATGCCGAGTAATACTTCCTACTGATCCATTGTTTTCAAAATGCCAACCATAATACCCTTCACCGGGTTCATATTTATGTATTTTAAATGCAGATATATTCCAAGATTTATGATTTTTATCTGCGTAAATATATTTTTTTTTATACTTTGTATTTATTTTTGCTAGTTCTAATAAATATGCGTGAGCTTCAGGAATGTTAGGATCAAGTAGCACTTCTTTATCTTTTTTAATTTTTTCATTAATTATTGATCCATCTTGATGGCCCACTTCACCATGTCTTTTATTTGGTGATCGTTCATAAAAATCAATTAAATTATCACAAACTTTCTTATTAATATAATCTGAATAAATAAAATTATCTTTCATACAAATGGATTTCCTAAATGCCATGAAACTAATGAATAACGTATACCTTGTGTTACTGACTTTACTCTATGCCATAAAAAAGAAGGAAAAACAATTAGAGTTCCTTTGTTTTTTAATTCTTTACAAGTAACAATATTATTACTTAATTCGTTATTTTTAAAATTAAACTGTAAATTTCCACCTTTATATTGAGAAGGATCAGATAACAATACAATAGAAGATAATTTTCTAATCTTACCTTTAGAAGGGCCCTCCTTTGTAAAAGGAGCAACATCACTATCTACATGCCAACCATAATATTGACCTTTTTTATATTTAGTAAATTGACATGATTCTGACCAATCCCATTGAAAATTCCAACCAGCATTCTTATTAGCTAAATGAATATAAGGATGAATTTCTTTATAAATCCAGTGATCGTTTAACCAAACAACGTGAGATTTTCTTTTTTTATATAATTGTTTTATATCTTTTCTATTTAAATCAGAAGGATTTTTTTTAGTTCCACCTACAGTTCCTAAATTATCTTTATGGGCAAGTGCATATTTAATAATATGGTCACAAATTCGTGAGGGTACTGCTGAATCAAAATACCAAAATTTATTATTTAATACCATTGTGATTTATTTCCAAAGTCAGTATCTTCAAAAGGGGAACGATAGGCTGAGATATGTGTGTAGCCCAGCTGCTTTGCAATCCAAACTCGCTGCCTACCAACTTGTACAAATAGTTTATCTGGTCGATCTTTTTCATTTGATCGTACAACAATTGGATAAATTAAACCATTCTTTTGAATATCTTTCTGAAGATTTGTTAGAATTGGAGTATCTACAGTGCTGGGTTCATCCCACACTAGATCCTTGATTGCATATTCATGGTAGCGTTCAGGAAACTTATTTTGGTTCGCTCTTAAAATATTATTCATTAAAAATAGTTAATATTTAATACAATTTTTTGTTTAGCATCCGTCTGGGTTATAGCGGAATGTTGTGTTTGAGAATCAAAAATAACTATTTGGTTTTCTTTACAAGATACTTTTTTATTAGGATTTTTAAATTGAGTTCCTCCATTACAATCAGTTATATATAAAATTGCAGTTTTACATTCAAAAGGATAATCGGTGTGATAACTACACTGATATGTTTTTGGATTTCTAACATCCAAATTTGCTCTTATTCTTATAATAGCTTTACTTTCTAGTTTTTGAATAATGGGCTTAACAAGTTTAAAAGCACTAGATGTAATTTCGTTATTATTAAAAAAACAATGATTAAACCATTCCTTATCAGTTTTAATATCTGTTTTAGGATGGTAATGCCATTCAATATTTTCGGATATTAAAAAACTTTTTAAAGCATTAAAATCTTCTGGTTCTAAAAAATTTTTTATAACTTTAAACATACTCACAAACTGTAGTTAGAATAACATTTAATTTTTTTTCTTTGTTTTGAGTTATGTAATATCTTTGTGTAGAAGGAAAAATAACAAACTTATTATTTTTTAGTGGGATATGTTTAGTTCTATTTTTTCTTCTATTATCATCATACTCAATAACTAATTCACAATTTTCATCTACAATATCAATGCCATAAACAATAACATAATCTGGAGAATGTCTTAAATCTACTGGATCAACTTGAAGTCTATTTAAAGAACTTTCATGATTAGCATAAATGTTCCCCCAAGTTTTAATAAGTATTAAAGTCTTTTTAAATTCTGTTTGAAAATGATCTCTTACATAATCATGAAACCATTGAAGGGGTATTGAAAAAGGTACAGCATAATCATGATATGCGGGAATAACAGAATTATCATTAAGCCGTCTTTGATGGGCGACACTATCTAATATATCCTGTTTAATTTTATTGCGATCAATATTAATACCTTTAACAAGGTCAAAGGTAACATCAATGTGACTTAAAATAATCTGATTCATATTTCTTTATAATATTTACTGGTAAATATTCCTCTACTTTATAACTAATTTTTTTGATTTTATCCACCTTAATAAAATGTAAAGGCGCCGATAATACTGGGTCGTTATAAGAAATACCATTAATATTTAATTGATCTAAATCAACAAATCGATGACCCCATAATGGAATATTTAAAAATTGATATACTTTTTTAACCGTATCTTTATATTCTTCAGTTAACTGATTATAATGAATAATTAAACAATTTTCTTTTTTTAAAGCCTTATATGAAAGAATAGCTTTTCCAACCATACCCTCATCTGCCATCAGTTCATCACATCTTTTTTCTATATTACGAGGTTTTTCAATTTTAATAAAAGAGGCTAGAATTTCTAAAACAGGTCTAACCAGTATAATAAACTTTAAGTCAAAATTTAAAGCTTTAAGAAATTCTAGATTACAAGGAGTTCCCCAATAAGATCGATCTATTATATAGGGAGCTTTCCAATCTTGATAGTAATTATTAAAGATATTATGAATAACATTATCTAATGATTTAGAATCAGGGAAATTTTTAAAGATTAAACTTTGATATAAAGGTTTAAGAGCTAAAAATATTTCAGGAAGCAAACTATTAGCTGTTACTTGAATATTAGGATTTTGATTTAATATACTCGCTAATAATGTATTTCCGCATCTTGGTAACCCAGCAAGAAAAAAATACTTTTTCACAGTATAATAGCACGATAAATTGGCTCTTGAGGATCATCAATACTATGCTTAAAACTTCTGTATCCTGCTTCCGTGATTAAATCAAATGCTATTACATATCTTTCTTTTTCTTTTAACTCTGGTACAAAATGAGGAATAGAAGAAGGAAATATTTTAATAGATGCTTCTGCATTAGGTAACCACAATAGTCCATATTCAGAATATAAATAAGGCAACATAATACCTAAAGGTAAATTACTAGGTGAAAGAACAACTTGTCCAGTTAAAAAAGCATTTGAATGTATTGCATGATTATGTAATTTTAAAGCTTGTTTTTGTTTTTGTGGGCATAACCACCCATTAATATAAATAGGTTCAGGTACCGTAATATTAAGAACTTTTAAATAATTAATTAAATTTTTTTTAATTTCTTTTTGTAATTGTTTAATATTCTTTAAAGCCCATGTAAAAATATTATAGGTTTTCCAAAACTCATTAGTACCCCCATAACCTTCTTCTTCTTGATATAGATACTTTTTCTTTTTAATTTCTTTTAGAAGTTTTCTGTTTAAAGAAATAGGTATACGACTTTCCCAAAATGGAAAGTCAAAACTTGGTGCAAACTTATTGTTAGGGGGAAATGATTGAAATCGTAAAAGATTTTTATTATTAGTATTAACTCTATAGATTGAATTTTTAAGACTTCTAGTTTTTAATTCCACAAAAAAATTATTCTATTAAATCCCAAGCCCCTGTTGATTCGTTCCATTCATACCTTTTATTTGCTGCTTTTTCTTCCGCCGTAATACTAGGTTTTACCACGGGAGGTTCCCAATCACAAGTAGTTTCATTTAAAGTCCAAGAAGGATAGGGTTGTGTTTTGTAAAAGGCATCTCGAACTTCATCATAAATATACCCGATACGAGCATAATTTTTTCTAAAAGGTGTTCCACCTAGTTTATGTTGATTTTCAAATGTGTTATATGAAGTTCTTTTCCACATGGAAGCATCCCATCCATGTATTCGTTGTAAAAATTGTTGTCCTACAGTTTCATCTTCAACACCATCTGCATTTTGACAATCGGCATCAGCAACTACATGGACTCCAACTACTTTTCCATTTATTCCTAATTTTGCAAAATGTGCCATATATCTCCTATGCTGCGTATGATCCGTCAGATGTGAAAGTATGAATTGTATCTGTTCCACTTGTTGTAACGGTACCTGAAGTTGATGTTGAAGCAGAAGTTTCTCTTCGAAGAATAACTATTCCTGATCCACCAGCTGCTCCTGCTGTACTCCCACCTCCAGCGCCCCCACCTGTATTGGCAGTACCAGCGCCTGCCATTGAACTTCCTCCACCACCAGTTCCTCCTGTAGCAGTTGTATTTTGTCCTGCACCAGCTCCACCGCCACCTCTCGTAACGTCTGTTCCTGAAATTGTAGAAGGTAATCCATTTCCTCCTCCAGCCGCAGCAGATGGACTTGCACCGCTGCCTCCAGCACCAGCACCGCCACCACCTGAAGCAGCATGATCGGGTGAGCCATAAGTACCTGCTCCACCATTGTTTCCTTGTGGTGGACTAACAGGAGGTTCATTACCTGTTCCACCTGTTGTGCCTCCGCCAGCACCAGATCCACCATTAGCACCTGTTTTACCAGGGCCATGATAACGTCCACCTCCGCCTCCAGCAGAAGTGATTGTAGAAAAAATTGATGAACCCCCCTGACCAGCATCGTCATTAGGATCTGACGTTCCAGCCCCACCGGCTCCAACTGTAATTGGATAAGTTGTACCTTGTTGTACTGTATATGATTTTGTAGCAACTGTTCGATAACCACCAGCACCGCCACCTGATCCATGCCCTTTGGCTGATCCACCCCCACCAGCGATAACTAAATATTGAATATCATATGGTACTGATAGAGCTGCCGTTCCTATATTAGCATCATCAACTACAAGCCATCCTTGTGTTGAATCAATATAAGTTATTGTAACAGCAGCTCTTTCTTCTGAAATTGCATGACTAGATGTTGAACCTTTAATTTTAGATCCATCTGGATCAAGTGTAATATTATTAGTATCTGCTGTTCCTGCATAATCAACAACACCAATTATATCTCCTGCAGTTGGAGATGGTAAAGTTACTGTAATTGCTCCACCTGTTGTATTAACAAAATATCCACTACCAGCTTCTGCAGTAAAACCTGATGTCTTAACTGAATCCGACCAAGTTACACCACCACCAGCGGCGGCAGCCGCAATAACTCCTGAGGCTCTATATATGTTATCTCCTACGGGTCCACTCATAAATTTAATCTCCTATAATGTTTGATCTAAATAACTAATAACAATATCAACATTAGCTGAACTAGCTGTTTTAGCTGAAAGTACATCAGTTGCTTCTAGCACAATTCTTGTTGTATGTTCAAAAGTTGCATTAGCAGCTAGCGCTTGATCAGAATAAATTTCAAAATCATCAGCCCCTGCATCATCTCGAATATAAAGATCGAAAGTCTCTGCCGCTCCAGCAGTTTCACAAACTGATAGATTAAGCACCGTATAAGTGTGTCCAGATGCTACCGTAAGTAGATCATTTTCAGAATTTGTAACTCCTGCTACTAACTTGACTTTCATTACTTCACTTGCCATATTTTTCTCCTATTAAAATCCCATTA
>Ga0080013_1004405_pt1 | contig 13900 bp, 17 predicted proteins | sample ETNvirenome_6_85_FD_69236 | JGI IMG/M metagenome (GOLD analysis project Ga0080013, IMG submission 69236) | Marine viral communities from the Pacific Ocean - ETNP_6_85 (SPADES assembly) (version 2) | ecosystem: Environmental > Aquatic > Marine > Oceanic | place: Pacific Ocean | collected 2013-06-19
TTTATACGCATCGTGGCTGGAACCCCAACCGCCAAGATACCAAGCTAGCAAACCGACTAATGCACCAACACCAGCAGTTGCTACTAAAGTTGCGCCACCAACACCCAATGCGTTGATAGCAAATATAGCACTGGCTCCGGCCGACATTTGTACGGCATCAGAAATTTTTGCCTTCAATCTGGCTTCGTCTTTTCTTCCAGCATATTCTTCATCCGATTCTTCATTGAGTCCATCTAGACCAAGCTTACTAGCTATCTTGGCCAATGCCTCTTGGGTTTTAGGATCTTCCAATGCTTTTTGATATTCTGCTGGCTTAATAGAATTCATGCCTTTTTCGATAGCACCTTTCACATCCACAGAAGAATTGCTTTCTTCTTTCATAGCGCCGAGCTCTTCTTGTATAAGTTTTTTTATAAGTTTAGTTGTTAATTTCACTTCTATCTCCTTTATACAATTGGTGCCATAATTACTTTTTCATCATTAGGTGATTGCGGAGATGGCCAAAGAACTCCATCTTCTCCTTTATAATAAATAAGATTTCCATTTTCATCTTTTTGAGGTCCCAATGTATCTTCTGGGACTTCTTCGTTAGAAGCATACGGATCCATATTACTCATCTCTTCTTTGATGAGTTCTTTAAGTTTTTTAGTTGTTAATTTCATCTTTGTTTCTCCTTATTCCAAAATCGTCAACAATCATTGCTAGCAAATAACTTGTTCCTGCAGAGATGCAGCCACAAATAAATGCGTTGATAAATGAATATTCAAATGTAAATAGTTCTGTGAAACCATTTATCGCCCACATAAACACACCAACCCAAAAGCCCACACAGAGAGGACAATGGAATAATGTGTTCCATTTTTTTGTATAATCTTTCTCTGGTCTTAAGTTTTCAAAGATTTTACCATAGACAAGAATAAAAGTCATACCATAGCAGGCAAGAATAAAATACAATAAATTCACCATTACCTCTTTTAATTATAGTTTGTCATCTGTGAGTAGATTTCTCCGAATCTCCAAACTGCTTTATTGAGAAGCTTATTTTCAACGTCATCTCTATTGAGGAAATCATTTTGTTGGTGTTGTGCTTTAAAAGCATTCAAATTTGAAACACCATCACTGTTACCTTTCTTTTTAAGAGAATGATCTGTGGCATTGGTATCTCCGAGGTCCATCGCTGTGCCACAATCATCCTCTGGGTCGTCGGGTGTTTTCTTGCCATCATAATCAAACTCATCATTTTTCATTTGTGTTTTTCTTTTTTCATATTCAGGTGAGTTTTCCATTTTTTTCCACTTTCTTTTTGCGGCGGGTTGTGTCCCGGAATATTTGTCCGATGTAAGACCAGCATCATCTCCGATGGCAGCAAAAGCAAGGTCATAGAGTAATTGACCAAAGCCTTTTCCTTGAAGTTCGGGCTCCACATAGATAGCTCCAACTTGATAGGTTTTTGGAATACAATTAAACCTCTTGTCTCCTGTATCGGTCAATAGATCGACGGAAGCATATCCCACGATATAAAAAGCATCAACATATTTTTGCTTGCGGTAAAGAATAATATAGTGATCTTCATCTTCTTCTACGTGATGCAAAGAAAGGTTGGGTTCGAGATCGTCACCATATGCAACATCTGGAGAATGCTGCCCCTCTGTTAGTTTAAACTTTCTCCACTCTTTTAAGATTTTTCGCATCGACATTAGTAGGTATACCTTCCGTAAAGATAAGGGGCAAACAAGTTTTTTTGTAAGATTGATCCCTTTTCCTCTTCATGTGGGACCTCTCCCAGTTCAGTTGCATGTTCGTCATCTGGATCCAGCAAAGCGTTTTCCATTTCATCATCGTGAGAATCTGCGAAGTCCATCATTGGTTTTTCTTCCTTAAACCATTCTGCGATTTGCACAAGAGCACTTTTAACTGAATCGTATTTTTTAGATTCTAAAATTTGTGCTTCCATGGATCCATAAATGTTTCCACCTTGAATGGAATCATAAGCAACAACCCCGTGTTTTCTTAAATATTCAAACAGTCGAGACTCCGCACCATAGACGTTATCTGTTAACATATCTTTTGCAAAAGCAACGATTTTCTTTTTCTCCTGCATCAGAACTATATCAATGTCTTTGTGGTCATAAATCAAAAGATCGCCATTTAAAGATTCTCTAGCTGTTAACTCAAAAACATAATCTTGAAGATTGCTTTGTGTGATTTTAATTCCAACCGTTGGTTTGATGTCTATCCCAACATTTCCATCATTCGGAGTTATGGTATCAACACCACCCTGCTTAACAACATTTACCTTAACCATTACAATTCCTCCATCAAATCTTGAACATAAAACAGTTTCACAACCATTTTTTCATCCAATGGTTGTTTTTTAAATTTTTCTAGAAATGTGGAGACTTTTGACATTTTTTCAAACTTTTCTTCGCCCAAGGAGTCTTTACCCTTCGAAAGCTTTTCGACAAGTTTCTCTTTCAAATTTCCAAGCTCCTCGTTAATAAATGACTTAAGTCCGAGGCCATTGTCGGAGAAAGATGTAATATAATTCGTCAAAAGATTTTTTTGGTTTTCCTTGAGAGAATTCTTATAAGTTTCATTAAATTTTCCAACAAAAGTTTTATAAGTGAGATTATCAATGTGTTTCATTTCTTTCTCCTCCACAGCAGAAGGTATCAAAAGAGACTTTACTTTTGTCTCTATTATAAGACGACTCTTAGCATTTGATGTTGTATCTTGAAACCAAGATCCCACGGTTGCTATGTTTTTATAGTTTGGAACAAAGTTTTTAAAAACACCGGCCCCAAGCTGTTGATTAATCTGAGAAATAACTTTTGTTTGAGAATTAAAGACAGTTTTCCTATCTAAATTGTTATAGTCTTTTCTCGTCTCTACGAGAAAACGATCTGTAAAATCTTTAGTCATCTTGTCTTTATTTTCTAGAATCGATCTGTAGAGATCTAAATCTTTTCGTAATGCGGAATTGTTGCTGAAATTCTCTTTAATTATTTCTATAATTTTTGCCTTACGGTCTTCTTGCTGTCGAACAACAGCCTTCGTCAATTCCTTTACAAGAGATTCGTAAAGAAAAGCGGTGTTTCTTTTCTTATTGTGCTTCATCTTCTTTTACCTTTTTTAATAAACTTTCAATCAAAGTATCAACCTGATGTGATGTTTTAAATAGTTTCTCTTCCTCTGTTTCATTACTTTCTGTAATGCCGCGAGCTAAAGAATCTAATCCACCAAAGCCAGATTTACCATGAAATTTTGTACGGTATGTGTTACCGTATTCTCCAGTGGCTTGATTTTTCATGTTCTTTTTTCTACCACCTTTCTTATATGATGTTTGGTGTCGCTGATACTTTCCTCTTTTATAGGTCGGTTCATCATCACGTTTAGCAGGGGGTTCGGCCAAGAGGACGTCATCAGCTTCATCACCCCCTTCGGCACCAGGGCTCTCGTCCCCAGCAGCCACGTCTCCGACGTCACCACCCAAATCTAAATCACCACCTGAGTCACCACCAGCGTCGCCACCTAGGTCTCCGAGTCCACCTCCGCCAGCGTCGCCACCACCAGATTCCGCTGGTTGTGCTGCTGCTTCTAGAGATGCACCGAACTTTTTATCATAAAACATTTCTCGCTGCATTCTTATGAACTCTTCATCTGAAAGCCCAAATAGGTTTTCAGCAACCCATCGCTTGGAAAAATATCCCTCGGTTGCATTACTAGCAACAGAGAATTTTTGATCCCAATGTTCAAGCTCTTGAAGCTCGGCAATCTTTGATGGGTTGTTTAGTTGCAATTTAAATGACAGGAGATCATCATTCCGAAATCCCATTGTAAAAAGATGAATGATGCCAATTTTTTCTAATTCAGCAATCACAACTCTCTGTAATCTTTGGATTGTTCTTGCAAAACGAATGTCTTTTTGTGCGAGTGTTGTCTTATCTTCAGTTGCACCTTCTCCCATTGTAAGGTAGGATTGAGGTACCTTAAGAGCAGAAAACAACTTATCTCGTAAATATTTAACATCTTCGATGGTAGCAGTCATTGCTCCACCCGGAAGATTCTCTATGCTTGTGTTTGATGTTCCGCGAACAGGAATATAATAATCTTCTTCAATTGAAAGAGGGTTGTACCTTAAATCAAGTCGACCGGTTGTTGGATCTGTAACCTGATGACGTTTCATTTGTGTCATTACTTTCTGCATATACTGTTCTACGTCTTGCGGAGGAATATTGCCAACATCGATTTTAAAAACTCTTCTCTCTGGTGCACGAACAATTCGGTAAGCCATCATCGCATCTTCCAAGAGAGTAAGTTGTCTCCAGATTCTCCGAGCAGCTTCTAGTACTGATGTTCCGTAAGGAGCATGCTTGTCATTGCCGAGAATACGAAAGTGAGCCATTTGCCAATTTTCTAAAGTCATTCCTGCGGAATTCCACTGAAACTGTACATAATTCGGATTTGTTTCATCTTCGCCCTCTAAGCGTTCAACTTCTTGTGGCGGAAGACCAATACAGGCACGAATTCCCATCTGTTCTTCAATATCTAAATAAAGAAAGAGATCTCCATACTTACACATTGTTCTAGACCATCCAAACAGGTTATGCTCAATGTTCAGAACATTATGATAAAGATTATGAAGGATTGTTTTAATCTCGTCATTTGGACACTTGATTCTAAGCATAGGTTGAAGAGAAGAATGTGTGGTCATCTCATCTGCATAAATGTCCAAGGAGGAAGCACACTCTGGTGTATATTCCATTTGATCAAAATCTACATAACGCTCGCTACGATTTCTATTTGAAATCATATTGAGAGTCATTATATTCATTGGGTTATATTCTTGTTTCTTGAATTGTTTTCCGGAAGCAGAAGTAAAGCGTGACGCGTAAGCATCCAAGTGCCGTCTTCTTAAGGCACGACCTTGTTGTGTTCTTCTTTGTGTGATGGGTCCGGAAAACAATCTTGTTAGTGAACGGAAAAGTCCATTCTCCGGATTGTAGGGGTTCTTCCCCAGATTCTTATTTCTTTTAGCCATTTATTATCCTTTAAAAATCCAAGCAAAGTTTCTTGTTATATTTAACTCTTCTTTGTATTTAGTTTCGAAGTCAGCATTATACCCATCCTGCCCTTTTATCGTAGTGTTCATAACGTTCTTCTTCATATACATTCCATCAATCATAGCTTTACGATATTGGAGGTCTTTTTCTGATACTTCCAAAGCGGTATCACGAACCCAGCACATGATAGAAAGGCACATTATAATGTCGTCGTGATAGGATCTCATTGCTTGGGGTTTTCCATTGTTCCAAATAAAAGTTCTGAATTCATCAAACGCTCTAGATGATGGGATTTTAATTATTTTATTTCGAATAAACTCTTCTAGTTTCGCAACAATAAGAGGTCTTGTTTTCGTTGAAGTTGTGAATCCACCAACTGCGTTGGTCATAAATTCTCCCTGAGAGGCTTCGACAAAATCATGAGAACCTTTAATTGAATAATAAAGATTTTCATATCCCATGTCTTTAAGTTTCTCAAATACTGAGATACCAATACCGTTGTTCTCAACAACCAGAAGACATTTGCCGTATTCCATCCCAGCAGAGTAAAGCATCTGTGCGTACATGTCTAGTGTAGGTTTCCCTTGATATTCAGCGACAACTTCCATTTTATTTACATTAAGCACATGAAATACAGAGTTGTCAGCGCCGTCGCCTCTAGCAACGTCGGCAACAAGCAAATAAGAAGTGCCCTCTTGGAACTTCTCCCAAATCCAAAAATTTCTATCATATCCTGTCCTATAAGTTGGTTCTACAATTTGTTCTTGTAACCAAGCAATGTCATCCGGATGAACAACTGTGTCCCCGGAAGTATTGAAGTTACATTCTAATTCTTGTGCGATTTGTCGGCGAGACATGTTTTTAGTCTCTTTTTCAAACCATTTCCGATCTCTCTCTGGATGTACGTCCCATGGAAGATTAACTGTTTTAAAATCAGATTCTCCGTTGTCAGCTGAGACATAGGTTTTGTGGAACCAGTTTCCTACACCGTTTGGAGTTGATAGTGCAATACAGCGACCACCCGTTGATAGCGTAGGATAAAGTCCTGTCCACAGATCATCAAGTCCATCGACGTGAGCGGCCTCATCTATAATAAGAAGAGATAGTGCTTCCGAACGACCAGCGTCTCCGGATGTTGAAGCTGCTTTAATTTGAGATCCATTTGACAGTTCAAATGATGTTCTGTTGTCGACTTTAATCTTAGCAACTCTCATCCAGTCTGGGAGGTATTGCATAATGTTTTTAACTTTCTTTACAAGGTTCGCTGCGGTTTGGAATTTGGTTGCAATAACAAGAATGTTTTTGTCTCGGTGAAACAACATGAACCACGCGCAATAAGCAGCCGAGATTGTCGAAATCCCAAGCTGCCTTGCTTTTAATATTATTGTAAAACGAAAATCGTTGAAATCATTTATCAAATCATCTTGATAGGGATAAGTTTTAAACGGAATAAGTCCGTGCATAGGATGAGAGATTCGACAGTAGTTGTTTATGAAGTACTGGGGATCTTTCCCTGACTTTACGATTTCTTTTACGATATCTTTCTTTGATAGTTTAAACGCCATTTCACTTCTTTTTGTTTCTATTAATCTTGCTTATTGATTTTTTAAGAGTTTCTACTTGTATCTCTAAAGTATCTAACCGATGTTGCGTGGTATAGTAAAAGCCGGCTAAAAGAGCAACAATTGTTCCAATTGTTATTAATTGAGAAATGTCTAATTTCATTTCTTTTCGTTGTCACCTTTCTTGATGAACTCGTTACTTGGTCGTTTTGCCGCTTTAAATTTTTCTAGAAAATCTCGTGTAATCTTTCTGCTATCTTCAACAGCAGGATCCATTGTGGGCATTTCTTTGATTCCACTAATCTTATAATGTTGATACGCTTGAACCCATGAACGAACTCGCGAGGTCGATTGAACGAGAACTTTAAGCTCTCCGTCCGAGGTAAGAGTTACAGAGTTCCCAGTAATTGCTTTATATTCTTTTTGAAGGAACTTTTTGATCTCATTGAGTTGTCGACCGATGTCACCTTCGAAATCTTTCGATTGGTGAACTTCTTTAAGTTGAATGTCTGATTGATATTTAATGCAAATCTTGTTTCCGTAAAATTTAACACCAAAGCCATCGTTGACTCTTTTATCCATAATTGGACATCCTTCTTCTCGTCGAAGGCCAACTTTCTTAACTTGTCCGTCAAGAGTAAATCTTTCGTCGTGAGCACCATCGTAAGCATTTGCAGCAGCTTGCGAAAGTCCTTGTATAATTTCTAATATATTTGATTCAGCCATTTTTAGGTCTCCATCCTGTTTTCCAGCGTTCTTCGCGCCCTTCTATCCATTGGATGTAACATTTTTCACAACAATCAAATTTGGACATATAAACATCATCGTTTGACTTAAAAGAATAAACATTACACACAGGACAAGAACGTTTAGAATTCTTTGTAATTAGTTTCTTTGGGATTAAAACTCCATTTATCTCTTCTTCGTCATTCATCCCAGATTCCTCATATCTATAAAACCCCTTAAGATCTTCTAAATATTCTTTTTCCTTTTCGTCGTTCCAGCCTTTCTTCGGATGTTGAACAGTCTCTTCACCATATTTTTCTGTTATGGCTTTTTCAACCTTTATAGCGTAATTTGGGTCTTTTTTCTTCACTGTGTTAATCCGGGTTTAACTGCGTACATAATACCAACTGAAATTCCTGCACCGGCTATAAATCCGCCGATGAGTGGCCAAATATTGTTTTGTGGCCTTAGTTCATCTATGTGTTCGCTTTGTAAAGTAATTAGTTCGTTAAGCTTCTCAATCTCTGCATCTGTCTTTACTTTAAGGACATCATAGCGATATTTCTCTTCTATTCTCAATTTGTTGAGCTCAAACTCAATCTTGGCTTGGCACACCATATCTTTTGTCACATTATCTTCAACAAGAACTCGCATGGCTGCTTCGTTCAACAATCGACCATCCCATGGGGCAACTTCACCTGTTTTCATTTCTTTATACTTCGGCTCTTGCGCGAAGAGAAAAGGTAGCAAAAAAATCATTCTTCTTTTTCAACACCTTTAGACTCTAAGAAGTCATCGGTCTCTACTTTCTTCGCGTCCTCCAAAATCTTTGCCTTTTTTTCCTCGAAATTCAAGACGTTTTCGACCGTAGAAGCTTCTTTGACTTCCACAAGGTCTCCAAGGTCCTCCACCAACTCTTGTCGCTGTTCTTCCTCTAAATCTTTCCATTTTTCGTAAAATTTTGCTTTTTGCTTTTTGGCATCTTTTGAGCGACCCAAGGCATAAAAAGCAATGGCCGTAATTAACATCACAATCCACTGCCAATATTTGACGACAAAGTTTTTAATTTTTGTCCACCAAATCATTACATACCTTTCCAAACTTTAGCAACGTCAATAACGGATTGTCCGCCAATGTACATAGTGGCAATCATTGCCCAAGTATCTGGGTCAAGCGTTGACCAAATAAGCAATCCGGTTGCACAAGCAAAAACAAGAAGTTTGCGAGATACAGCTTTGGCTAGAGCAGCATCAACAATGCCGCCTTTTGTATGTGTACATTCTTTATCACAATCATGATTGTGACATTCACAGTTGCAATCCTCGCAACAGTCACAGCATTTTTCTTTTTCCATAATTTTTTCTCCTTAAAAATATTTTTAAATCTTTTTGTTTTGATTCTTGAAGTCTAGACCACCTTTTTTAGATAGCCCGTAATCCTCAGCAACTGTTAATTTAAACTCGCCAATAATTGTTTCTTCAAGATATCTTTTTATAATGGCAAAGTCCATCTTGCCTTTATTTTGATCACCAGCTTCTTCAACCCATGTCTTAATGGCTTTGTTGATGAAACCTTTGTACTTTTCTCTAAGCCTCTCAGGAACAGGGACAACTATCTCTTTTGCTTCAAGAACCTTTTGTGCTTCTGCAATTGTTTGCTTAAGCGCAGCAACTTCTTTTCTTCCTTGTGGGGAATTTTCAAATCCCTTCATGTATCCAGGGATTACACTATCTAGATATGCTTGTGGATCCGAAGATCTTTTTGTCATGTCTAAGTCCAATTCATGTAGATTGGCTATTTCTTCCATAATCAATTCTTTTAATTTCTTTGCTGTTAACTTCATTATATTCTCCAAATAAAAAAAAACCTATTCAGCTTTCACACTAAATAGGTCGTTATTGGTTAAATGTTCACTTTGGCATAGCCATCAATCTTATCAATGTCTATCGTCATGTCCACCACATCTTTAAGATGATCAAGGTGAGAGATAATAAGAACAGTCTTGAATTGATTCTTTATCATCTGCAAGAGCCTTGTGAAGCCCTCCATGTGTTCTTGATCTAAAGCCGTCGCCGGTTCATCAAGGATAAACAGTTCGGACTTTGGAAGATTGGTTATCGCAATCATCGCAAGACGTATAGCCATCGAAGCAATTGTCTTTTCTGCTCCCGATCCCATAGATAATGGACGAGCTCCATAGTTGGGATGTTTAATAGAAAGTTCAAGTTTATTCGCATGATTCTCAAAGAACACCTCGAACTCAACGATGTTGGCAAGAACTTTGGAGATCTCTTGATTGATGATTGGTAGTTTCTGCTGAATGATTTCATAGGAGATCCCATTAGCATGCATGCAAGTCGTGTAAATATCATAAGCACGATACTCATCCATAACCCCTTTATACTCATTTCTTTCTTCATGAATAGAGCGAATCATCTCTTTTGTCGTTGCTTCTTCGATGAGATATTCCTTTGTCAGTTCATCACACTTTTTAAGCAAAACTTTATTTTCTTGGATCTTTTTCTCGACCGCTTTGCGTTCTCCGAACAATTGCTCTTTGTTTTCAATAGCTTGACGATTATCTTCGTACTCCTTAGCTTTTGCTTCCAGCGAAGCAACTTCGTTCGTTAATAAAGCAATCGTCGCTTCATTGCCATTGATTGACATTCTAGAACGCTCAGCATTCAAAGAAGCAGCATCATACTCAGAGCTTAAGTCGTCAAATGTCTCCAAATTTCCCTCTATTGTCTTGAGATCAAATTCTTCGAATTTATCAACTGCTTTATCTAGAGAGTCACTAATGTCAGCCATTAAGTTCATGTTATAAGGTAGATCGGCTTTTGCTTTCTCTGCTTGTTTAACAAACTCATTATCACAACAGAACTCACAATTCGGATCATATTTATGATTATGAAGTGTTGATGCTGCCTTAGATAGATTTTTTACAACCAACTTTTGATGTTTTAGTTGTTCTCCGAAACCCTTGACAAGTTTCTCTTGTTGTTTCGCTTCACGCTGGAGGGCCAATAATCTATCGCGATTATTCCAATCCAGTTGCTCACAAGTTTCTAACATATAGCGTTCAAGCTTTTCAATGTTATCTTGAGAGTGTAAATTCTGAGACAGAAGCTTTGTTTTCTTCACTCTCTTAAAGGCGATCTCTTTAAGAACTTGATTGACATCGATAATCTCCGCAGGAATTGAAGAGATTGAGTTGCTAATCTCCGTAAGTTCGATTTCATGTCGTTCGATTGAACAGTTATAAATCTTACACTTATCGATTTGTTCATCGATATCTCGTTGAATGTCTTGAAGAAGATCATTCTTTTTCATTATTTGCTCTTCAAACTTCTTGCTTTCCATTCGCTTGATGACACCACGAAGGTCAGCAGCGTCTTTACGAGCCAACTTATACTTCTGATCAAAGATTTGTAGATCCAAAAACTTGGCTATAATTTCTTTTCTCTTTGTGGAGCCTTCTCGGAGGAATGCCATTGAGTCCATTTGAGAAGCCATAGAGGTCAAAAAGAAGTCATCGATGCTTCCGAAATGCTTTCGAATGTTCGCATCTGTTTCATTACGAGTTGTGCCATTTTTAGAGTCAAAAATGCCGGCAGTTGTTTTGGTGAAGTCTAGATCCACCTTTGCTTCAAAAGTCTCTTTACCCTTGGATTTCTTAGTGTATTTGTTAAGATTTCGGGTAATCTGAAAAGAATCATGTCCAGCTTCAAGTCTTATCTTGCACTTAGCATAATCTTTATTTTGATTTACGATGTGGACGTTTTTTCGCTCTCCTTTCGAAGTTGTGTTAAAAAGACTATATAACACACTGTCGACAATAGAAGACTTTCCTGAATAATTCTTACCGAAGATTCCGACAAGTCCGGATAACTTTTCAAAATTAATTTTATTTTTTTCACCGTAGTTGAAGAGGTTATCCCACTCAATCTCTTTAATTTTCCAAATAACATTTCGTGATACCTCCTCTGATTCTTCAACCACTTGATTATATTTTTTATTTAACTCTAGAACTTTTTCCATGACTTCATCGGTCATGTCAAGTTCTTTACAATATTCTCTAATGTATTTCTCTTGTATTGTAATGTCACGCAAGTTTTCATTCTCAACCGCTTTACCAATCAAACTGGTCGAAGAGGATTGAGTCGTTCCGTTATTAACAAAAGACACCGAATAGGGTTGCCACTTCTTCTGGCAGTAATCGCATGACGCTTTTAGCTTCATGGGTGAAATATTAGAAGAAGCACGTATGCGAAGTCTAGATCCCTTGGGAACTATAGTATTGGGCACTTGTCCTTGAGGAGTCAAGTTGACCGTGATGAAAGGGCGTGGATTTACAATCGAAACATGTTGGCAGTCCCAATCAAATCTATCACGAATGTTCCACATAAGAAAACCTTTATTGATAGATTCTCCAAAGTTTTGTTGTACAGTAGAACCAGCATAACGAATTCTACCTTTCAAGTCCATTTTCTGCTGTTTATGGATGTCTCCTAGCATTGCAAAGTCAAAGTCTGTGAAAATATCAACGGAATCTTCTCCTTCGCTAATCGCGAAACCTTGTGAAGTTTGACATCCATGTATGGATCCATGATAAAGAGCGATGTTAATCTTGTCTTTATTTGTTGGTTTCGTCCAATTGTCACGATCAAATACAGAAAGTACGTTAAAAGTTATCTTATTTGTTATTTCTGTTTCACCAGAATCTTTAAGAAGGTGAATATTGTCATGTCCCAAGGCATCTACGATTGGTGTTATGGCATCTTGTCGGGTATCATTTTTAAGATTACCGTCATGATTGCCTAATATAATATAGGTTGGAGCGATCTCCGCTAAATTATATAAAAAACTTGCGCATAGTTGAAAGAATTCCGGCGATAATTGCGTTTTGGTGTGCGCGATGTCACCAGTGTGCACAATGAAATCAGGATTCATTTTACGTAATTTTCTATAAAGATCTTCAAAAGCGACCTTATATTCATAATGATATTTAAGATTTCTGATGTGGGTGTCTGAGATGTGTGCTATTTTCATTTTTCCTCCAATTTGTTAATGAGATAGTCTATGTACCATTTGGCTTTTTTAAGATCCCCAATTGGATCTCCTTTGTGTTTATAACGAGAAATGTATTTTATAGCATTTCCGATACAAAAGTCTTCGTCAATTCCTAGACTCTTGATAAAGTCTATAACTTCAATCTTTCCGGAGTTATAGTGGTCCGGATGATCAATCAATTCTTTCTTTTTCATGTGTTTTCCTTGCTAGTTTTTAATTTTATAGAGACCGCGAGTACTATGAAGCTTTCCTTTGAAGCCACAGCGAGTCATTTCTCTTTTCCATTGTTTTCCGTGATCATGATACGGCCGGTCTTCATAGAATTCTTCTACAGCATGGTGACACATTTCATGAAGAAGGATGTTGATTTTTTGGTAATGTGGGAGAGGTCTGTCTAGATAGATTTTTCCCGGTGTTGCAATGATCAAGTCACCGTTTTCATCTTCTTCGTATTCTGGATAGACATATAGTCCTTCAGCATGCTCGGTATCTCCGATGTCTGCGATCTCTACTTTGACACGCGTCAGTTCTCCATCCCAATATTTTTCGTTTAGTTCTTCAAATTTGTTAGTCCAATAGTTCATGTTTCCTCCTCAAGAATCATTATACCTATAATATAACACACCACAGCGGTTTGTCAAGTTTTTTTTCTATTTATTTTACAATAACTTGGGAGGGTTTAATGTGGAGATTCTTTATGTACTTTTTGGGATGGGGCTTGTTCTGGTGATTTTGTTCGTTGGGTTTGAGCTTTTAGAGGGACTCTGGTCACTCACTGCTTTTGATGGAGACGACGAAGAATGGATAGCACCACTAGCTGTCTTTTCACTTCTTGCTTTCGTGGCCGGCCTTTCATATTTTGGCTAGCTGATTATAGAAATTAATTTCATCGATATCTGGTTCGTGAGCAGAGGACATTCTTTTATTAAATTGTTCTTTGCTCATTGAGCCAACGTCTTCTACATTCGTGGTGTCAATAACTTTAACATCAACGTCGTAACGATGAAATACTCTTATCATCTGCTCTTCTTTACTTTTTGCATCTTCATCCAAAGCCAAATAAACTGGGGAGTCATTGAGAACAATTGCTTGAAATAGTTTGCTTTCCTCTCTCAGTGTTGATCCGAGAATAGGAATTGCATTTTGACCTGCAACGATTGCATCGAACAACCCTTCGACAAGAATGACTGGTTCATCCCAATCCACGAACAGCTCATTAAATACAACATTCTTGCTGACTGGTGGGTTAAGATATTTCATTCTATGCCCAACGAATGATCGGGCGATAAAATAATTGAGATTACCGGAATTATTAAACGACGGAACAATTATCCTGCCGCTGTATCTTCCTTCGGTACAATATCCAATTTTCCACATCAGAACTTCCTGTTGTGTTATCCCTCGTTGCCTCAAGTATTCCATGGGTCTTTGGGAAGAGATGGGAAGATGCTTGTTGCAAAGAGATACGAAGAACGG
>Ga0080013_1004406_pt1 | contig 13888 bp, 14 predicted proteins | sample ETNvirenome_6_85_FD_69236 | JGI IMG/M metagenome (GOLD analysis project Ga0080013, IMG submission 69236) | Marine viral communities from the Pacific Ocean - ETNP_6_85 (SPADES assembly) (version 2) | ecosystem: Environmental > Aquatic > Marine > Oceanic | place: Pacific Ocean | collected 2013-06-19
CAAGTCCAAGTACTTGAACGCGATATTTCTAAATCAATCGAAGGTAAATAATTTAGCTGGGATTTTATGGGAGGAGCTAATTTTTCTTGAAAATTAGAAATGACTTTATATGTCTTGTAATCCAGTTTCGCGGTTCAAATATTTATATTCGATTTTGTGAATATCAAAATCATCCATGATTTTTTTACAGATTTCTGTATGTTTAAATTCTCCACAAGAATAAATATCGAACTGCATTAAAGCAGGGTGGGGTTCATCCCAAACATGCATAACAATGTGTGAAGTTTCAATCACTGCGATTCCAGTGATCCCACGATTGCCTTTCATAGAACAATATTTAACATAAGGCCCCATCATTATTTTCATATTGATGGACTCAATGAATTCTTTTAACCACTCTGTTAATTGTTCTTCGTCTGTTGGAGGTTTTACAGCTTCGGCACGGATAATAAGATGCTTATGCACCAACAAACTGTTTTGCATAGCATTATCCTACTACTTTGCCGCCTTGCCATTCCATATCTGGAAGACCATTTTCATAGTTCTTCCCATCGTAAGTTAAAACTTGTTTTCTGTTTGCACCTTTTTCATTATAGCTGACGTGCACCCAACCACCTGCTGGATCATTTTTATCGTAAAATTCTAATATCAATTGATCAAAATCTACGTTATTTTTTAGCCAATAAGCGATTTTAATATTAGGGACTCCGTTGATTTCGAAGTCAACAGCCTGGCCTTTCGCGTGCTGCGATGTTTTTTTGCTGCCGATCGCTTCGCAAAGCGCCTCGGAGCGGTAGCCAGAGGTAACAGTAATGGGTTTATCAAACTTCGCACGAACCGGTTCCAGTATTTCATAACATACGTTCTCCAAGTTTTTAATATCCCCGGCTCCTGGTTTGTTATCAATACCTTTACGGGTCGCGGTCATTGACTTAGTAAACTCTTCGAGTTTAAAATGTTTGGATAATTGCATAGTACCTCCTTAGAATATAAATCCTTTTATATCTAGAGCTCTTTCTAGAAGAACTAATGACACAGCCCCCACCGTGCCCAATAATACCCAATAGATTTTATCTATCTTGCCGCCCAATTCGTGGATGCCTTTATGCATATGTCTAACATCTTTTTTTAAACCGGTAATATATCCATACAAGGATATGATATGTTCTCGAGTAGTTTTAGGTTCTATTGCCATTAGCTTAATTTTGTTTGTTTAGTTTGTTGTCTTTGTTTTTTTCGGTGGGCTTGTTCAAGAGGACTTAAATAAACTTCCTCCGCTAAAGTTAATCCACTTACTTGATCGATATTACCAAATCCTGAATTGTTTACAAGCCCTGGAGTTGGCATTGGTGGTAAGCCTGCTGTGTTCTGCCCGAACGTAGGTAGGTTAGGTATCATTGAAGTTCTTAATGGGTTAGGAATATCTGGAAACTCTCCGCCTAACGGAACTGTTTCTAATATCGCTTCTATTTTTTCTATAGTACTTTCCGCTGCCTCATAAGGATTTCGCATTCCTAACTTAGCTGCTAAGTCATCAAATAATTCTTCAATATTTCTTGAAGGCATAAAAGGTCTAAATTCTCCGTACTCTATATATTCATACGCTGCTCCCGCTCCCCTGGCATCCATACTTTCTTCTATTTTACTGTTACTCATTCCTAATAATTTAGCCGCTTCAGTATCTTTAAATAATTCTCTGTTCACTTCAAAGGTTGCTCTGTTTGCATTGATAAAGGCATCTACAATTTCTTCAGGTGTTATAGGTCCACCTTTTAAAGTTGCGGATGTAAATAGTTGTCTTGAATCTCTAATACCTTTTTGGTATTGGTTGATTTTATATCTAATAGATTTAGCTGGGTCCACATCTACTCTTCTTAGTCCTGCGATCCCTGCTAATTCATTTCCTAATTCATATTCATTTCCTCTCTCGTCAAATTTTCCTTCGTTATCTACTGGGTACATTGCTAAACCCAATCTGCCTAATTGCTTCCAGTTAAGTGGGGCTTGAGCTTCGACTAAATGAGCAATTGCTTTAGACATTTTATCTCCCGGACTATCTTTATCATTCCAAATTTTTCTACCGTCTTTACTCATTCCATCTCTTCCAAGTACTGGAGCTACATCTTGTAAAGCTTCAGTCCAGATTGCTTCTGTAAAGAAAGGGGAACCAATTTCTTTTGTCGACTCAATCAAACCTAATAAGAAGTCATCCATTATTCCATCTTTATCTGTTCGACCTTCAGTCACTGCATTGATAACTGTTTGAATAGGTCTTGTTAAAGTATCGTAAGCATTTAAGTGAGAGAAATCTACGTAAGACATATTACCTTCTTCATCTTTGAATGGAATCAACGTAGAATTTTTAGACCAGCTAGGTACATATCTTCTCATTGCATCTAGTTCATCTTTACTGACGTCGTAGATTGCTTGAGCAGCGGTTACTGTTCCTAAAGGTAAAGCAGTTGTAGTTAAACCCATTCCTAATAATCTTTGTAGTCCTCTACTTCTTAATGGGTTAACTTGTTTACCATTAATAGTAGTTGCATAAAAAATCTCATCTAAAGCTGTGGCTACTATGTTAGTTCCTGTTCTCATTATTTCTGCAGGGAAAGCTACAAAGTTTCCAAGCGGTAATTTTCTTAGACCTTTAATAAATTCTGATACATAGGCATAGTTAGGTACATTGTTCTTAACCAAATCTGCTGACGCTTCTTTTAACCACTGAGCATCTTCATTAAATATTCTTTTAACTCCTTTTGGATCTATAAATTCTTGACCATTTCGTAGACCTGCGTTTCTATAGGCGTTATACATTTTAGATTTTTCACCTAGGTAGGTAAATATTTTCCAGAAATCATCTTCAGCTGTGTAGGCATCTTGTGCAAACTTTTTAGCTTTAGATAATTTTTTTAAGAAACCATTGAGACCGGTTACATTGTTTAAGGTAGCTCCAAAGTCTACGTCTTTTAATAATCTTTTTAAATCTCCTAACTGAACTTGAGTATTTACAACACCCAGGTCTAATAGTTCTTGATAGAACTCATTGTTCTTTCTCATTCCGGGTCCAGATAATTGTAAAGCGTTCCACGCTGCTTTAACATCTTTCACATTACCAAAGGGTAGTATACCGTTAGCCCCTGCAAATGCAGCAGCACTAATAAAGTTTCTTGCGTGAGTAAACGGTGCGAGAATTGTTTTAGCCATCTGTGCTGTAGCTTTAGGATATAAAACTAAATTTTGATAGAGTTGAACGGGCATAGATTTCTTAACGCCTTCTTGAACTCCTCTAATTGCATCGACAGTTTCATTCAAAGCCCACTTCCCTTGAAGAGGACTAAAGATTTCTTCACCTGCTCTTGCAATTGCTTCTCCTGGTGTTAAAGGTTTTAAAGTAGCCGCAGGATCCCAGTAGCCTTTCATATAAGGTTGGATACCTTCGACTCTTTTAACTCCTTCTTTAGTTTCAACTACTTTTTCACCAATCATTTTCCAATCATCACCGCCTCCCCCAAAATATTTTCTAGCTTCCCCTGGATTGCTAGCAAACATAGGAGGTCTTGGTGCGGCTCCAACTTTTCCTCCAGTTACCCAGTCATCATAAGCTATTTTCATTTCATCAGATTTTTTTACCATCGCATCCCAGTATTCATTCGTTCTGATTTGAGTCGATAAATTATTAGTACCTTCTACAATCGTAGACATTATGTTTTTACTCTTACCTAAAAGTTGATTGATAATAGGACGAGCGACTCCGCTGACCTCTGAAATTAAAGCGTTGTCCATTCGTGTTGCATCAGTGACTTGATCCGCCACGGATTTTAAAACAAAATCTGGAAAGTTTGCTCTTACCATTCCTGCTGAGTCGTTTAATTTAAATCCTTTAGGAAGTTCTGCTGTCGTTACAATTTCTTCTGCAATTCTTTTTGCTTCAGGAAGAGATAGTTTTAATCCTTTATCCTCAGCGTGTTTTATTAACTGAGACACCGCTGTGTTAAAAACTTCTTTTGTAGGTCTGTAGTTTTCCATAACAACAGTACCATTAATTCTCGGTACCCCAGCATTGTTTTTAAAAATTTCATAACCTCTATCCATTGCTTCATTGATTCTTAAAGGTAGAACTCTTTGAAATTCTTCTAAAGATTTAGCAGTTAGTCTTCCTCCCATTGAAGAAAATAATTTTTCCCATTGCAATCTCATTCCATTCATTGCAAGACCTAAACTTTCTATATCATCATCAGTTGCTTTGTATGTATCTTTTAAAGTTTCTTTAAACTTATTTAATCTTGTTTCATTTAGACTTCCTAGTTTAACTCCACCTACATCATCAATGACAGGTTTTAATCCTGCTCCGTCCGCGTTGGACAGTAAAATATCATTCATTTCTGCTAGCAACTTATCTTTCTCTCCCTTAGTTGCTTTTCTTCCAATGCTATGTCTAACATTTTTTACAAGACGATCAGTAATATTATCGATGTCGATCATTGCATTCTCTGCAACGTTTAAGTCTACACCAATCTGTCTCTCTCTCTTCATTCCTAATTCAAAAGCTTCAGGAGTTTCTGGTCCTCTAGATCTTAAAGGTCTGGATACCCATTTGTCTACCCACTTATCAAATGGATCTGTAATTGCTTTACCTGTTCCTTTAGTACTTCTTAATTTTTTAACACCAGCAAAGGCTCCTCCTAGTGCACCTGTAAAAGCTGCACCTTCTAAACCAAATTTTAATCTGTTTAATAATTCTGCTTCAGGAGTTTGTGATTCTCTGTCTGTTTGTGTAGGACCCCCTAATAAATCTCCAAAAGTTCCTGCGTCCTCTACATCACCTACAAAAATTCCTTCTGCTACTCCACCTGACAGTGCACCTTTACCAAATCTTTTAACTTTCTCTGCTCTACTTAAATATGTTCCCGCTTCTTTAGCTTTTAATGCAGCTTTAGTTAAACCTGATCCAATTTTAAATGCTACTCCACCAGGGATACCTATGTTAACAATTAGTTCTGTGATTTTACCAGCGGCTGTTGCTTCAGCGGCTTCATCAAAGGGATTTATCTTTTCAAAGAATGCTTCGACAGCTTCTGCTCTATCTTTATCGACACCCAGATCCATTAGGGTTGCTCCTAATGTTGCTGCCCCTTCAAAGATTTTAAAGATACCAGAACCAAGTCCGGCCAGCATTGACTGGGCTACGCCGATGTCTTTCTGTTTAGGTGTAGAAGTGGATGGGGTGAATATAGCCATTTGCTACTCCTTATCCTTGAGAAATTGTTTTTTTACCTATGGTACCGTCTTCTAAAATTACAATTTTAAATATTTCTTTAGTGCCGCTATCCATAAAATAATCTCCCACATATTTTTCTATGAATAATTGTTCTGGAGTATTGTCTTTTGATTCAATAACATTAAATGTTCCATTTTCGTTTAGAAGTTCATTTTGATATTGTGTATATAATTTTGCAGTTCCCTTAACTCTTTCTTTCTCTTTAAGGTTAGCTGGTTGTGTTAGACCTTTTAATTCTTCAAACGAAGCGTTTAATAATTTATTTTTTTCCGCTGCTGATTTAGCTCCAATTTGATATCCCGTCTTTGCTTTAAAACCTTCTATTTCAGCTAAAGTTTTTTCACCTGTTAAGTATGCGTTGATCGCGGCTGTAGTTGCAGCGTCTTTGTATTTCTTACGTTCGCTTGGACGTTTACCTTCTTCTTCAAAGAACTCACCGAATGCACCTTTAACTGTTGCTTCAGGTTTTAATGCTTTGCCTGCAAAGTTTAGTAACATTGCCGATGCATCATCAGCTACTCCGCTACCATATGCTTTTTGAAATATTTTTCTGTTCTTTTCAATTTCTTCTTCAGGAGTTCCTTTTTTCATTTGATCTTTTAAAAAGGCTTCCCATTTATCAGCATACTCTTGATCCAGACGGGTTCTCTGTTCTGATAAAGTTTCTCCAGTAGATTTTGCTTCTCCGGAAAGGGGTTCGTTTTCAGACTTCCATCCCGTAGCTTCCGCTTCTTTAATTAGAGCTGCTTCCTCAGCCAAAGCTTTATCTTTCCACCATTTTTCTCCGCCCGGAGTTAAAAGATTTTCATAGGCCGACCATATTCCAGGAGAAGGATTAATATCTTCTATCATTAAACTATCTGCCAAAGCTTGTTCATCTAATATGGCTTGTAGATAATCATCGTGTAAAATTTGTTCGCCTGCTGCGCCTGCTGGATATTTAATTTTAAAGTCTTTCCATTTGGCTTTATCTTTATAGGCTCCAGTATCGGTTGCAGTAATATCTGGATTTCTCCAACCAGCGTTTGTTTGAGCTATCATCTTCTCATAAGCATTCCCGGAACCCCCATTTGAAAAACCAACTCTACCACCTTTTTCATATCCTAAACCAGAAGTTATCCCCGTTCCGCGACTATCGACACGTCCACCTCTAAACATTGGTCTTCTTAAAATTCTACTCATTATCCAAAGATTCCTAACTTACCTAGTACACCGCCTGCTCCTGCCGCGCCTCCTAAGAAGCTAGCCATTGGACTTGCTGGTGCTGCGCTTGGTTGATAACCTACTGTTGTTGATCCAAATGAACCTGGGTTAATTGATGCCAGCATATTTCCTATTAATCCCATTCTTGTGTATGGTTCGTATTCTTTTTCTCTGGCTGCCAGAATACCCGCATCATATTTAGCTGTGTCATAACCTAGTTTCTCTGCTCCCAACCCACTCATATAAGTTCCAAGACCTTGTCTGTTCATAAGATCTTGATTAGCGAATTGATTAGCTTGTTGAAATCCTTGATTTAATAATTGTGCTTGAAGCTGTGCTCTATTCATTGCACCTTGATTCATATATTGTGCTTGTTGAACTCCTTCTCTTCCACCACCATATGCTCCTGCTTGAATAGCTTGATCTCTTAAACCTGTTTGACCAATCGTTTGTTGTCTGTCAAATTCTGATAGTGTTGCATCCATTACCTCTCTTTGGTAAGGAGACATAAAAGATTTATATGCATCTGGTCCAACTAAAGAACCTAGACCGCCAGCTGCTGTGTATGCATCTTCTTGTAATTTATTTCTGTCTGGTACTCCAGGTTTATATACACTTGTGTCGATGGGTTTACCCATCATTCCTGGAAGTTTATCTACATAAGCTTCTAGTGCTTTACTTAATACCGGTGCGGGTAGTACTCGTGTTTCTTCTACTGCCATTATGCCCTTGCCTCTAATTTATTCATTACATCATACATACGTTGTGCTCCTTTGTTTACACTGCCACCACCTGCTGCTCTGACAGCATCCGCTGTCATTACAAATTCGTTTTTAGAAAGTCTAGCTGGTACGTCATCAGCTCTTTCTTTTCTACCAATAGGTACAAACCCACCAGTTCTTAAATCCATTTCTCTTCCACCGAAGTTTAACATACCACCATTACGAAGTCCAATGATTCCGCCTTGGGCTGCTTCTACTGGTGGCTCATAGTATTCACTTAAATCATTTAATTCTAAAGCTGTTTGAATCGTTTCTTCATCGTGACCTGCTTCTCTATAATATCTCATAGTTAAATCTGCTTGTTCTTGTTCATCGGCTATTGAACCTGCTTCCCATTCTGCTTCCTCTGCTGCCCTCTCTTTTTCAAATTCTCTCATCTCGGGTCTTGTAAGTGCTTCAGATACACCACCCATTCCTGTTGAGAAAGGAACGGCTGCTGCTTTTGCAAATTCTTTTGCTCCTTCTACTGAAAATAAATCCACAGGTCCTCTTCCAGCTCCTAAATCTTGTAATGTTTTTGTTGTACCTGTTAAATAATCAGAAGCTTCTGCTAGTCCAGACAATCCTAAATCTTTTGCTTTAGTTAACATACTTCTATTTCCTAAAGCTTCTTTAATAGCTGCATTTTGAGAAGTAGCGTCCATTAATCCTGGGGGAGCTCCTTCTAATTGATTCATTAACGCTTGTCTTTCAGTAGTCATCCCTCTTAAATTTGCTGCAGTTTCAGTATTTGTTAATCCACCTTGAGTTCCAGCTAGTAAAGCAGCCAATTGGTTTAGATCATCAAACTCTGCGTCTGGATCTGCAAGTTGTTGAGAAAGTAAATTAGCCCCATACATTTTAGCAAAACCCATAGGTCCACCAAGCTGTCCCATTATACCCATTGCAGGTAAGAAAGGAGTTATCATAGGTAAGAAAGGTCTTACCTCTTTTGGTATAAATTTTTTACTAGCTTTTCCTATAGCTTTAAAAGGCTTCTTTACCTCATTTGGTATTATTTTACTAAACCATCCCATAATTCTTTAAATTCCTTTTATATTAATATTGAAGCAAGTACGCAACACTTGTAAATTGGCGAGTATCTTACAATTTACTAGGTTTTTTTGCATTCGTCAACGTCCTTAAAATATATTAGTTTTGCCACCTAAAGGTATGCTTTGTACCTTAATGTGAACATTTCTAGATATATCTTCTGCTTTAGTATCTGTACTAGGATTATCTACGTCCTGTTGAGCTTCCTCATCAGATCCATATTCCTGGCCTGTTTTTAAATGTTTCAAAGTAATCTCTACTCTGGGCTTATATACTGATACTTCTTTGCCATCGATTGTTTTTTTTTCGAATGACTCTTCTTGTTCTACAAACATTATCTATCCTCCCTATTGATTTCTAATATAGATGCGACTACATCAACCGCACCACTTGTTGCGTTAACTTTTAGTATTTCACTTTCTTTCATAATTAAAGGTTCACTAAAAACTTGTTCTTTTTGATTTGCACTTAAGTTAACATCATTGTCTATTACAAAAGCTGTACCTCCTGCTTCTGTCAAAGTTACTTTAGCAACGGCTGTACTTCCAGCATCTTCAGATACTAAAAGAGATTTAACAATAGCTCTTGAGTTTGACGGTACTGTATAAACTGCAGTAGCTCCTGAACTTGTTAAACTTAATTTTGCATTTGTATATATATTTGCCATTAGCCTAGTCCCAACCAAGTATATCGTTCTTGGTCCTCTTTAAGTTGTGTTAAATAAGTAGAGTTTAACTGTTCAATAATATTAGTTAATGCTTTGTTAATTTGTCTTTGGTTATCTTCACTATATTCTTTTTTAGGTTCTGGTAATCTTACTACTACTTTTGTCATTATCTTCTACCGTCCGGTTGTAGGTCTACTTGAAAAGTTCCAAATCTCCAGTTCTCTCCCGCTCCTGTATTTTCTATTTTAATATTTGCATAACGTCCTCTAGCACGTGTATCTATTTTTTTAGTAGAAGAAGTAATAGTAAATGGACTTAATGAAGTAGCTGTTTCTTGATCAGCTGGATAATCAGATACTGATATGGTCACATTATTACTACCTGTTAGCACTTTAAAATTAGGTAAAAATCTTCTCATGGCCAGGAATACCTCACTTTGATCTGGTTGTAAAGAAAAGCTAAACGATTCTATATAAGATGTTAAATTAGTAGTACTACCATTAGGATTAACTTGATCATTTCCTATTTCATGTTCAAACAATACTGTTTGTCCTAGACCAACTTCCCCCACAATTACAGGAAACGTTCCTGTACTAGAGCTATTAAAGGCAGTAGCATATGGTTTAGGATATACTAGTGAATCAATCCAAGTTGTTCTAATTGAATTACTATTAGTTCCTGTGTACCAATTACCCATAGGTAAGTTTGCATTGTCCTCACCATAATTGTGAACTACATATCTGTTATTAAAATCTGATCCTGCTGCTGGATAATACCAAATTACTTCAGTAAATAGATTATTAATTCCTGCATTTACTTGTTGTCCTTTGGTTGTGTCTGCATCATCGTAAACATAATCTTCAACTGAACAAGGTAAAGTATTTACTGTACCATCAAAAGAGAAGAAACCATTGTTACCCATCCAATATGCGACACCATCAATTTCAATTGCTGCATTCTTGCCGATCAATCCACAGTTAGTACCAACCTGTTCAAATCCAAATGTAAATGGAGCACCTACAAATTTCATTGTATACAATGCATTATCTGTCCATACTAGAATATTTTCTTTTGCAACAAGTGCACCCATAATTTTTGTACCATCTTGAAGTCTTTGTGAACCGGCTGTGTTAGTTGCTTCAACGGTGTATTCATTAATACTTTCATCCGCAGAAAATCTTATAAACATATCATCTTGAGTATTTGCATCACCAATAGTGGTTTCTGTTCCTAAATGAATTAAGTGACGTGTTGTAGGTGAAATTAAAGTTACTCTTGTTGCTGTTGGATTATTAGTAGTTAAATAACTTGAAGTGTTTGTAGAAGCACGTGTTGTTAATCGTGCAGCAATGTCAGAGTTCCATGTAAATGTTTTACCGTTCGCAATTGTTGCAACTAATACATCACCAAAATTACTTAAAGACCATAGACCTGGTTCTAGTGTAACTGATGAAGCTTCAACCGCGCTTCCCCATCCATTATAATTAGTAGCGTTTGTAACTACAGCACCATCACTATGGACTTGACCATTTGATGTACCCGCTGTCGCCGTTCCAAATGCACCTCTAGTTATACCTGTTAACTCAACACCTGCAACTCCAGTGTATGTTATTAATTCATTATCAACTAAAATAGTTCCTGATGTTGGAAATCCTGTTGTTGATGTTAATCTAATTTGTGTAGCAGAACCATTGTTACCAGCTGTGTCCGCGGCCAGCGCTCCGTCTAAATCGTTTTGTAAAGCACCTGTAATTGTACCACCATAATTTCCAATACCAAAACCATATCCATATGTCTGCGCGGCAGGACCCACTGGTTCGTATGCTTGATAACTTAAACTTCCACTAAACCCTACATTACCTGATGCATTACTAGTTTGATTAAGAGTAAATTGTGTAGGAGTTGGAACAGTTATAACTTGAAATTTTTTAGATAAAAAATCTGTATCACTATATCCAGTACCACCAGGAAAACTACTAAAACTATCTGCAAATACAATTATATCACCTACAGATAAACCATGTGCAGATGAAGTTTGAAATTGTACACTATTAGATCCAGACACTGTTTTTATTTGTACACCAGTGACTGCAGTTTGTAGTGGACTTATGTCAAATAATTGACCTTCAAAATATATAAGTAAAAATTTATCTGTACCGATTGCAACGTATCTATTACCTTCTTTATCTACAAAGGCGTGTTGTTTTCTAGCAACACCAACAATAGTATCTGTTAAAAGAGATTGCCAACCTCCAACTTTTTCTGGAAGTCCGTATCTAAATCTGACGTTATCTGAATCTACCCAACGGCCTTCTGCTCCAACCGAAGTATCTTGTTTGTCAATACCAGGAGCAAACTTAATTTTAGTAAGCATGCTTTACTCCTATGTATTATTAAATTTTTGAATCCAACCAACTGTTGCATTTACATACACTAACATAGTCGATTGATTATTAGTTTGTAAATCTAAATTAGATGTGGCTGCATTTATTTTATGACCATTTCTTGCTATCTCTACTTTGTTTGATGCAAAATAATTTCCACCATCCATTATAGTTATTTCATCACCAATAGTAGCAGCACTAGGAAGTGTAATTGTAATTGGGTTTGTGTTTGTAATAGCAATTATTTGATCGTTTGGAACGGCAGTGTAAGTAGTAATTGCTGAAGAGTTAATAGTATAGAATCCTTTTTTTACTAATCCTGCAACTGTATCTGTTGCATTAGATTGATATAAAACCGTAGAGCCCGGTGCGTGTGGAACTGGATTAGATGATCCATGTGTTTTAACATTAATTGTATATTTAGTATTAGTTCTGTTTGTTGCGTCTTGTACTACAAAGACTCTAGTTGCTGCACCACCTGTTGTTGAAGCAGGCATAATTAAACTAATATTAGCAGTCATAGTACCTGTCATTCGAATGTATAAGTTTTTACCATTCGCGCTTGACGATCCGTCTGATAAATCTAAAGTTACATCTGATCCAGATGTCATAGCAACATCTACAACTCCTGAAGAAGATGCTTGTAAAATTTGTAAGTTAGTATTTTGAATTGTTCCCCATAGACCGGCTTTTTCACCTGTTGCTACGAGTTCTAATGATAAGTCTGTTGAATAAGTTGATGCCATATTAATAAGGTTTTATTGGTGTCCATACCATGTTTGCTCCTGGTATGATTTCATTCCACGTAATTACTCCTCCATGATTAGTTGTTAATGTTAAAGGAAATTTAAGACCTGTAACATTAGCTGTACCTGTTATTGTAACAGACCCTGTTTTAATAGTCAATGCGTTTCCAGAAGTAACAACTTTTGCTGTTCCAGAAACTGTGACATCTCCTGTGCCTAAAACTATAGGGAATTTTAATCCTGTAATATTAGAAGTTGTAGATAAAGTTACAGTTCCTATGCCTAATGTTAATGGATTAGGATTAGGAATTTCTACAATCCCTGTCGCTGCAATACTAATTGGACCAATAGTTGCAGTTAAAGCATTTTTTTGAGCTACAACTGTAACATTACCAGCTGTTGATAATGCTGATATAGCTGTTTCGGCGAATGAAGCGTGTCCGAAGAGCATGGTCTACGCTCCGTTGTCGATGATGTTATTGCCGTCGATCGCGGCCCATTCTTGAATTGCTTGGTAATCTGTGTTTGCTTCGTCTAAAGGTACAGATGTAACTACTTTAGAATTTACATGAGTTACTTGATAACTACAAAATTCGTTATTTTCATTATAGTTTTTTGTTACTGTATTAATCATTATAACTCCGCACTTAACCAGATATAACTATCTGCTTGTGTTGGTGTATATTTGTAAAGTTGACCAGCTTGACCAGCTGTACCACTTGCATCAGTACTATTTGCCATAGAAACATATCTTCCAGTTCCATTACCATCTAAAGCAAAATTTCCACTTAAACCATCATAAGTGGCATCTCTGTAAAATCGTAATGCATCAGTGTCTACATCTTGTGATAATGTTGGTGTTGTTCTCATTTGCGTTGGAAGTCGAATTGGAATTTTTATGTTACCTGAAGCATAATAATAACCAAAAGCATTAAGATTATTAGTATCTGATATTGAAATTATTGGATAAAAATATCTCAAGCATCTTTCTAAATTTAAACCATAAGGTAAAAATTCAAACTCGGAAGCTGTATCACCGGCTTCTAATTGAACGCCTGTTATGTATAATTCATTTGATGTGCTATCTGCAATATTTACACCTTGCGTTGCATAATAATCAGCAGAAGTTCCATAATTTGACCAAACAGTTTGTAAAGTTCCACCAGTATTACTTGAACCAGTACCAAAATTAAAAGTTAAATCTAAACTTCTTGCATTATCATTATCAAAACCATTTGCAGTATTTCCAATATAAGTAATAGTTTTCTTTTCCCAAGTATCGGCAGATGAAATTGTATATGCTTTAGTTAAATATTGTTCTGTTGATGCTGAATCTTGACCAAATAAAGCTACATTATAAGTTCCAGTTTTATTTGATTTTATCCAAAAAGATAAAGTTAAACTTTCAGCAGATGATGTTGCAAATTTTAAATATTGTAAATTTTGACCTTCAAACTTTTGTCTTAATCCAATAGTATCTCCACTAGCTGGAGAAGCATCAGCAGTTGTACAATCGTATTTTAAAGAACTTGCAAAACCTTGACCAGAAGGTACATCTGTTGATTGAGAAATTGTAAATGTTCCCATAGTAGTATTTTCAATAAACCATCTATCACAAGTATAATAATTACCACTTGTAACTCCTGTTGATGAAGTTGCTCTTTGAGCAATTTGCATGTCACCATTAATTATTATATTCTTCGACTGAACGATGTTCGCCATTTTAACATTGGCGATTGAGTCATCAGGAATTGTGCTTGCTATGTTTGCTATTCTTGTTAGTGCCATTATCCGAA
>Ga0080013_1003617_pt2 | contig 13874 bp, 33 predicted proteins | sample ETNvirenome_6_85_FD_69236 | JGI IMG/M metagenome (GOLD analysis project Ga0080013, IMG submission 69236) | Marine viral communities from the Pacific Ocean - ETNP_6_85 (SPADES assembly) (version 2) | ecosystem: Environmental > Aquatic > Marine > Oceanic | place: Pacific Ocean | collected 2013-06-19
ATTCACTCATTCTTCTACCATCTCCCTTACTAATATATACGCATTTTTCAAATACTGTTTTGCCCATTTTCTATCTTCCTCATTTGTGCTTTCAGTAGCGATTAGCCACAAATATTCAAACATCGTTTTAGGAGATGGTGTGATATCAATTTTCTTAGAATCAATCATTCTTCTTCCACCTCGCTTATACTGTCGTCAAAGGTATATCCATTATCAATGTCTCTTGATATTTTTTCAGAAACTTGGATAATCTTGGTAAGTTTAGCCGGATTGTTTTCGTTAATATATTCAAACATTAGTCTATACATTATTGATTTAAACTTCATTATTCTTCACCTCTTGTAGACATAGTATATTGTTCAATACATTTTAGAAATTTCACTATATCAAGTATTTCTTCATTGACTTCTATGATACTATAATTATCTTCTAAAGTTTCTGTCACCCATTGAGAAATCATATATAGAGAGTCTCTATTAAATTCTCTAAGAAAGAAATCTCCCTTTGTTATCCCACAGTGATTTACATGAGTTCTTTTTTCATTATTTTCACTCATTATTGTCCTCTCCCGACTATCGTTTCAAATGTTTCTATTAAATCACTAAGTTCCCCTATTGTCGTAACTAATTCTGTTAATGTAAATATAGCTTCGTCATTGAGAGCTGCGCTAGTTAGAGGTGATACTTCATCCCGAATTATTGTTAGAGTTTGAATATATTCTTCTAATCTTTCATCACTAATTGTTTCAGTCATTATTCATCACTCCCAAAAAATCTTGTTAGGTTAATCCAACTTACTGTGCTGTCAATTTCATATCGTAAATCTTTCTCAAAAGCAGCTAGTTCTGAATCTTCGCTAGATAATATTGCATCACTAACAATTGTAATTAATTCAAACGCAGCACTAAGACTGATTGTTCCTAATTCTACCATTTCTTCTTCTTCTTCTGTTATTTCTTCATTTTTTATTTGTTCTTTATTTTTATTCATTTATTTTCACCGTCCTTTTTATTGTAGAGCTACTCCCTCAGTACTCAAGTTCACTTGGCTGCCTTTTCACCTACCTACAAATAACCTCAGAAAGTGATTTGCTTATTAACCTTCCGATTGTGTATCTATTTTAGAAAGTTTTAATAACATATACTTAGTTCGATACTTATGGCGGAGCCATAAGAAAGAAACATTTGAGATGATAAAAACTACCATAGCTATCTGAAAAACCGTGTAAATAGACATATTTATTAGCCGCCAATTTTACGCCCTTCTATGGCGAATTGGGTATGTCCAAAATGTAAAGAAAAAGTAAGTTTGTATGAATTTTATTCTAAACACGCTAAAGGTAATTGTCCTATGACAAAAGCACAAAGAGCGCAGCTAGAATTAATGAAAGGTGGAGAAGATGAGTAGAATTGAAGAAGGTGTAATTAAGAAAATTAGAGAAAGAGCCGAAAAAGGTTTTGAAAAATATGGGAAATCTATGACAAGAAATGATTTAGATTTCTTTGATTGGCTAATACATCTACACGAAGAATTGATGGATGCGTGTGTTTATATTCAAAAGCTGTTAGTCTTAGCTGATGGGGTGGAATCCAATGACGACGGAAAAGCCGCATAGAATGTGGGCTAGAAATCTCAATAAAAGACGATACAAACGTATTGTTTGGGATATTGAAACTTGGGGTCTTGATGCTAGAAACTTTGCTTTTGGAGCTTCTATAAATGTAGAAACGGGAGAGGAAAAAATATTCTTCAAACCCGAAGATGCTAGAGCTTATTTTGAGTCAGAAGCTCCATGCGTAGTTTATGCTCATAATCAATTCGGTTTTGACCTTTGGAGTATAGTTACAAAACAAGAAGCATTGGAAGCGAAAAAGATTGCTGCCGGAACTAATCTATATGAAATCACAATTAATAGAGTACGTTATCGGGATACCAAGCATTTGTTCCCTCTAAGACTTGGGCAACTCGGCGCAGCCCTCGCTTTTCCAAAGAGCGAGACACCCGAAGATTACATAACAGGAAACAGAAGAAAGATAACAAAAGATGACATAGAATACTGTATTCAGGATTGTAGAATACTTGTAAAAGCTCTCAAAGATTTGGAAACAAATGTAGCTGAATGGGTTGGTAAATCTGTTCATGAAGTTGCGTTACCTTTGACTACTGCTTCCCTAGCTTATCGCATATGGTCTGAAACTTGTTGGCCGGAAGATTGGGGATGGTGGACTAAAATGAAAAACGGAAGTAAAAAATGGGTAAAAGGGGTCGCAGTTCCCAAACAGTTCAATCATAGTGCGAGAGAATCTTATGCAGGTGGAAGAGTTCAAGTTTTATGCGAACCGGCAACAAACCAATTTGATGTTATTTCGTATGATGCTAATTCTATGTTTCCAAGTGTCCAAGTAAATTATGATTTTCCAAATATCAAAACTTGTAGAAGAATTGGAGCTACACCCGAAGTACTAGAGAATTTTATGAATAATAAAAAATATGTTTGTTGGGCTAATGTAGATTTAGAAAGCGTGGAAGGAGAAAACTTTCTTCCTAACAGAAATGACTTGAATAGACTTGATTGGAATCAACCACATTATTCAGGATGGTTGGCCGAGCCTGAATTAAAATATGCATTACATGAAGCTGGATGGGAATTAAATGAAATTAGAGAATTACATATAGCCGAAGCTCATAACACATTTGGACACGTTGAAAAATTCTATGATAAAAGATTAGAAGCCAAAGCCAATAATGACCCTAGAGAAATTTTCTATAAATTAATTTTAAATTCAGGATATGGAAAATTCGCACAAAGAGCAACAGATAAGAGAATTGAGAACCCCGACCAAATGAATAAAATTATGGAAAAATATGGAGAAGAATATACTGAAAGATTTGAATTAAGATTTTATGATAATAGAAATTTGGAAATGCCATATTTTATTGATAAAGAATCTCATCATATAACGCCCGATTCTCAATGGTTCGGATATGCTTCTTTTATCACGTCAGCAGCTAGAACCGAGTTACAAAAGGCTATTGCTGCTGCTGGTGAATATGCTTTGTATTGTGATACTGATTCAGTCTTTATGAATGTAGAAGCCCAAAACCAATTTGAAAAACAGATTCCTTTAGGGGATGGATTAGGTAAATGGAAAATAGAAACTGATTATGTTATTCCTAGAGCTAAATTTTGGGAGCCTAAATGTTATTCACTTTTCGGAGAAAGTGATATTTTGGTAAAAGTAAAACATAAGGGTTGCGATGTGAAAGATAGATTTGGAAACTTTCTACCTAATGCCGGAGATTTAACAAAACCTCAGATATCAACAACGACAACCAAACTCTATACTTCTCTAAGAAGAAATTTAGAACCCGGAGTTATGCAGGTAACTGAAAAGATATCAAAACGCTATGGAAACGCCATAGACAAAGAAAAATAGTCAGTGGTAGGTCTGTATCTATTTTAAAAAACTCTCCTATGGCTCCGCCATAGGGTCGAACCTACTATTTACACTTAAAGGTTTCGTTATAGATACATTTTATTGGAAACTCTTTAAGAAACCTTGAATAACTTGTGTATCTTCCATATCATGTGGGTTATTTAGACGACGATGAAATTCAGCAAAGCATGGATGATGCTATATTAGCATCAGCTACTCACCTATCTACCTTACTTACTGCGCTGTTTGACAAAGGCTTTAGGCCGGTTGGACAAATGCCCACACTTTTATTCTCAATAGCACATTTTTGTAATGCATATGAAACATTAAGGATGGATGGTGGCGAACCATTAGAAAGTTTTGAATTGGCTCAAGCATTAACTTTGAAACATCCTGTAATGCAGAAAATGATTGCTGAACAATTGGCCGGTGCTGTAAATCGTGGAGCAGGTGTAAATGAACAATAGACCGAAAACAGTTCAAGCATGGATTGATTCCGACCCATTACGTGCTAAGTATTGGGATGAAAACTGTCCTTCTTGTGGGAGTATGGACAATTATGGCATGGTGTTTAGTAGGAGTGGTCTTAATTCTAATATCAAATTAGTAAGTTGTATGGATTGTGGATGGGAAAGTAAAAAATGAAGTTAGTTAGCGATTCAAATTGTCCATTTGCTCAAGAAGCTATTGAGCGAGGAAAAGTAGCGATAGTAAAAGGTAACAAAACAGATATAATTAGACACGTTATAAGTTGGGATGATTCTTTAGAAGTTTTAGTAATTATTCCAAGTTGGAAAAATTATTATCATTGGTGTATTGCTAATGAAGAAAGATTTGCTAGAGATAATTTGATAGCTATTCCAAATCAAAAAGAAGGTTATATCTTACTTCAAAGATTAACAGATTTGGTAAACGCTAGTGATGATTTAATGAAAACAGGATATTATGATAATTTTACAAGCGAGCAATTCTCACACGTACTAAGGAGAAAGGAGTTGATAAAATCGGTAATTATGCAACAAAGATAGATGACGAAGGAAAGACGAAATGGGCGGCTAGTGATGGTAAGATATATTCTACTAGAAGTGGGGCTTGGAAATGGAGTAAGAAATTAGAGGAATCTAAAATTCCAAAACCGGAAAAGGAAGAGAAGCCCAAAAAGGAAGAGAAAAAGGAAAAAGTTGAATCTGAATCAGATTCACAACCGGGAGTAGAATGGCATACATATTCTTTCCAAGATGAGGGCGAATATCCGACTGAATTTGTACCAACAGTTTTGAAAAGAATAAATCCGGGTTCCTCGGCTCAAACTAAAAAATCGAAGAAACAGATGGAAGCTGAATATCAAACATCTGTCGCAATTCTTGGAATGGGTTATAGAGCATCCGACCATTTATTAACACGCTATAAAAGAGCTGTTTTAGACGATAAAGAAGCAGAAGCCGTTGTTCATAGTGACGAAGATATTGATTGGATTAGTAGTATTACAAATGATGCTTTAATACATTCAGATGTTCATTTAGCAAACGTGTTCTCTCCTAATTCTTTAGCTGCTGTTTGTAATTTATATTGGTTTGGAAAACCACTTTATGTTATTAACGCTCAAGCTAAAAGACGGCCATTTTCAAAAGTTGGTAGGGGAATTCTTGAAAGGCTACCGTTTATAGGAAGAAGGATAAGAGCTAGGCGTGAAGCTGCGGAGCGTGAAACGGTAAATGTTGAAGAAATTGTATCAGCCTGATGGTAAAAGACTCACAACTATGGTTGTAGGGCGACCCGGTAGCGGAAAAAGTTTCTTCCTAAAAAATACTTTAGAAGAATTTGTTAAATCTACCGATAATCCTGATTGGAGATTAGTTTACGTTTGTCCAAAATGGGAAATGTCGTTATGTGGAGAAAAACCGATTTCAGTAGATGATTTGGAAAAGCATTTGTCTAAAAATCAAACTGCTGTTGTTTATCCTTCGATAAATTGGATTGATGAAGAGGTAGATTATGTAATAGATTTGTTATTTGCTATCAAAGAATCTAATCCTGATTTTTCGGCTACTTTGGTAATTGACGATGCCCAAACTTTTTTATCATCAAGAAAAGCCGCCAGCAATCAATTTCGTCGTTTAGCTTTAACAGGAAGGTCAAAAGGAGTGAGAGCTATTTTTGTTTCTCATCAAATGGTATTCAATAAAGATTTAGAAGGCTCAACATCTTATATCGTAAATTTCTCTTTGCCTGTAAAATTATATCATAAAGATGCTATGACTAGATATGGTTTTGATGTAGAGCCATATATTGAGCCATTAGCCCAAACAGATTATTCATTCGTTACCTTTGATGTCACAAAATCAAGTGCTAGATTGTATGAGCCAATCTCCTGATTGTAAAGCTCCACATTTCTGACAATACCAACCAACAGGTTTGAACGGAATTTTAGCAGTTGGTCTAGTATCTCCTTCCACTCTAATTCTTGAACAAGCCCTATGCATATTGATATTACAACTCGGACATTTCGGATGTATTTTTTTATTCCCCATAATTGTCGTCGAATAATCGCTAGTTATTAGTTATTGTGTATCTAAACGTGAAATGCGGCGTTTAATTGTTTAGTGGTAGGTCTGTATCTATTTTAAAAAACTCTCCTATGGCTCCGCCATAGGGTCGAACCTACTATTTACACTTAAAGGTTTCGTTATAGATACATTTCTAAATATATACATACGATATCTAATAAACCCATCATGATTCGGGCGACCATGACTTTTTTCAGAAGTGTCGGAAGTGGCATAGCTGCGAGTTTTGGAATATTGGCGATTTCTGCCGTAGGAAATGGACTCTCAACTTATGTGCTTAACGGACAAACATTAAGAGGCTTAGTAAACGAAAGATTTGGTGCGGGGGCTTCGGAATGATACCGATGCCTGATTTCTCAGTCGGCGGATTCGTCGGCTTCATGGGAGCAGCACTTGGAATAACTATTGGAGAAGCATTATTTACAGCTCCAATGAGTATGTTAGAAAAAGGAATTAGTAAGAGGTCTTGATTATGTCAGGAGTTCGCTATACTCTAATTGAGAGTAATACTAATGATATCCCGTCAAACAGTGGTGCTTTAACTTACAATCGTGGTATAAATTTGCCGTCAGGACCTATTGATGAGATAGTAATGAGAGTAACTCTAACAACTTCCGCTAGTTCAATACTAGCAGATATGTCAAACGCAGTAAATTCACTGAGAATAATTATCAATGGGGCTACCGTTCATGACTTTAGAGCTGGATATGCTGCTACTGACAACAACGGACCCGGACTTTACGGATATTTGTTAAATTCTTTAGGAGCTGGAAGGTTTGTTGAATTACCAAACGATACAGCTAAAGTGGCAATATTTAGAATACCAATCGGGCTTCAAGTACCAGCTCAAGCAGTATCAAGATTAGAATACACATTAAGTTGGGCAGCTCTCCAATCCGCAGCTTCCGCCGGAACTATTGATTGGTATGTTCGATACAACCCGAATATGCAAACTCAAACAACTGTTTCAGCAGCTACATCCTTTAATCATGCAGCTTCCGAGGAACAGGTAGTTGTGAGATTGCCTCAAAGAACTGCCGGCGTTGTTAGCGGATTATTCGTACAGAATGATTCTGCTGCTGACCAACTGAATGGAATAAGACTACTCAGTCAATCAGATTACAGTCTCCCGCTCGATATGTATCAAGCATTTAACGGTGATATGTATAATGGAGTTTTGTATGCTGATGACGATGCATCCACAACACAACTAACATTTGCTCAACAAGTTGCTGGTGGATTATTCATCCCAACATTCGGATTATCAATGGATTCAGATTTGGTTTTGCAGGTAAATTCTAGTGCGGTGACTACGAGGACGTATACTCCTATAATCACAGCTCCGGTAAACGCACAAGCTCAAGGTGGACAAAGACAAACACAAGCAGTAGTTACAAACGTAGCTAAGGGTGTTTTAGACGCAACCACTGAAACTGCCGCAGGTAGTCAATAAACGTAAAATGGGGGTAGGGTTCTTTCCCTTCCCCCGCTTACGGGGGTTATGAAATGGGAAGAATATTTAGAACTACAATCGTTGAAAATACTGTGTCTGAAATTGATTTATCTTTTCCTACACCGGGAAAGCTATTCATCAGAAATGCTGGTAGTCTAGGAGTAAGAGTAGGTTATGACCCATTAGATGTTGGTAGTAACGGAGTGAATTATTTTACAATTGATGCCGGAGTAGTATATCAGCTAGATATGTCTCCCAATGTTGGATATGTTGCACAAAGGCAATTAATGTACTTCTATGCTACTGCTGATACGTTAATGGAGTTTTGGTTTGCTAATTAGGAGCTGGTTAAATGTCAGGCCCGGTAGTTCCTTTTCTTGAAGTAACAGAAGTAGATGGTAGTCCTAGTGGACGACCAATTACTAAATTAGTCGTTTCTAATGGTGATTTATCCATTAGTGGTACTACTGCTACCATTGATACAACAGGAGCAGGTGGTACGGCTACACTCAGCCAATCACAAATCGGTTTCGGTTCGGCTAGTGATTTACTTACAGGTTCAGCTAATTTTACTTTTGTTGATGAAACGGGTGGAGCTGGACCTACGGTTACATTAACGGGAGATAAACCAATAATAGTTATCCAAGACGACACTTCGGCAACCGATTTTTATAGCGAATTCACTCAAAGTGGTGCATCTCTTGAGTTAAGAAGTAAGAATTCTGCTGGCGCAAATATCGAAATATTTAGAACTAGAGCGGATTCAATAACATTTAATGATGATAATGCAAATATGGAAACCATCATAAAAAAGAAATTAAGCATAACATCAACTGAAACTGCTGATGATTCAATTATGTTGCATCTTGATACAGATACTTTTGATGGAACTATGTTATTAGTAGAATCCGGTAAAGCTCATAATAGTGGAGTAGCTGATGATGGGCCTAACATTGAACTTTATAGAAGTGCGACGGGAGCCAATGGAAAATATATTGGTTCATTTTTAGTAACAGGATTAAATGCTGCTGATGAGAAAAAAGAATGGTTTAAAATTCAAAATTATATCAGTGACTCTTCGACTAATGAAGATAGTCTCGTAATTTTTAAGGCATTAAATAACGGAGTTGATGACGACTTTATGAGGTTAAGAGGCGGAGCAGGTGTTATCATAAATGATAATGGAAGGGCTACCCTTGATTTTAGAGTTCAAACATCTTCGTCAGACTACGGCCTTTTCGTTGATAGTGGTGAATCAGGAGTTTCGATAAATGGTAATTATGATACTACAATAAAAAGCGAACCTAAACTTCAAATTTTAAGTCAAACAGGAGTTGCTAGTTATGCTTATTTAGCTTCATCAGGCTCAAGTCCGGAATCTCTAACTAATGATGAACTACAAGGGCCTATTTATGCACATATTAGTGCATCAGCTCACACATATGTATTACCAACAGGAGTAAAAGGGATGCAATTTCATTTCTTTTCAAACGATGGTAATATTTCAATCGAACCACAAGCAACCGATAAAATCAATGGCGGTAGTAGTGGAGCAACTTCAACTTTTTCGACAAATCATCAGATTTATACGTGTATTTGTTATAATACTAATGAATGGGTAGTAAGCCCGCCAACATGAGGTGAAAATATGGAAGAACAAATAAAAGACCCTAGAGAAGAACAGGATTATGAAGGAGAAGATGGATTAAAAGTTAATTGGAGTGCTGATGAATTTTCCCTAAAAGGTAAAGTTCAAGTTCCGCCTAAATTTTGGTATCTTTTGATAGCTGTGGTTTGTGCTGTTGCGGGTGTTTCATACGAAGAAATATTAGAAACTGTGGGAATGTGAAATAATGGTTAAACCGAAGAAAAGATATGGGCCTATGAAAGTTATCGGTTCTAAAACAGGTCAAAGACAAAAATTAGTTTATTTTACTGCTGCCGGTAGTTTAAAATCAGCAACTTTTTCTCTAAAAAATGTTAAGAGAGTGAAATAATGGCTAAAAAATCTAGAAATCAGTACGTTACACGAAAGGACATTATAGATAATCTTGGGCCACTCTATGATACAAGGAAAAAGAAAAAGTCAATATTTACATTTTTTAGGAGAAAGAAATAATGGCTTTACCGATACCCTCGTTTAGACTAAAAGACTACATACCAAGTTTTAGGAAAAAGAAAGTTATTCAATATCAAGGCCCCATTGAATACAAATATTATATGGAAGCTAAGGCGAATAACGAGTTCTTTATGAAAAAATATGGGAAATCCTATAATGAGATTTTTAAGAGAGTGAAATAATGGCTAGAAAATCTAAAAGGGATAAATTGGGAAGGGTAAGATATGATTATGCTGGCGTTAGTCCAAATGAATTTATGACGGCAATGAAAAAAGGCAAATATAAAGGCAGAAAAGTGTCAAAAGGCGGTTCTTTTATACAAGATATGAGGCCTAAAATTAATTATACAGTATATTCATTGGCGTTGAAAAGAAAGAAAAAGGATAGACATTGGTAATCAGTGGTTATGATGGCTAAAAGACGTTCTAAAAGGAGAACTTCAAACCCGGTACAAACGAAAGGGATATTTAGAAAAAATACTACTTACCTAGAAAATAAAAAAGTGAAAATAACTCCCGGCGGAAAATACAGTGTAAATCCCTATTTAGGCCCCGCAGTAAAGAGAGAAGGGCTAACAGGCAAAGATGTGTTAAGAAGAGGTGGGAAGGATTACAGAAGGATTTCTACCCATACTAGAAAAATACCTAGAACTCAGGCCGGCCAAGTTAGAAGATATCGAAAATTGAAGCCTGATTACGATTTTGTAGAAAAGAAATATATTGGTCGAACAGCTTCCGAACAGCTTGAAAAGTTAAAGAAATCGGGAAGGAAAGGATTTATTAAAAAACAGGCTTACGTTAGCGGGAGATACAACGTGGTTCCACAGTTTTCAGTTTACAGACAAAATGGAGAATAATATTATGGCCGGAAAAACAAATGGTAAAAGGACAAAGAGAGCAAAGCAAATGACCATTCAAAGGAGAATGGCTAGATTAAATAAGTATGCGAGATATATGTAAGGGGGTGAATAACAGTGTTACCAATGAATAATGGAGAAGTTGATATTTTTCAAGCTATCTTGATAATCGGATTAATTGTACTTGTGGCGAGGGAATTCTAATGACAAGAGTAAATTGGAATCGTAATTATTACTATACTTATGAGTCCGAATTAAGTATTTGGAATGCCGCAGAATATACCTACCAAATATATGACAGACTTAATCCGGGCGTTCCTATTTATACAGGCTCGGTTTCATGGCGTTCGGGTGATTCGTCAGTAGTAAGGATGGCTGCTGAAAGTTACATTAAATCATTACCCGGCGGATTAAAGGGAGCGCCCCAAAATGAAAGTGAAAGTGAAAGTGTTAATTTTGAGACTGATACAGGAATAATTAATTTTGGTAATGAAGGTTATTCATACGAAGTTACTTCTGTACTACTTCAAAATATTGCTAGAAGATATACTTGGAAAGTTTACAGTCCGAGCGGTAATATAACGGCTAGTGGTGAAGAAATAGGGCCGGGTTATTATGCTCAACCTAGAGCTATTCAAAAAGCGAAGAATTGGATTGGGAGAAAAGAACAAGAATTACAAACAAAACCGACACTAACTCCTGAACAACAAGATGCTTTCGGTGGAAGTTATGAATCGGTTTACGACGACCAAGATAGTGATGGCATACCCGATGAATATGATAATGATTACAAACCGGAAGGATTTGAATTTGGCGGTGAATATCAACTACTTGGGGCTTTAGGATTATTTCTCGTAGTTACAAATATGTTGATGAGTGATTAGATGGGATTGGAAGATAATTTAGGTGATGCTTTAGATACTAGCGGAGCTATAATGCTCGGAGTTTTCAAGGGTTGGATAAAAATGGTAGTTCCAATAGCAGCAGTAGGTTTGGCTTTTGGGATGTCATTACGAATCGTGAAAATGGGCGTTAAAATTGGCGGTGTTGAATAATGCCTCTTGTAGTCGTTCCGGGCCTAGTAGCTCGCCTAGCTGGTTCTAAGCTAGTAAAATACGTTATTGCTGGTGTGACAGTATATTTCGCCGGAGATGACATTGTAGCATATGTAGATAAAAAAGCTGGTGAAACAGTAGAAGATATAGAAACACAACTAGAAGAAGAAGGTGGAATAGCTGGAATAATTGAAGATGTAGTTGGTGGTGTAGTTGGTGGACTAAGTAATATTTCCTTAGCTTTTATTGAAGGATTAGGCGGAGCAGTTGTTAAAGGAGTAGATAATGCGTATGATTTTATTAGGGAAAAATTAGGATTGAATACAGAAAATGTAGTAGCGGCAGTTACTATGGCCGGATTATCTATATTTACTGTGATTTACTTGATTGGTGCTGCTAGACGTGGCACAATGGCTTTGGAGTAGGTTTGTATCTATTCTTGTTTCTTTTCCTATGGCTCCGCCATAGGGTTCAAGTGCTATATTGGTACTTAAAGATTTGGAAATAGATACACAATCGATATCTTTATAGGCTAGGTAAGAGTCGGTTAATTTGTGGCGACACAGGAGATAAATAACATGAATAAAAATGAAGAACAATTAAGAATAGATGAAACAACAATGAACGACATGATAGCGAATAGAAGGGAAAGAAAGTACGGCGGTTTCAAGTTTGGAAACAACTTGTTCCGCTTCTTCCATGAAATGAACATGAGGGGTTACGAAGTGATTAGCATGAACAGTTACGGAGAAAAGGTTGAGAAGGACTACACTGACTTGGATGAGGTGACGTACCAATCTCAGAATTACGAGGGCTGTAATGTCACTTTGAAAAACAGAAACAGCGGTCACAGACAGACTGTGCGTGTAGATTACAGCGGCGATGATTGGTGTGACGTAGTGCCAATCGTAGATTGGTCTATAACAAGAGACAACCACGATGTAGTCGAAATGGTAATCAAAATGATTAGAGAAGATGTATTAGGAGATGAGGCTTAAATGGCTCTAAAATATCTTGTAGAAGAATATTCAGATGGAAGTGTAATGAAGTGGCTTCCTGATTACGAATTTAATTACTTAGTTTATGAGCCTAGAAAAGAATATGAAGCCGGGCCTAAAGGAAAATTTATGGCTAGAAGAGAATGTTATGCGATTAGAATGATGGAAAACAGATGGGCTAGACCCGTATTAATGGAAGATGGGAAATGGGTTGCATATGCGTCATATCTTAGGAAGGATGAGTGATTAAAATGGTAAAGAAAATGAAATATAAAATTAAATTACAAAAAGAATGTCTATCCTACGACCCTTTTGTTGTGGAAGCTAATACCAAAGATGACTTGATTGCAGAACTTTTGAATTTTGTACACATGACTTCGGGATATTATGAGGTGGAATAATGACGAGATACAAAGAAGAATGGATAGAATATTATCAATACCTAGAATCTTTGAGACAATCAGGAGTAGTAAATATGTACGGCGCACGGCCTTATTTGGAAAGATATATGGAAGAAGATGTGGGAGTTTCATGTAATGAAGCTGCTAACATCTTATTTTCTTGGATGCGAAATTATGAGGCTTTAGTTAATGATGGGATAATAAATAGAGTTGATATAGAATGAAAGTAGAGAAAGGAATTTATGTAAATGAACACGGAGTAAGACTAAAAGTTTCAGGTAAAAAACCGAATAGAGGATGGGGTAAAGATACCGTTGTGATGAATTATACTAATTTACCTTCATACGGTAAATCCGAATTTGGAATGAAAGGTGAGCATCTTAAAAGATTTTTAAGTTAATTTAGGAAGGTGAAATAATGAAAGTAAGAGATTTTTTGAAACAGATAAGAGACATGGGATTAACAGAAGAAGATGAAATTTCGTTTGAAGTAGAACATATAATAAAATTGGTAAAATTGCCACAAGAAGAAACAGAAACAACACTGAAAGAAACAATTGAAAACATAGTAAATACAAAGGGGGTGAATAAAGAACATGGTGAATTGGAATGAAACAACATTAACTGAAATGGATGAGCTAGAATTTGTTAATCTTAGAGCTGAAATGAAGGAAAATGATGGAGCTAATTTCAAATTTGATAGAGTAAGGCGCAGCACTGATGCTGGCACAAATAACGATAAAGAAGTTATTACTTTAATCAATCTTGAAGAGGGAAAAGCTGCATCAGTTTGGGTTAGCATTTTTGAAGATGCTAAATTTGAACAAAATCCTGAAAGTACAGATGGTGCTAGATTAGGGAAGGCATTAGCTAGAAAATTCGGTAGCGATGGCGCATCAAAAGATGATGTAATAGCTAAAGCAAATGAAGAAGGCGGATTACTAACCGTTACTAAGAACGACTATCAAGATAGTTGGGCTTGGCTATGGC
>Ga0080013_1004408_pt1 | contig 13869 bp, 17 predicted proteins | sample ETNvirenome_6_85_FD_69236 | JGI IMG/M metagenome (GOLD analysis project Ga0080013, IMG submission 69236) | Marine viral communities from the Pacific Ocean - ETNP_6_85 (SPADES assembly) (version 2) | ecosystem: Environmental > Aquatic > Marine > Oceanic | place: Pacific Ocean | collected 2013-06-19
TTAGCAGCGGAGCGGTACTTTGAAGAGGAGATAGCAGAAGCTTGGGGCGGTCCTCGTACCCCCGTGTACCTAGAAACAGATTTAGATAAAGAAGAGGTCGGCTAGGAGGAAGCCGCTCGTTATCATTCGGACATCATGGAAGTAAACCTAGACGAGAATGCGCTGATCGCGGGCGTTATCCCACCCCAATTCAAAGGTGCTGGTGGAAGCGCGACGGGGGCGTCAGTTGACACCCAGCGGTATGGTCAGGCTACGGTAATTCTTGCTGTTGGAGAGATGCTCACTGGCTCAGAACTAACCGTAACGCTCCAAGAATCATCGGACAGCGGTGATTCCGACACTTGGGAAGCCATCTCTGGCGCTGAATTTGTAATCAAAGAAGCCGATGTTCCGAGCGAGGAACTAAAGATGTGGATTGGCCAAATCAATCTGGATGGACGGGAGCGGTACATTCGAGCCATAGCCTCCATCGCCACACAAAAGGCTTTCTTTTCTGTTTTATTGGCGTTGAACGGTCAGACGGGTAACCCAGTAACCCAGCAGCAAACGATTGAGTTCCAAGTATAAATTTCTGGCGAAGGCGCCACTTACGATCCTCGCATTTTTGGGAGAGCCCAGCTCCCAATCCCATTCCCTCCAAAAAATCCTGGACTCAATTGTCCTAGTGGAAAGCGGCGGCGTTGAGAACCCACCCGATGGTGCTGCGGGGGAGATAGGGCCATACCAGATACTCAGAGCCTACTGGGAGGACTCAGGTGTCCCTGGTGAATACGAAATGTGTCGAGGGCGGGAATATGCCCAAGGCGTTGTACGGGCTTATATGGAGCGCTGGTGTCCAGAGGCTTGGGCGTCAGGAAATGCTGAGGTGATCGCTCGGACCCACAATGGTGGTCCCCGTGGGAGATACAAGGATTCCACGATTCCTTATTGGAAGAAAGTGGAGGCGGTTCTAAAATCTAAGGATGGCCTACACCAAGTGGACAATCATTAGTACATACAGAAACAAAGCACGAGCGGAAGAGATGTCCGCAAAAGTGGATGGTTCTGTTGTTGTTCCCGTTAAAACCAAAAGTCAGACCCGCTACCAGGTGCGGCGTTTAGATAGGGCTGGCTCGAAAAGGCGCTGATGGAGAACCTTGTTTCTTTCGTTCGCATTCCCAAGAACGCAAGCACCACTATTTACCAAGTACTTGGAGTCGCGAACACCATTCGTGACGGGGAGCTAACCAGGTTCTTCCAGGGGAATCACCTAAGGTACAAGGGAATCTTTGCGCCATCTCATTGCTCTTATGTGGAAGCGGTTAGGGAACTTGGAACAGTCGTGTCTGATGTTCCCTCGTTTGCGGTGATCCGTAATCCCTACGACCGCATGGTCTCCATGTTCTGCTTTGCGAAGAAGCACCAACTCTTTGGGCTCTACGGAAGCAGCGAGCTTTCTTTTGTGGAGTTCGCCAGAGCCATCTGCGCTAGACACGAGGAAGACCCCCATTTTTTCCACGCCTTCCCCCAGTCCTTTTACATTGACGGGGTACAAACCCTGCTCCCGTTTGAAACTCTTGTGTCAGCATTTCAGGATTTCCTCCGCGCCAACGGCATCATGGGTGTCTCTCCTCGGTTGCCCCAGCTAAACAGCACAAGCCACGGACACTACAGCGACTTCTATAACGAAGAGTGCCGCTTGCTTGTGGAAAGCGTTTGGGGCGAAGATATCGAGCGTTTTGGGTATTCTTTCTAAACCTATACGCGCTTCATGAAATCATCGAAGTACCATTGGGCGTCAAAGCCTAACTCATGATATGCGCTGGCGAAACTCCTCGCCCTCTGCATAACGGCTTCTGGGTCAGAGCCTTCGGGCTCGAAGCCGTGGTTAAAGAACAAATCAGACGCTGCTGTTTCTGATATGGGTGGCGCTAAGGAGGGTGTTTTTTCTTCGGTCATTTTTGTGCGTAATGGTTAAGTATCTGCTCAAAGAGATACTGGGGAATGCGAGAGCGGTCAGCCTTGCCAGCCACCCCCTGTGTGCCAGTTCTAGAACCTCTTGGTGCGGCTTCATGGCATGGGTCGCCGTTCTTGCAGGGGGGGCGGGGTTGCCACCAGTGGGCGTTTGTCCAAATATCGGTGGGCTTCATTCGGGTCTCCCCGTACTGGCAATAAGTCACGGTATGGCGTACATATCCTGTCAGCCCAAGCTCTAGGGCGTGAGAGTCGAACACCTTGCGCATCATGCCCCTAGGATTCTCAATGAACCACCACTTTGGTTGGGCTTCAGTAATCAGCTTGATGGTATGCCTCATAAGTTCCAACCCAAGTCGAGCGGTGTCATGCTTGGGGGTGGCTATCCCTTTAGGATCTTCTGGCTTCTTCCACATCTTCCCAATCGAGGCTACCGAGAATCCAGTACAAGGGGGAGACGCCCAGAGCATTTCGCAATTTTCAGGTAAGTCTGCGCCACTTAGTGTGCGGACATCCACGGGGAGGTCCACAAGGTTGTCTCTATGGGGCACCTTTTCTACTTGGAATATGGGGTGACCATGCGCCTTCATAACATTACTGAAGGAGCCAGTCCCTGCAAACAGTTCAATGGTTTTCATGCCACCGTTCTACCGAAGGTGACCACTTTTGTCAACCTTTATGTCTGCCGAAGAAGAGCCCTGGTTAGATGGGCTAACCTTGCTGGCTGCCCAGCGGCGTTGAATGCGTTGCGTACATACTTCTTCATATGCTCGCCATACTGTTCCTTGGACTCGTAAAGACCGGCGGAGGCAGACTTGACAACGGGTATGAGCCTTTCAGCCAGCCGCTCTTGAAGCGCCTCAATCAGTTCGCCTGCTTCGTCCGTTTCTCCAAAGGTTTCCTCTAGGCTTTCTCGCCACTCACGGCTATCCAGAATGGTGGCTGCACAGATCTCAGCACAAAGCTCGTCCTCTGTTTCCTCGGTGACAGACTGAATCTTCTCCCAGTCGGAATCGAGATTGTCCTCAATGGCTTGGAGGGTTGCCGACCGACCCGCAAAGAACCACGACCGTAGCTTAGAGCGAAGCTCTTTTTCTTCTTCTGCCGACTTGTAGGTGGTGTCGATTCCTGCGTTTGGGTCTGGCTCGTTAGGTGGCACTTGGTCTTCATCGCCATCTGCATCTTCTTCGTCCCCAGGTAGTGGACCTGGAGGCTCAGGGTCAGTCGGCCCTTCCGACAATGGACCGTCCACAATCCGGCTGATGGGCGCCATATTCATTGGCACAACAGGCTCATCGCCCCACGAGTAGGTCGGGAGCCCTAAGTGCAGCATCTGATTGATGTCGTTGAGGGGCACAAGGCTGACGGACAACTTCCGCACCACTTCTGACTGCCTTTCCATGTCTGTCTGGAGTTCTGGAATTCCTTGCGTGTCGAAAACGCCAAAGTCATTACCAGGGAAACGGCTGAACAAAGTAGTGTACAAACGGTCTTCAATGTATGAAGCCATTGGCAGCAGAAGGTTTCTCCATACCATCCTGTTAGCCTCCTCAATCGTCGCACGGTTCAAACTCTCTGTCACTCCAAGCGCAGCCTTGTGTACAAGCAGAGAGGCTAGGATTGCGTCTCTGTTGGCGTTAATCATTGTCGAGAACTCCATGTCTTGGTGTGTGACTGGAGAATGCTCAACCTTCAAGCCATGAGTGAGGATCGCGGGCTTCGAGCGGTTGAGGGCACCTTGGTGGCGAGCTTCCCACATGGCGAGGATTCCACGGGCGTCGTCAGGGTTCAGGTCATCCGACTCGGTGGTCAGGACGGCACCAGGCTCTGCGCCGTTTTCAAAGAACGCCTTGTTGTAGGAATCGGCGAGCAAGTCCTGCTGCATCTTGTTAAAGGCGGCTGCAAGTGGGGTCTCCCCCCAGAAAGGCTGGTCAGGTGAGTAGATCCTTAGGAGAACAATCTCGTGCGGCTCGTACTCAATGCCTTCGGTGTTTTTGTACTGGAAAGCAGAGGTGGCCCCGTCTTGGACAGCTCCATTCGGCTGGTATTTCCAGCGGCGAACCATTCCCGTGTTCTCGTCGATGTCCACATACCAACCCTTCCTTCCAAAGACATAAACTTCACGGGGGATTTCTTTTTTCTTGAGCCTCCCATTTCTGCCCTTAAGGCAAAGAATCGCGCAACCAGTTGACAGCATCTGGGTTACTACTGCATTCCACAAGTCAGCCTTCGCCATGTGTGGATTAACAATGTCAAACATGGGACGCCACGGGCTGTCAGGGATGGGCACCAACGCTGCCTCTCTTGTCCGTGATGTTTGGACACTATGAGACTTCATGAAGTTGAACTTGCGTAGAGCGAGGTCTAACTCTTCTTGCGTTTCGGCGTTCTTTACGCCGTGGAAGCCCGCCAGGTCTTCTTTCACAATACGGAAAGGAAGCATACCTAACATTTGTCCCGCCAAGCGGATCGCGCCGTGAGCATATGGGTGCTGTGACCAGGGACTGATAAGAGCCTGTGGGTCGGGAACAATGGGGAATCTAGTGAAGGTGTCGTAAGCGGTACCTGGAAAGTTCCGCTCGCCAAAGTCTGGTCGTGTGAAGCGCATTGTTAGATGTAGATTTGTGGAACTCGTCTTCTGTTCCGTGCGAGGGATAAGACAAAAGCGTCCGCACCGTCCGGAGAACGGCCCAATCGCTTCTTTATATCCTTCTTGGGCTCAACAAGAAGTCGGCCCTTGCGGTCATAAGAGTAACCGCCTTCTGTAAGTTCTTCCCATGTGCTGCCGAATTTTCTGGGCACACACGCAAGTTTCAGCCTAAGCAACTCTCTAGCGGCCCAATACATCTCCGCCCTGAGGTTGGCGAACTCCATAGGTCCGCATTCTTCGCCATAGATATTCCGTTGCGATGTCGAGAAGTCTACTGAATCCACCTTCCAACCGCTGTCCTTGAGCGCATCCACCGCACTTGCCCCAATCCCAATAACATCGACATGGATACGGTTGGCGTCTGATTGGCTAATGCCGTTCTTTTGGGCGATTTTAATGACATGACCCGACACCTCGTTGCCGTCTAGGTTCGCCAATTTGATTTCTTCGAGGAGAACATTGTCCTCCACCACGGCAATAACCGTCTCGTCTGATCCAAATCGAGCAACATCCACTCCAAGGTGAATGCCTTCTCCGGCATCCATGCCCCCCTCGTTGGCGCACCTGTCTAGGAACCCAATGGGCACCACCCTGTCATCGCCTGCTTCGGGGAACTCGCCCAAAACCCTGGCGATAAAGCGGGGATCGTCTTCTCCCCACCCTCGTCTGCGCTCTTCGACCCACTCGTAGGTGGTTGCGCCTGGGATTACCTCCTCCTCGGTTTTGTAGTTTGGGTGATCGAGGGCAGACAAGGTCACGGATGCCCATTCCTCTGGGCGCCTGAAAGCCCGATAGAACTCTCCTTTCGCCTCCAAGGGGTTGCCAATCACTAGCCAGCGAGCGTTTTTACCTGACATCATGGACTCTGCTGCTTCCCAGAACTGCGGCTCTACCGCTTGCGCCTCATCAAAGATAAGGAGGAGGTTCTCTGCGTGACCACCCTGGAAGTTGCTGGGATCGCTTGTCGCCACGCCTTGGGCTTCCCAATAAGGGGCAAGGCGGATGGCTGTTGTCAGCAACTCGCCACCGAGGGGCATCGTGGCAGCATTCCACAGCTTCCTAACATTTCCCCAAAGGTGAGTCCTGACATGGCTGGCCGTTGGGCCCGTGGAGAGGATGAAGGATTCCCTGGTGTAGAGGAACCACAGGATGGTGCAGGCAGCAAGGTGGGTTTTCCCTAAGCCGTTGCCCGACCGCACAGCTACCCGCTTATTATTGACAATGGCATCAAGGACGGACTTTTGTTGATCCGTCAGTTGGCACCCCAGAACATCCCAGATGAAGTCGGCGGGGTTGTCCCGCCACCTAGCGACGCGCTCCTCTACAGGGTTAGTTTCTGTTACAGAACTGCTCATCTACTGTTAGGGCTTTGTTCTGTTCCATTTTTTGAACCATTTCGGCGAGTGAGACGGGCTCAACATCATGCTCCAAACGCTGTACATCACGCCACTTTTCGGGGGCGCGGTTCTTGAGCCAGAAGATACACGCCGTCGTGTTGCCGTCAAGCGCTTGTGCGAAAAGCGAGTCTTCGACAGCCTCAAGCCGTATGTTCTTGATTGCTTCCTCTTTAGCGGCCCATTCGGGTTCCCTCTTGCGCCAGCGCTGGATTGTCCAACGGCTAATGCCCAAAGCTTTGCAGATGTAGCCCTGAGTGTGTCCTTGAGCGAGCCATTCAAGATAGTTCTCTCCAATCGCAAAGGTCATCTTGCGAGGGGCTTTCGGTGGGGTAAAAACCTCTTCTCCGGGGATGTCTAGGTCTTCCATGCCCCTAATGTGCCAACTTTTTACCTATTAGTCAATGTTGACAAAGAAAAAACCCCCGACCTCTAATGGAAAAGGCCGAGGGCAAACAAAGAGAACCAATTGTGGACGATCCTAACCAAAGCCCACTTGGTCCCTTAAGTTTAAGTGTTTCGGGGGGGGATGCGAAGCCATTCTCGTAATTCTCTGCTATGAGCTTCAGGGCGAGTTGCCTTCACCCAGAGACCTGTTTTCTCCACGAGCCCCTGCTTGGCGGCTGTATTGAAGGCGGCGCCGATGGCGTTTGGGTGTGGAGGGTCTTCTCCCAGCCAAGCCCTAAGGGTCTCCGCAGTCATTCGGGCACCAATCCCCTTCCTCCGAATCATTTCCAGGGCTCTTTCAGTCCAAGTTGCGGAGGAGCCAGAGGAAACCTTTTTGATTCCCTCTTCTTTCCTGCGCTCGGACTCGGCGTAATCAAACAGGTTTTTCATCTTCTTGGGATGAGTCGGCTGTTACGGTTTCTCTTTGCGCTTTGAACTTCGCATAGGCTTCCGCCTCCTCGGTTTTTTTAACCAAGCGATCTCTAGACGCGGAGACCATCTCAAGCATAGCAGAGAAAAAGTCAATTACCGCATCGGCATCTTCTTTGGTCACCATTGTCATAGACAATCTAGTCGTACACATTGTTGCGTCAGGTTCAGAAGGGCCAAAGCTGACAATTAGCTTGTCCTTCCTCTCCTCTGAATATTCAGCCTCCAATTCGGCTCTGATTTTTCCTCCCCCACACACGAGTTCGTTGATTCGGAGGCCACTCCAGTCTGGGAAGGCCTTAAAGGCAATATGGGTGGGTTTAGGATTGTTTGCTTTTGTCATCTAATTAATTTTGTCTAGGGCTGCGTAGATTTCATTGGCACACACCTCGACCGCAGCGTCGAGATCCAACGATTGTTCGTCAGCAATATCGGCTACGAGCCCAGCGAGGACTGGCGGCGTCATATTTGCTTGACTAAAGAGTGCCTCCACGAGTATCCGTGAGGTTCCACTTATGCCTAGGGCACACCCTTCTCCCATTAGGTTGTTAGCCAAATAGTTTTCAAAAAGGGTGACATCTTCTTTCAGTGTGTTTGTCATGGCGACCAGTATACCTCTTAGTTCACCTTTTTCAAGGGATTTGTTGGGAGTGGTCCAGGCCAGTGCATTTTGCAGTAATGGCGAAGCCTGTTGTACAAGACTCCCTCCCGCATACACTTGCAACAATTGGGGTATGCGGGGCGCGTTATGGCTTTACGGTACTTCATTTTATTTATTTGTGAACAGGTCTATGCGTTCCCCAATCCACCGCATTACTGGTACGGCCATGCTGTTCCCACACGCTTTGTAGCGGGGGCCATCGGGGCATTTCTCGGCTGGCTTCCCTCGGTAGGGAATCTTGGTGTAGTCATCAGGGAATCCCTGAAGGCGTTCGCACTCGATTGGGGTGAGTCTTCTGACGGTCAGGGAGGCTTCGTGAACCGCAGCCTGAACCAAGGGAAGGTTATTTCCTCCAGTTCCCCACCTTGCGGCGCATGAGGGCGATTGGTCGGTTTCCTTAATTCGAGAGTCCATCGGGTGATTCTCATAAACGACGGCGTGGCGGTCAGTTGCGTTCTGAGTAAAGGAGATTTCCTCGTTTACTCCGTCCCCCTGTGGTCCATTCTCTTCCTTGCGACCAATCATGGAGCCTTGAAGACAGATGGGGAGAACAACAGGGTTTCCAACAACGCCATGGCGCCCGCATGAAACACCCTTGTGGTCTCTGGAGTTGACTGTCTGGGCTACTTCAGGGAAGACCTTTCCTTCCCCTGGCTGGAGTCCTCCGGCGCACTCGAAGTCGGTGCCGAGCCCGCCCCCTGCCGTAGAGCGACTTCCAAGGGTTCCGGTAACTTCTTTCCCCTTTTCTCGGCTCGCCGTAGGATCCCCGCGCAGGCTTTCTGGCTCAAATAATACCGCTGCGGCAGGTCGCCAGTCTCCAAGGTAGCCGACAACAAAGATACGACGGCGCCTTTGGGCGACTCCGAAGAACTGAGCGTCCAAGACTCGCCAGCAAACGCCATACCCGATGTCTCCCATCGCTCCAAGGATGGAACCAAAGTCCCGTCCTTCGTTGCTTGACAAGACGCCGGGGACATTTTCCCAGACGAACCAAAGCGGCTGAACCTCTCTAACAAGTCGGCAAAACTCAAATGCCAAGTTGCCACGCTCGTCATCCAATCCTTCACGGAGTCCGGCCACGGAAAATGATTGGCAAGGGGTGCCGCCCACAACGATGTCTGTTTCTTTGTATTTTTTTCCATCGATTTTACTTATGTCTCCTAGGTTTGGAACATCGGGGTAATGATGAGCCAGGACTGCGGAGGGGAACTGATCGAACTCAGCGAACGCAGTTGGCTCCCAGCCCAGGGATTCCCAAGCGACCGTAGCCGCCTCAATCCCTGAGCATAGGCTAAGGTACTTCATTAAAAGGGGATATCGTCAGGGATTGCGTCTGACGCAGGAACAGGGTTACCGCTTCTTGGTGGACCGTTCTCTCCCCTTGGGGCAATAGTCATGGTCGTGAAGGCTCCACCCTCTGGTGTGTTTTTGTTTAGTTCGAGAGTCACTTCGCGTCCAGCCACTAATTCTTTCGCTAACTCTTCCACCTTTTTCTTTGCATCTAATGCTTTGTTATAAAGCGGCCAACCATTTGGCGCATCAGGTTTAGACGCTGTTCTGGCATTAGCGAACGCCTCAAACGAACCATGTTGTGTGGCTGCATCATACCACTTGCCATTCCATAGGGCCTTTGATGCATGGTTTAGGAGTGGCAACTCAAACTCTGATCGTGCCATGTGGGTGTTCTCTGCAATCTTTCCCATGACCATGTTCCATTCCTGTGGGAGCTTGGCCACCCAATCAGGGATATTGCCGCTAGGAGCTGGTTGTGGGGCAGGCGCTTGCTGTTGAGAAGGCTGAGTTGGTGGCGGCACCGAACTAGAGACAGCATTACTGTTTCCTCCTTTGTGCCACTCATCTGTCATCTCGTCAGCACCATAAATGCCCGAACATGGGGCTACAAGGGCAAGGACGCCCCTTACATGGAGCCTTTTCCAAGCCATCTCTGGCGCATGGGTGCATTCTGGATTATTCTTTCCTGAATCCCATCTGCACGACCCAATCTCTTGGATCGTCGTGGGGCTACCACCTTCTGGAGTCCAGGTGAACTTGCCTCGATAAGCGATGGAAATCGGAAGAATGTCACAATCTGTGACCTCCATCGTAATGCCTGCCGCTTGGGCAATCTTATGGGCTCCAGCTTTGGTTATACACCAAGTGTTGTGGAGTTTGTAAAAGTCATCGTATTTGCCTTCTTGAAGCTTAAACTGAGCCTTGAGGATATCTACTTCTGCTTGGGAACTCATTATTATCTCTTTGTATTCTTTTGGTTAAGGGGGGGTATACAGTTAACTGTATACTGTTTACTGTTAACGAAGAACATTTTTAAAAATGTAATTCTGTGTGCTGTTTACTGTTTACTGTTTTCATGTAGACCAGTTTAAGAACCCTTGGAAACCCGTGTCAAGTGTTCTTTTCTATGGCCTCCCAAACCTTCTTTGCGTTTTTGAAGGGCTCGACAAAGATGAGACGCAGCCAACACAACATGAGGGAGAATGGGACAACGGTCACCCCAACAAGTAGTGTTGAGAAAAAAGCGGCGAGTGAGACGATGTATTTCAATTTCTTAAAACTTTTTTTCAGTCAACAACATTTTTTGGTTCAGGAGAGGGGGTCGTGGAGGTGGGGGTGCCTGGTGGAACCCCTTGCTCATGTAATTTAGGGCGACCTCGGCGAAGGCGGGGCTTGCCGAGTTGGCGCGTGGCATCCTTTACGGAGATGCCCTCATCAATCGTGTAAAGATCGTCAAGGCTCAAACCGAGAAGGTGAGCAATGAGAGCCGATGTGGGACCACTAGGGGCACGGTGCCCATTCAGGATTTGGTCCACCTTCGGGTTTACATTCCAAAGCTGGAGCATCCTTCGCAAATAAGCGGCGTTCCAGCCCTTCTCTTCTAGGGATTCACGCATCTTATGGGGATTAAAGGTTGCGGGGTGGTCTTGTTTTGTTCTTCTTCCGGGCATTAGTTGTCTGTTTCTGTAACTCGGAATGACCGAGTTGGTGTTTGTTTAGTGAACTCTGATGCGAGATCGGGATGGGCCTTTTTAAGGGCGCTTGTGTTAAGGGTGTTGCGTACAGAAGGTTTCCACGAAACGCGGATTCCCCCGCCAGCAGCTAAGGTGTATTCACCCATCTTTTCCTCTAAAAGCGTTCTGGCATCACCCAGACGCGACTTGGCAATATCCATGTCGGACTGAGCTTGCAGATATGCTGTGGCGGCGCTGTTCCAGTCGGAATCGCCGCTCATGTCTATGGGTTGGGCACCACTTTCTTCCTCCTCTAAACCCTGGATTTGGCAAAGAGTAGACCAAGGACACCGTTTACAACGACGGTCGTTGCTGGGAAGTCGCCTTAGACTCTCTAGTGCGTGATCCATAGATTCTGGAGCGTCACCTTGGGCAACCCATGACTGGCGTCCGTCTTGTACGGCGGACCAAAAGTCCAAAGAGGCGTTCTTGAGCCGAGCAAAGTGGCCTTCCGTAAGCACCACCTTGACGCAGAAGGTCTCCCATCCGTCAGGCCAAAGGTAGAAAAGGTGGCCGTCTACGAGGTCAGTAGCCATCAAGTACCACAAAACTTGGTCAATATGCTGAGGATGACCTCCCATCCTTACCGCCTTAGAGAACGACCACTTTCCAGCAGTCTTGATTTCCAAAATCCCCTCAGGCGTCTCGTCCTCCCTACATAGGAGGTAATCGGGAGTTCCTCCCATCCAAGGAAACGGGGCTGTTTCCGCAAGATCCAAGACGCTCTCAGGGGTTTCAGCCACCTTTTGAAGAGAAAGCGGCCCACACAAGCCTTTATCCTTAAAGACTTTAGCCGCGACGGGCTCAAGGATATGTCCCCTCTGCATAACAGGGGTCTCCTTTTGCTCCCATGCACCGGGGACGCCCACTTTTTCATACCAAAGGGCTCTGGCACAACCATAGGGATTGTTTCCCACAATCGTTCCTATATCAGACCCACCGATAAATCTCTTTCGAGTTTCGAGCCACTCTTTGCGCGGTGTGGTTAACTGGGGGTTGGCGTCTGTCATGACACTCAACAGTACAAAGTGGACACAAAGCCGTCAAGAAAATAAATAAAAAAAGGAGGCTTTGAGTACCGTCCGAGAAAGCCAGAGAAACTCGTCCCGATCTCTTGTCGTGTAGGCGGATCTGGACAGCCTGGGGAGGGTGGTCGGCTCGGGTAGGTCAATGAAGGCCACAACAATCCCGAGTAAAACTCTAAGGAGAGGGAGGACAGAAAGCAACCTCCTCTGCTTGCCTTTGCCTGCTTTCGCTACGGATCTTCCATGCGAACCAACCGCCCATAGAATATCCGTTCAGAAACCTATGTCAACCAGATTTTCCCTGCTTTCTGAGGAGCCCTCTTAGGAAAGAGCGACCTGGCGCCTCCTCGTCTGTTACGACGAGGGCCGGCGGGGGCGCCTCGACAAATACAAGAGAGCCACAGACAGGGCAAGTTTGAGGCACAATTGAGGCCATAACCCCAGGTATGGCGGTCCCAACAATTGTATGGTCCAAGTGATTGTGGTTTTTTCCACACCGCCATCTTAGTCTTACCGCGTAGTCCTTTGCTAAGTCTTCCATGATGACCGCATCATAGAACATCTCCTAAGTAATAAAAAGCGGAAGATAGACTTGGACTTAGACCGAAAAAGGGTCACTCTAACGCCATGCCGAAACATAAGTGCCTTAAGAAGTTCACGGAAGCCCAAGACTTGGGCGCAGACGCATACCGTTCCGTTCGTGGAGCGGGACGCCCAGTTATTTCCCCTCTGTCCGCCGAGGAGAAGAAAAACCTCGCCTATTCGCTCGGCGTCCCTGCTGAAGGAAGCGGGGTTCCAGGTGCTTGGCAATACGGTGACGAAGACCGAGTCGTCGCCATCCCGTTTACAGATGAGAGTGTGGACCGTCACGGAACCGCCTTCCTTTCTAGTGGATGGGAGTTTAGTGAGTATTTACGAAATCCAGTCTTTCTGGATGGTCACGATCAGGAGAAGCCACCTTTAGGTATGACTCTGGCAATCTCGCCAGCAGCCATCAAGGGAAAGGGAGGAGAATCACGGTCAGGATATGTGGCCCATGTACTGTTTAGCCGTGAAGACTTGAACCCGAACGCAGAGTTGGTATACCGCAATTGGATTGCTGGTCGCGTTCGGGGGTCTTCGGTAGGGTTCCGTCCCTTGGAAATTCGCCCTGCTAAAGACGAAGAGGCAAAAGCCCTTGAGGCGCGAGGAGAGGAGCCCGATGCTTGGATTATCTCCCGTGCTGAACTGCTCGAAATCAGCGCAGTCACAGTACCTAGCAACCCTAGTGCTGTACAACGCAATGTTTTGGCTCAAGAAGTTAAAGACATGGCAAAACTTTCCCAAGATAGCGGTCTTTTCAGCCGCTCTGACCTAGAACTCCTCTACGGGGTTCGCGCCCTTGCAGAAGCCATTGATGCTGAGGGGCTCAAATTACCCGAAAAACGCGAAACAATGTCTTCCGAAGAACTCCTCTCCTTTGCCAAACTTGCCGAATCACAAGAAGAAATCGAAATCGACGAAACTACGCGCCAAGTGCCAGAAACAGCCGAAGAAGAAACACGCAGTCCTGCTTGCCGTATGGATGGCGAGACAGTTGAAGAGTGTGTTTCAAGAAAGGTGCCGGAAATCTTAAGCGAAGACGAGGACATGGGCTCTGACCAAGCGGTTGCCATTGCTAACAGTATGTGCGAAACCGCGTGTTCTGAGAAGAGTGAGGATCCACAAGAAGAGTTGGCGAAGAATATTGAGTTGCTTGAGCGGCTAGTCGAGCAGACAGAAAGCGTCCCAGAGGAAGTTGTTATCAGTGGACAGAGATACTTGAAGGCAGATCCAGAAATGGAAGCAAAGCTTCAAGTCTTGGCCGATGTTCGTGACCTAGCGGCGCGACTTACGGCCAACGAGGAACTTAGAGGGGAGGGTCTTTTCGGCGCTCTCCAGTTGCTCAAGGAAGAAGTGACGGCGCTCCGTGAGGAGGTCGCAGAGATCCGTACTACTTCGGGGAAGGAACCAAATGATGAGCCTGTGGCTCCCAAGCGCGACTCCGACCTTTACAACCGCTTACTTGACCTCCAATCTAAATTAATTACAGTTACGGAGTAACAAACATCATGGAACGAGAAGTTCAAGATACTCTTCGTAGCATTGGTGAGAATGTTGAAGGAATTGGAGACCGCATCAAAGTGGTCGAAACATCCGTCAATGACAATCACCAGGCTATCGATGAGAGACTCAATGGTGTGGACGAGCGGTTGACCTCAGTAGAGGACACCACCCGTTCCCGCTTGGAAGTCGAAATTCCTGG
>Ga0080013_1004409_pt1 | contig 13867 bp, 15 predicted proteins | sample ETNvirenome_6_85_FD_69236 | JGI IMG/M metagenome (GOLD analysis project Ga0080013, IMG submission 69236) | Marine viral communities from the Pacific Ocean - ETNP_6_85 (SPADES assembly) (version 2) | ecosystem: Environmental > Aquatic > Marine > Oceanic | place: Pacific Ocean | collected 2013-06-19
ATTTATTAAAAGCTCTTAGAAAACAAGATGATAACGCAGTAATTCGTGAAGTTCATTTTCTCGCGGCACAATTTACTACTATGGAAAAAATGTTAAAAGATAAAAAATGGAATGCAAAATATAGTGAATCCGTAAATGAAGCCGGAATGGGTATATTAACTACCGACCAATCCGATGTATTACAAGGTATAGTATTACGAAATAAAAATAAAAATTTAAAGGCTATTCTTAAAATAGTATTGAAAGATCCCATGTTTAAAGGAGTAGATAAGAAAGAATTGTTAGGATATATTGATGGTGCAAGACAATTTGTTAAATATATGAAAAGTCATCCAATGGAATCTGTAAAGGAAGACAGAGATTATAAAGCAGAATATAAGAAATATGGTTCATCTACAAAGGCAAAAAAATACAGAGCTGAGTTAAATCAGTATAATAGAAAAAAAGGTACTTACGGTAATGGAGATGGAAAAGACGCTTCACATAAAGGTGGGAAGATAGCTGGTTTCGAAAAAGAATCTACAAATAGAGGTCGTAGGGAAAAAAGTAGATTAAAGAAAGAATCCATAATTGAAATTAATGGTGTTAAATACAAAAAAATATTAAAAGAAGTCAGATTTAAGGCAGATAACGGACAAGGAATAAATGCTAAACAATCTAAAGGTGAAGATGGTAATCCACTTGTTAGTTATAGTCCAAAAGATTGGGGAGTATTACTTACTATAGAATTACTTGAAGCTATGGCAGAGAAGTTAGGTGATTTTACTTTATCAACAAGTGCTGGATTAGAATTAGATAAAAGTGATGTAAAGATGATTAAGGGTACGAAAGACGGTATCTGGAAACATCGCGGAAACGAAGTAACTATTAAGTATTGGGCAAGTTACAGTTAAGGAGAATAATTGTGATTAAATTAAAAAAGATTTTAAAAGAAAGTAAATACGCATGGGATAGAAAGTTTGGTGATCCACTTCCCACTTTTAAAGATATAGCGGAAACACACCAGAATAAACCCAAAGAAACAATTAAGGAATCAAAATTACCAAAGTTCCAAGCATTAAAAGATGTTAGTTATTATGACAGAGATTGGGGGCAAACATTTAAAGACATAGGACGTGGATATCCAAGACTTGATTATGGTCCAAGAGAAAACGATATGTATGATTGGAATAGTAGAGCAAATTATCAAGCAGCAACAAAAGAATATCATACACATATGGGTAAAGTAGCTAAAAAACTTAATACTGCTATAAAAGAATTAGATGGTCTTTATGAAGTGTGGAATAAGATAATAGATAAACATCGTAAGAATGATGGAAGTACTTGGTAAATTTAGGAGATAACAATGAAAATAACACAAAAACGAATAAAAGAAATCATTCGGGAAGAAATACAAAGTCTTACTGAAGCCAAGAAAGCTCGTAGTCTTACTGATGATGTTAAATCATTTAAAAAAGAATACGCCATTAAATCTGGTAAATTGAAGGAAAAGGCAACAAAACTTCAAGAAAGACAGAAGATAATGGAAGCTGTTGGTATGATTAATGACACTATTATGAAAATGATAGGTGAATTGAACAAATTACCTGTAACTGAAGTATTAGAAAATGTTAAGAAGGCTCATGCGAACAAATATATCAGAGCCATTGAAACTTTGAAAGGTATTTGTGATAATAATGCTGGGTGGATTAAAGAAAATCAGTAATGATTAAATTAAAAAAGTTAGTTGATGAAGAAACCATTACCGAAGCTAGTGCTAAAACTGGTTGGAAACTATACAAGGTCTATGACATTAGTGATAAGTTGTGGAGAGAAATGAAATATGACTTGAGAGACCAGTTCGATGAATTAGTAAAGATTGGTGCTGATTATAGTATATTTCAAGACGCTCAAAGTACTGCGAAGATTTTAAAACAAATTAAAAGATTAATGGATAAAATTTAAAAAATGCCTTTCAAGTCTGATAAGCAGAGAAAGTGGATGTATGCAAACGAACCTGAAATGGCCAAGAAGTGGGAAAAGGAAGAAGCTATAAAGGGAAAGTTACGGAATCTCATTAAACAAGAAATAAAATCCGTAAAGGAAGATAATATTAAATTTTCTAAAGAAGAAATGGCACAATTACATAAAGATGGTAAAGTAGAAAAAGGTGATCATACAATAGAGTTTAATGAATCAACCAAAGAATATGGTAAAACATTAGATAAAATCGCTAAAGATAGACAATTAAAATCTATTTCTAAAAAAGACAGAGATACTTTAATAAAGATAGCCAAACTTATGAAAAAATCAGACGAATCCGTAAATGAAAAAGTGATTAAAGTTTCTAAAAAAGATGATGTTCCTGGCAATCCTATGAAGATGAGTGGTGAAGAAAAGATAAAGAAATTAACTTATAGTGGAAGTATTGATAATAAAGGTAGTTATGAAATTAAAGGAAATAAATTAAATGTAATTGGTATAAGACCAAGAGACAAAGGATTTTTTGTCAGACATTTCACAATGAAAACTGGATTTAGAAAAGCTAATTTATACTATGATGGTGTTCATTGGCAAGGTAAAAAGAAATTTGAATCCATAAAAGAATCTATAAATGAAGGTTTTGATAAATACTATTTGAGTAGTTTACTTGATAGTAGATTAAAGAAAAAATTAGAAATCGCAATTAAGAATCTTAAAGGTAAAGTTGATGCTGTCGGTACGGATTATATTTGGTTTAGGATGCCTTCACACAATCTTGATTTACTCTCACAACTTATAACAAAATTAGATAGAAATAAGAATGTATGGATAGGTGATAAACGAAAAAATAATATATGGGATAGACGACAAAAAATAAATAAGTTAGAAGCAACCACAACCGTATCTGTTCCTGGTTATTTATCACCAAACGCATTTTCAAAATCTACTCAAAATGCAATAGATGTTGATGATGAAGATGATGAAAAAAATGAATCAGATTTAGGACTTACATATAAAAAAGGTAAAACAATAAAAGTTACACATGAGAAATCTGGAAAAGAATTGATTATTATAGATAAACCAAATGTAAAAAGGGAATATGAAAAAATAGGATATTTTGCTGAAGGAACAGTAAATGAATTACAAATGGCACCTTTTAGTTCACAAGAAGCAAGACTTCATATAGATGCAGATATTAAAAAAATGTCAAAAGAATTAGGTAGAGCATCACAACAAGTTATTAAAATGATGATGGATGGTGTAAAACGCGGTAGATATACTGCAATGGATATTTCAAGAGGTATAAAAGAAGGACCCGCAAAAAGAACACATTTCGGAGAACTTCAGTTTATTCAACAATTGTGGAATAAAGTTAGAGATAAGTTCAGAAGGTACTCAAAAGACCGAAAATTAAGTTAATGTATATTTATTAAAGATTAGGAGACAATAAAATGGCTAAACTAAAAGATTTAATTAAAGAACACGCAACAATAGGTGGAGTTGTATCCCGTAATGCATTTCCAAACCTTGATATGGGGTTTAGAACCCAAAAAACTCCGAAATCTGCAAATCTTGCCGGTATGGTAGAAGATATTTACGGTCAATCTACTCAAAAAGTAAATGTAAAAGAATTCATGGGTGAAGTTTCTAATTTTAATAGATTTTCAAAAGAAATTTATCGTGAAGGTAATTTAAGAGAGTTAGCAGAAAGACTTTCTAAATTAGCAATGACCGCAAAACAACATACTATACAAGAAACCGAAGATTGGTTTGATAAAATCACGGTGAATCGTAATATGAAAGAATTAACAGGTCTTTCTAATCAATTTAAGAAAGTAGCGACAGAGGCACAAGGATTACAAGAAAGAATGGGTGGACTATACGAAGATATGGGGCACATTCTTGGTCGTTATTATGAAATCCACGAACCTGGACACGAAGAAGATGAAGTTCCAGTAGAAGGTAAATCATACAGAGATGGTGAAGAACTTGAAGCAGATGCAGTACAAGAAGGAACATATGAAGATTTTTTCCAATCTGCACTTAAAAAGTGGGGAGTATCAGCACCAGATGATTTAGGTGATGAAGAAAAAGTAAAATTCTTCAATTATGTTGATGCTAATTGGAGTGCTGAGAAAGAAACAGATTAAGAAAGTGGAGGTTACTTGGAAGTAAAAGTAAAAAAGAATAATGTAGAGTTTGCTCTACGGTTATTAAAAAGAAAAATTAAAGATAGTGGTTTAATGGTTGAGTTACGAGAACGACAATATTATACAAAACCATCAGTAAAAAGAGCTACGGCAAAAAAATTAGGTCGTGTTCGTAATTGGTTAAACCAGAAAAAACTTAATCCCGATTGGTGTGGAGAACCACCAACAAGTGGACTTAAAGAAAAAATTAAGAAAGAACAGATATCTTATAAAAAGTGATGTTTTTTTAGTTTGTGTATATTTATATAGTACACAAGAATATGTCATTCATTCGTATATGACATACCAGATAATGTAATCACATTAAAGTTCCTAATAACTTTATTAAATCCAAATTAAAACACATGAAATGAATTTTTTTGCAGGTCGAACTGCAAAGAATATATTATTTTATGATAAATTAATGGAGAATTAAAAATGGATGATCTTTTAAAAGACGCAATAGCAGACGCTAAAGCAGTCAGAGAAACTGCACTTGCAAATGCTAAAATAGCTCTTGAAGAAGCTTTCACTCCCCGTATTCAATCCATGCTTTCACAGAAAATTCAGTCTGAAACTGAAGGTGAAGAAGAAATACCAGCTGAAGAGCAGGTAGACGAACCAGAAACACCTGGTATCCCTGAACAAGAAGGTGAAGAAGAAGAAGAACCTGAGATAGCAGCTGAACCTGAAGTTGGTGAAGTAGAACCGATTGTCGCACAGGACGAAGTTCCTGGTGATGAAGAAGAATTTCTAGCCGCACAGGACGAAGTTCCTGGTGAAGAAGTTCCCGTAGCAGAACCTGAAGATGTTCTCGCAGCACAGGACGAAGTTCCTGGTGATGAATGGTCTGAAGAAGAACCAGTTGAAGAACCTATTGAAGGCGTGATTGAAATCAATGGTGTTAAATATGCACCAGTCGTATCTGAAGAAGATGAAGAAGAAGCTGAAGTGGAAGTTGAACCTTCCACAGATGAACTCGATCTTGAAGCAATCCTTAGAGAACTCGAAGATGAAGCTGATGAAGCTGAAGTCGATGAGAACTATGAGGAAGGTGAAGTAGGTGATGGTCTTTCTTCGGATGAAGCAAAACCAGCTGATGAAGCTGATTTAGCAGAAAACGATGTATCTTCTGATATCGGTGATGCCGATAACAAAGTCGCTGACGACGCAGCAGATTCGTCTGATATCGGTCAAGGTTCGGAAGAACCAGCAGCCGCAGACGCACCAGCAGCAGGTCACGAAAATTCAGAAGATGAGGAAGTGGATGATTTAGTTGAGGTTAATGGTATCAGATACCAAAAAGTCGCAGAACAGGATGAATGGGAAGCCCGTAATGGTGACCTTGAAGTTGATGAAGGCGAAGATGGTGAAGATATTGACCTTGAAGAAATCTTGAAAGCACTCTCTGAACAAGATGAAGAAGAAGAAGAAAAAGCTGAAGAGCAAGTATCTAAACTTACTTCTGAACTTGGTGAGCACCGCAAGGTAGTGAAGTATTTACGAGGTAAGTTGAATGAAGTAAACTTACTTAACGCAAAACTATTGTTCACTAACAAATTATTCCGTGCACACGGTTTAACTAATGAACAGAAGTTGAAAGTCGTAGAAACCTTCGACAGAGCTACAAACCTAAGAGAAGTTAAGTTGGTATTCGCCACCTTGGCAGAATCTTTTGGTAGCAAACCGGCAAGTACGGTAAAACAAATTAAAGAGAAGAAAGGCTCAGCCTCTAAAGCAGTTGCTTCTACTAAACCTAAATCACAAAAAGTGATTGGAGAAGGGTTTGATATGAAACAACGTTTTCAGAAGTTAGCAAATATTCTATAATAATTAACAATAAATCTTAACGATTTGGAGAAAAAAAATGGCAGATAATTTACAATCCATCGAAAAACTGATGGATAGCTATGATTCTAATCGCAGTCGTTTAGCAGAAACCCAAAAGTTAGTCAATAAGTGGGAGCCCACTGGATTACTTGAAGGTCTTGAAGATAGTAACAAACAACATGGAATGGCAGTTCTTTTAGAAAACCAAGCACGCCAGTTGATAGACGAAAGTTCAAAAACTGGAACAAGTGCAAATTCTGAAGAGTGGTCAGGTGTTGCATTACCATTGGTTCGTAGAATCTTTGGTGAATTAGCAGCACAAGATTTCGTAAGTGTACAACCTATGAATCTACCAAGTGGTCTTATCTTCTATCTTGACTTTAAATATGGTACAGCACAAACTGGTAACCATGTTAAAGGATCTGCAATTCATGGTAACACATCAGCATCTGGTGATGCAAGTGGTGGACTCTATGGAGCAGGTAAATTCGGGTATTCGATTAACGATAAACAGTCAACAACCGCAACAGTTGGTGCATCCGCGGCCGCAGCAGCATACGCAACTGCATCCGCAACTTGGAAAGATGTCGAGTTTGAACCAGCATTGTCCGCATCTGTAGCAGCAGGTACTTTAATTAAAGTTACCTTTGCAGATGATGATTTCACAAGAGCCGATTGGGAAGGTGCGAGAGCATTTGAACCAGTAGGTGTTGCCGGATCAAGTATTTCAGCATTCTATCCTGCATATACAACTGTAAATGCAGCAAATACTGAAATTTCGTTTATCGCAGCAGGTACTTTTGGAGCAGCAAATACAGCAGCAGTTAAATATCATCAGCAACCTGGTGATACATCTCGTGGTGATTTTGAACAGACAACTTTTACTGTTCCTAGCCCGAGTGATTCTGATGATGTTGATATTCCAGAGATTGATATAGACTTACGGTCTGTTAGCATAGTTGCTAAGACCCGTAAACTAAAAGCAATCTGGACTCCTGAACTAGCACAAGACCTTAACGCTTACCATAGTGTTGATGCAGAAGCAGAACTTACTTCTATGTTGAGTGAGTACATTTCGATGGAAATCGATTTGGAAATCCTTGATATGTTGAAAGCAAATGCAAGTGCAAAGACCGAATATTGGTCAGCTAAAGTTGGTTTTGAGTATGACGGAAGTGGAACAGGAGCACCAGCATGGACTGAAGTTTCTGGTAATTCCAACGCTTACACTAAAGGTGAGTGGTTCCAGACTCTTGGAAACAAACTGCAAGCAGTAAGTAATACAATCCATCAGAAAACTTTACGTGGTGGGGCTAATTTCATGGTGATTTCACCTGAAACAGCAACTATCATAGAAAGTATTCCTGGATATGCTTCTGATTCAGACGGCGATTCAAACAATACATCATACGCAATGGGTGTACAGAAAGTTGGAGCATTGAATAACAGATATACGGTTTACAAAAACCCATATATGTTAGAAAATGATATCCTTTTAGGATTCAGGGGAGCAAACTTCCTTGAAACCGGCGCTGTATACGCACCGTATGTTCCGTTAATCATGACACCGCTTGTTTACGATCCGGTTAATTTTACTCCCCGCAAGGGCGTAATGACCAGATACGCAAAGAAGATGGTCAGACCGGAATTTTATGGTAAAGTCATCGTCGCAGATGTAAACTACGTTTAATTCATAGTAATTAAATAGATCAAATGAAGAAGGGAACTCTTTTGAGTTCCCTTTTTTATTGCGGTTATATTTATAGATGACAAAGAATATCCTTTAGGAGAATAATATGGAAGCTATATGGCCAGGAAGTGGTTCAGCAGTAAGTGGTAATACACCATTTGGACTTTACGATCTTGATTCTACATTTCAATCAGATGCACCAAAGTTCGCTGATTGGTCAGCCAAAAGACTTGGTTATCCAATCATGGCTGTTGAGTTACAAGATGTACAATTTTATACTTGTTTTGAGGAATCTATTACAGAATACTCATCACAAGTAAATCAATTTAATATTAGAGAAAATTTATTATCTTTACGAGGACAGGCTACGGGTTCTAATGTTACTCATAAAAGAGTTACACCTAATTTTGCAGACGCTATTAGGGTTTCAGAACAATATGGTACAGAAGCGGGTGTTGGTGGAACTGTTGATTTTAAAAGTGGTTCTATTAGTGTTCATAGTGGTTCACAAGTTTATGATTTAAATAGATTATACGCGGATGTGTCTGAGAGTGGTGCAGCGATAGAAGTTAGAAAAGTGTATTATGAAGCATCACCTGCCGTTGCAAGATATTTTGACCCGTATGCAGGAACAGGAGCAGGTTCTTATAATATGTTGGATGGTTTTGGATGGGGTAACATGACACCAGCCGTTCAATTTATGATGATGCCAATATACGCAGATTTATTGAGAATACAAGCAATTGAATTCAATGACCAGATAAGAAAATCAGCATTTAGTTTTGAATTGAGAAATAATAAATTAAGAATTTTTCCAAGACCAACTTCAAATTATAAGTTACATTTTGAGTATATTATAAAATCTGATAGAGAAAATCCATTACAAGTTCCATATAGTGGAAGTGCTAATGTAGTTTCTGATTATTCCAATGTTCCTTACGATAATATGGAATATCAGTTTATTAATGATGTAGGAAAACAATGGGTTAGAAAATATGGACTTGCACTATCAAAAGAATTACTTGGAATGGTTAGAAGTAAGTATGGTTCTATTCCAGTTCCAAATGCAGAAACAACTCTTGATGGTGATACATTAAGGGGTGAGGCTGCAACTGAAAAAGAATCTCTTATTACACAATTAAGAGAAAATCTTGAAGCATCGAGTAGAAAGGTGATGTTAGAGGCAGATAGTGAAGAAGCAACAAGACTTCAAGAAAAATTACAAAAAGTTCCTTTACCGATTTACATAGGATAACATTATGGCAGGACGATTTTTACCACAGAGAGATTTAAATGTCTTTGAACGGGTAAATAAAGAACTTATTGGTGATCTTAGGACAGGCAAAGACGGAATAATCAATCAACAAGTAGTTCTTTATAAACCATCAGTATATGACACCGAAACAAATATGTATGGGGAAGCAACGGATGGCAAAAGATGGAAAGACGGTACAAAATTTGCATGTTTAGTAGATGCTGCAGATTTTGATTATAATAATGATGAATTTGGTGCGGATGAACAACAAAATGCAACATTTAATATTTTAAGACAAACTCTAATTGATTTAACATTGGTCCCAGAACTTGGTGATGTGATTGAATGGAATTGGGCATATTTTGAAATTAGTTCTATTAATGAAAATCAACTTGTCGGTGGAATGCAAAATAATAATTGGACTGTAAGCTGTGGTACATTTAGAATTAGATTTTCTCAAGTTAATATTGAAAGAATACGGAGTATTTAATGTTAAGACAAAAACCATTACCACGAAGTAGTAGAAAGAATATAAATAGAGGAACTGAATTAAGAAGAGATACGGATGATTTGAAAGAAGTATCGGTAAGTTTAATGGATTTAGATTCTGTCATTATGTATTACTTCACAGAAGTTATAAAACCAACCGTAGTGGATAATGGTGAAACCGTAAAAGTTCCTGTTATGTATTCATCTCCAGAAAGATGGCACGCGGTACAAAAGAGTGGTTTTATGAGAGACAAGAAACGTCAAATTATATTGCCAGTAATTGCATTTAGACGAACTACTCTTGAACCCGATACAACAATACCAGTAGATAAAATTGACCCTGAAAATCCAAGATTACAGTATACTTTTGAGAGAACATGGACGGATCAAAATAGATATGATAATTTTACATTACAAACTGGATTTACGCCACAAAAAGAATATTATAATGTAGCAGTTCCAGATTATATGATACTAAATTACGATTTTATCATTTGGACACATTACATTGAACAAATGAACAAAATAGTTGAAAGAATTAATTGGTCGGCAGGAGCATATTGGGGAGAACCAAATAGAATGAGATTTAGAGCTAATATAGATAGTTGGACTGATACGACAGAGGTATCTGAAAGAGAGAGAACTGTTAAAAGTGAATTTAGTATAACATTAAATGGTTATTTATTACCAGAAGAATTTAATAATATGATTACTACTAAAAAGTATTTAACTCCTAAAAAATTGATTCAAACAACCGAAACAGTTGGTGATATTAATGCCGTAACGGAAGCCATTGCAAATAGTTCTGGAGAAGTTTAATGGCAACAGATTTAATATTAGGTCGTGATTTAGGTAGAACTAAACCAGTACCAAGACATCAACGAGGAAATCGGGCCCTTCAACATAGACGAGATGATACTATACAAGATATATCAGTAAGTTTGATGGACATGGATAGTGCAATTATGTACTATTTTGAAAATATAATTAAACCAACAGTTATTGAAAATGGTGAAACTGTAAAAGTTCCTATAATGTATTCTTCTCCCGAAAGGTGGACAGCAATTCAAAAAACTGGTTTTATGAGGGATAAGAAACGACAGGTTATATTACCCGTTATAGCATTCAGACGAACTGGAATGGAAAAAGATGAAACTATACCAGTTGATAAAATGGATCCAGAAGAACCCAAACTTCATTATTCGTTTGAAAGAAAATATAATCCACGAAATAGATACGATAATTTTACAGTTCAACAAGGTTTATTACCACAGAGAGAATATTATAATGTAGCAATACCAGATTATATGATATTGAGTTATGATTTTATTATTTGGACTCATTATATCGAACAGATGAATAAATTGGTGGAACGAATTAATTGGTCTGCAGGTTCTTATTGGGGTGAACGAGATAGAATGAGATTTAGAACTAATATCGATAGTTTTACTGATAGTACAGAAGTTACAGATAGAGATAGAATTGTAAAAACTGAGTTTAGTGTTAGTTTGAGAGGATATTTGATACCAGAAGCGTTTAATGAACTTGCTGGTCCACATACTGCAGGAACATATATTACTCCAAGTCAAGTTTTAATTGGAACAGAAACAGATGTTCCAGTTGCACCATTAATGGAAGAATTAACTGGAGGAGATACTTTATCAGGAGCGGCGGCATCGGTAGCGGGTCCAACTGGGGGTGGATCTACAAGTGTTACATTAGGACATACATTTGCATTAACATCTGGTTTAGGAATAACAATTACGAATGATGGGATAGCATTTGATGGTTCAGAAGCAGTAACACATGAAATTTCTATTCCACAAGTGGTGAATACCGATTCAAATGTTCAATTTAATCAAGTAACTTCATCTCTTTTAGTTGGCAGTTCTAATCCACTTATTATTGATAATGATGGTATTACGGGAAATGTAGTTATTAATGGTTCTCTCACTACAACTTCTAATTTATCAGTTACGGGTAATGCTTCTATTAGTGGAACTTTAACAGCACAAGAATTCCATACAGAATTTGTGTCTGCATCAATGTTGAGTATAAGTGGTTCTACAAGATTTGGAGATACTATAGATGATACTCACTATTTTACAGGAAGTATGTATTTGAGTGGTTCTTATGTATTGGGTGGACATAGTGTAGATGAAATATCAAATGATACTTCATTAACAGATAATAGTTCTACAGCATTAGTTACAGAATACGCAGCAAGACAATATATTAGTGGTTTAGGTTCTTCGGGAGAACAAGCATATTTAAGAAAACAATATGTTAAATTATCTACTACATTGGTAAGTACTAACACGGCAAGTTTTAATGCAGTTACGGCATCAGCACCAGCAGGTTTAACATCAACAACAGAACACGATTTTCTATTTTTTATCAATGGTCAATATATGGAACACGATGCAATTGAAATACAACAGGCAGGTTCATCTATGTATCTTAAAGTAGATACAGATTCTATTGGATACGATTTAGAAAATGATGACGAGATATTAGCCTGGGGTAAATTTAATTCATAAGGGGTTTTAAATGGCAACTCAATTACAAAATTCACTAACAATAATAGGTGGAACGGGAGTAACAGCTTCAAATAGTGGTAATTCTTGGAATGGAACTTCTCCAATTGTTCAGCAAATTTCCGTTGGAAATGATATTAGTACAACGGGAAATGTTCAGTTTAATATGATAACTGCAAGTTCTTATAAATTTGGAGATGATCATTCTATTCAAAGTAATGGTCAAGTTTTGGGAAGTGTAACACACACGGGAACAACTTCGGTTTCAACTACATTGACTATATCTGGCAATACAATTGTAGGTGGTAATATCACTGCAGAAGAACTTATAGCAGAATTAACTTCTTCTAATACTATATTTAAATCGGGTTCTACTCGGTTTGGTGATACAATAGATGATACTCATCATATTACTGGTAGTTTATATGAAACTGGTTCTTTTGTATTAAATGGATATAGTAGTAATGAAACATCTAATGATGGTCTTTTAGGAGATAATAGTCAGACTGCAATTGTAACAGAAGGGGCACTTAAAACATATGCGGATACAAATATTGGAACTACTATTGTTGAACCATATTTACGGAAAAATTTTAATAAAAATGCATCAACTATTTCTAATAATACAGCCAGTTTTTCTGCATTTTCAGCATCAGCACCAGATGGAATAACGGCAACAAATGAAAATGATTTTTTGTTTTTTAATAACGGACAGATTATGGAACATGATGCATTAACTATACAACAGAGTGGTAGTGATTTTTTGTTAATAGTAGATCCTGATAGTATAGGATATAACTTAGCAAGTGATGATGAAATAAAAGCGTGGGGTAAATTCAATGCTTAAACTCAAAGATTTATTATTTGAAGGACATAACGACTCTGATGATACTGGCGGAGTTTTATATTATTGGAATGATAAAGTATTATTGTGTTTAGGAGATCATTCAGGTAAATGGAATGTTCCTAAAGGACATATACAACTTGGAGAGGATCCATTAGATGGTTCAGTTAGAGAATTTACAGAAGAAACACAAATAGTATTAAATGGTATTCCAGAATTAGATAGTACCTATAAGAAAGATAATGGTGGAGAGTTCTATTTATATGTATTAAAGGGAACAACAAAATTTATTCCAAGAATAAACCACGAACATACAGATTGGGGATACTTTGATGTAGGTGATTTACCAAGTCCAATAAATAAGTGGGTTAAGGAGACTATTGAAGATGATTAAGTTAAAAGAATTATTAAAAGAATGGAATGATACTTCATTCAGAGATTTACCAAAAAGGTGGTCTAAGCCTGTTATGAAAGGTAGAGAACCAGATGGTCTTACTGAATTTGAACGATTGGGTGGTAAGGATAATTTAGAGTTTGGTAAAGTTTATACGGATATAGATAGACCACCTTTTAAAAATGAAGCAATGAGTGATGAAAAACGCTCATTTTTAATGCTAAGAATCTATGGTGATAGTTGGAAAGTCAATATGGGTAAGGTTTTTTCAGGTATCAATAAAGGTAAACCTACCTTGATTAAAAAAGGATTAAAAGAAATTAAAATTCTCAATAAAAAAATTGAGGAAATGATTGAGGAATTAATTTAATTTTCCCTTCCACTTTTCTTTTACTATTTTAACTATTTAATATTTATTAGTATGAGAAAACGCTACTGGAAAGGCAGAAAAAATAGAAAGTGTCCTGATTGTGGTCGTATAATATATTACACACGAAAAGACACTTTTGACCGTGCAGTAGGAAATAATGCTGTGTGTAAATCTTGTGCGCAAGTAGATAGAAAACTTACTATGGATACTATTGAAAAAATGAAGCAACCAAAGAGTAGGACACACAAAAAGAACATTTCACAAGGAATGACTCTTTATTGGGAAGAACGAAAACAACAAGAAGCAT
>Ga0080013_1004411_pt1 | contig 13863 bp, 15 predicted proteins | sample ETNvirenome_6_85_FD_69236 | JGI IMG/M metagenome (GOLD analysis project Ga0080013, IMG submission 69236) | Marine viral communities from the Pacific Ocean - ETNP_6_85 (SPADES assembly) (version 2) | ecosystem: Environmental > Aquatic > Marine > Oceanic | place: Pacific Ocean | collected 2013-06-19
TTATATTAAATTTAGAATGAGTAGTCCGGATGTAAGTAGGTTTCCAGCATTACTTAAAAAATTAGACCACAATAAAAATGTATGGATTGGTGATAAGAGAAAAAATAACATATGGGATAGACGAAGAAATATTGATAAATTACATAAGGAAGCATTTAGACCAAAAGGTGTTTCACTTATGAAAAAAATAGTTTTTTTACCAAAATCAAAACTGTATTTTGATCCAGATAACGGTAATTTTTGGTTGATGGGACCCTATGGTGGTGAACCAGATTGGGAAGAAGATCCAATTGAACCAAAAGATAGAGATTATAAAAGAACATTGAGTAGATTAAGTAGTAAAGATAAATCTATAATGAAAAAAAGTCTTAGAGGAAAAGGAAATTGGAAGGAAGCAACTACATCCGTATCTGTTCCTGGTTATTTATCACCACAAGCATTTCAAAAATCTACTCAAAATGCAATAGATGTTGATGATGAAGATGATGAGGTAAAAGAGGCATATAAGGTAGATATTGATAAATTATTACAAAATCCAAAAATTAAAAAACTTATGCAGAAATTAGGTGTTAAAAAATCACAATCTCAGGAGGGAGCAATAAAAATTCTTAATTATTTTGCAACTAATCCACAGGCACTTGCGGCATTTAAAAAATTAGCAGTTGGTGAATCAATGGCAGCACCATTTAGACGAAGAAAATCTCGTGGACTTGGTAGACCTATGAAAGTGGGTTTAAGTGAAGGTAAATCAAAACCAAGTAAGGGTGATTATGTAAAAACTATGATTGGTGTAATTGCTAAGATTGAAAAAGTAAGAGGTACTATTGCATATATGAAATTACAAGATAGGAAGAGTAAAGGTTATTGGATAAATGACCTTAAAAACTTAAAATCTACCGATAAAATGGAAAAGGGTAAATCTTTATGGACGGAATCCATAGATGAATTACAAATGGCACCCTTTAGTTCACAAGAAGCAAGAGCTCATATAAACTCAGACATAAAAGATATGTCGAAACATTTAGGTAGAGCATCACAACAAGTTATTAAAATAATGATGGATGGTGTAAGAAAGGGTAAATATACTGCAATGGATATTTCAAGAGGTATAAAAGAAGGGCCCACACGAAGAACACATTTCGGTGAAATGACTTTTATACAATCATTATGGACTAAGATGAGAGATAAGTTTAGAAGGTACTCAAAAGACGGAAAATTGAGTTAATGTATATTTATTAGAGATTAGGAGACAATAAAATGGCTAAATTAAAAGATTTAATTAAAGAACACGCAACGATGGGTGGAGTTGTATCTCGGAATGCGTTTTCAAACCTTGATATGGGATTTAGAACCCAAAAAACTTCTAAACCCACAGACCTTGCTGGTATAGTAGAAGATATTTATGGTCAATCTACTCAAAAAGTAGATGTAAAAGAATTTATGAGTGAAGTTTCTAATTTCAATCAATTTTCAAAAGAAATTTATCGTGAAGGTAATTTAAGAGAGTTAGCAGAAAGACTTTCTAAATTGGCAATGACTGCAAAACAACATACACTTCAAGAAACCGAAGATTGGTTTGATAAAATCACGGTGAATCGTAATATGAAAGAATTAACAGGTCTTTCTAATCAATTTAAGAAAGTTGCAACTGAAGCACAAGGTTTACAAGAAAGAATGGGTGGACTATATGAAGATATGGGACACATTCTTGGTCGTTATTATGAAATTAATGAGTCCTGTTGTGATACTGAAGAAGAAGTTCCAGTAGAAGGTAAATCTTACAGAGAAGGTGATGAACTCGAAGGTGATGCAGTCAAAGAAGGTACATATGAAGATTTTTTCCAATCTGCACTTAAAAAGTTTGGTGTTTCTTCTCCTGAAGATTTGAGTGATGAAGCAAAAGTTGAATTTTTCAATTATGTTGATAAAAATTGGAGTGGAGAAAACGAAAGTGATTAAATTAAAAGAATTGATAGATGATAACGAGAAATTGCAGAAGAAGAATTAATGTTAGATATAAAAGATAAAAATGGAAACCTTATTGATTTTGTAACTGGGGATCATATTCTTGATATGAAAACATTTCAAGAAAGAAATCCTCAAGATGAAATGATAGAAAAAATAGAATTATTGTGGGCTAATGATTATATAAGTTTTGACCAGGCAACACATCATTATCGTGAAGCAATGAAATGGGAAAGGGGAGAAGATGCTAGTTGTCCTGTAAAAGGTGGAGTTCCATTTGAAGAATTTCCAAGACAGGTTAATTGGTTAGCATTAACCTTATATAATAAAGATGATGCATCACCAGAAGAGTATGAGAAGTATGAACATCTATACGAAGAAAAATATTTCAAATCATTAATAGATGGTCTAAACGAAATGTTCGGAGTAAGTAACATATTTGAACACACAGCTCTGTTTCAGTTATTCTTAGCACCAGCTGCACCACAATTTGCTTTAAGAGACGAATACGATTTACAATGTGAGCACTCGAGTGTTCAAGTAGAGGAAGATTGGACACCAAGAGAAATTGGTAGGTCAGTTGAATCCGACAGATGGAAATATTGGACAGCAGATAAGTGGAGAGCAGACCAGGAAAAAGAAGCTACACCAGGTACACATCTTTACAGTTATCATCACGATCCATATAACTTTTTTTGGTTCAGATTAGATAAATCAAAAAGATTAATAACACGAAATATAGAACGAGATAATATTGTTATCAAATCTAATAGTGTTATTTCAATGGATGGATGGATGCACGGACCCGATCCATCATCGTGGGGAATATCTATGAGATTATCTTTAAAGGCTTCATTTTGGGAAACTAAAAATCATACTTCTGAAATATGTAAAAAATTAATTGAACACGTAAGGTCATATAGATATATTCCAATTTATCCTGACCACCATTATGAGAGGCATGTTACCATGCCCCCAGATTTTATCGATTATAGCATTAAAGACGATAATAAAGAATTTTTAGATAACGAAGAATATGATGTAAATAATTGGCAAGATTATTGGTGGTGGGAAAAGGAAGAAGGGAAATTATTTCTTAATACTGCAAAGGAATGGTTAAATAAAAAGGGATGAGTGAGGTTTTAGTTGTTACAAGTAAAAGTTAAAAAAAATAACGTAGAATACGCGTTAAGATTATTTAAACGAAAAATTAAAGATAGTGGTTTAATGGTAGAGTTGAGAGAACGCCAACACTATACAAAACCATCAGTAAAAAGAGCCACTAAGAAAAAGTTGGGTAAGGTTCGTCAATGGATGAAGCAAAGACAGCTTAATCCAGATTGGTGTGGAGAACCACCAACGAGTGGACTTAAAGAAAAAATTAAGAAAGAACAGATATTTTATAAAAAGTAACGTTTTTTCGATTTGTGTATATTTATATACACAAGAATATGTCATTCATTCGTATATGACATACCCGATAATGTAATCACATTAAAGTTCCTAATAACTTTATTAAATCCAAAATTAAAACACATAAGACACATTTCTTTGCAGGTCGAATTTCAAAGAATATATTGTTTTATGATAAATTAATGGAGAATTAAAAATGGATGATCTTTTAAAAGACGCAATAGCAGACGCTAAAGCAGTCAGAGAAACTGCACTTGCAAACGCTAAAATAGCTCTTGAAGAAGCTTTCACTCCCCGTATTCAATCCATGCTTTCAAACAAGATTCAGAACGAATTAGAAGGTGATGAGGCAGCAGAAGAAGCTCCAGTAGAAGGTGAAGAACCCGAAGCTGAAGAAGAACCTGAGATAGCAGCTGAACCCGAAGTTGGTGAAGAACCTGCAGCAGAAGGTGAAGAAGGTGAAGAAGAATTTCTAGCCGCACAGGACGAAGTTCCTGGCGAAGAAGCTCCTGCACCTGAAGAAGAACCACTTGTCGCACAGGACGAAGTTCCTGGTGATGAGTTTTCTGAACCAGAAGCTGAAGAAGAAGGTGTGATTGAAATCAATGGTGTAAAATATGCACCAGTCGTATCTGAAGAAGAAGGTGAAGAAGAAGCTGAAATAGCACCCGAACCAGAAGAATCTATTGACGACTTAGACCTCGAAGCTATCCTTCGTGAACTCGAAGATGAAGTTAATGAGCAAGAGGAAGAAGAAGTCGAAGAATCTTATGAAGAAGGTGAAGTAGGTGATGGTCTTTCTTCGGATGAAGCTGAAACAGCTGATGAAGCTGAATTAGCAGAAAACGATGTATCTTCTGATATTGGTGATGGGGATAACAAAGTCAATGATGACGCAGCAGATTCGTCTGAAGTTGGTCAAGGTTCGGAAGAACCAGCAGCCGCAGACGCTCCGCCCGCAGGACAAGAAAATTCTGAGGACGAAACCGGTCTTGAAACAGCAGATGGTGCAAGCCTAGCTGAAGAAGCTGGTGATGAGGTAGAAGAGTCTACTGAAGAAGATATTGACCTTGAAGAAATCTTGAGAGCACTCTCAGAACAAGATGAAGAAGAAGGTGAAGCCGCTGAAGAGCAGGTTTCTAAACTTACTTCAGATCTTGAAGAGCACCGCAAGGTAGTGAAGTATCTACGTAGTAAGTTGAATGAAGTAAACTTACTTAACGCAAAACTATTGTTCACTAACAAATTATTCCGTGCACACGGTTTAACTAATGAACAGAAGTTGAAAGTCGTAGAAAACTTTGATAGAGCTACTAACCTTAGAGAAGTTAAGTTGGTATTCGCCACCTTAGCAGAATCTTTTGGTAGTAAGCCAGCAAGTACAGTGAAACAAATTAAAGAGAAGAAAGGCTCAGCTTCTAAAGCAGTCGCTTCTACCAAACCTAAATCACCGAAGGTGATTGAAGAAGGGTTTGATATGAAACAACGCTTCCAGAAGTTAGCAAATATTCTATAATAGTAATTATTAACAAATTATAACGATTTGGAGAAAAACAATGGCAGATAATTTAACATCCATCGAAAATTTGATGGATAGCTATGATTCTAACCGCAGTCGTTTAGCCGAAACCCAAAAGTTAGTTGAAAAGTGGGAGCCCACTGGACTACTTGAAGGTCTTGAAGATAGTAACAGACAACATGGAATGGCAGTTCTTTTAGAAAACCAAGCACGTCAGTTGATTGATGAAAGTTCAAAAACTGGTACAGCTTCGAATTCTGAAGAGTGGTCAGGTGTTGCATTACCATTGGTTCGTAGAATCTTTGGTGAATTAGCAGCACAAGATTTCGTCAGCGTACAGCCGATGAATCTACCAAGTGGTCTGATTTTCTATCTTGATTTCAAGTATGGCACAACTCAAACTGGTCAGCATGCCAAAACTGGTGATATCCATGGTAATACATCCGCGTCTAACGCAGATGCAGCCGGTGGACTCTATGGTGCTGGTAAGTTTGGATATTCCATAAATGATCAAGAATCAAGTGTGATAGCAGTTGGTTCAATTACAAGAACTTCCGCCTCATGGGCAGAAATCGAGTTTGAACCTTCATTGAGTTCGTCTATCGCAAGTGGAGCATCTCTACCTATCTTTAAGTTAGCAATTGCAAAATCAGCAATTTCTAGCACAGCAGATTGGGAAGGTGCGAGAGCATTTGCAGTTAGTGGTTCAACGGTAGCTACACATTACCCAGCATATACAAGTACTGACGCAACAAACGTGTACTTTTATGTAAAAGGTAGTGACAACACAGTCGGTCAAGCCGGCGCTGGTGTTGGTGTGAAATACCATGCACAACCAGCTGATACATCTCGTGGTGACTTTGAACAGAGTACATTTACTGTTCCTGGTCCAGCGACTGGTGATGATGTTGATATTCCAGAAATCGATATTGCATTACGGTCAGTTAGCATAGTTGCTAAGACCCGTAAACTGAAAGCAGTATGGACTCCTGAGTTAGCTCAAGACCTTAACGCTTACCATAGTGTTGATGCAGAAGCAGAACTGACTTCAATGTTAAGTGAATACATTTCGATGGAAATCGATTTGGAAATCCTTGATATGTTGAAACAGAATGCTAACGCTAAGACCGAATATTGGTCAGCAAAAACTGGTTTTGAGTATGATTCCGCAAACTCTGTATTTAGTGAAGTGAGTGGTAATTCCAACGCTTACACTAAAGGTGAGTGGTTCCAGACTCTTGGAAACAAACTACAAGCAGTTTCTAATGTAATTCATCAGAAAACTCTCCGTGGTGGGGCTAACTTTATCGTAGTCTCTCCTGAGACCGCAACGGTAATTGAGAGTATTCCTGGATACGCAGCAGATACTGATGGTGACGCAGCTAAAAGCTCATACGCAATGGGTGTACAGAAGGTTGGTTTATTGAGCAACCGGTACACTGTATATAAGAACCCTTATATGTTAGAAAATGACATATTACTTGGTTTCCGTGGAAGTAATTTCCTTGAAACTGGGGCTGTATACGCACCGTATGTTCCGTTAATCATGACACCGCTTGTTTACGATCCGGTTAACTTTACTCCCCGCAAGGGCGTAATGACCAGATACGCAAAGAAGATGGTCAGGCCGGAATTTTACGGAAAAGTCATCGTCGCAGATGTAAACTACGTTTAATTCATAGTAATTAAATAACGAAAAAAGGTTGGGAATTTTTCCTGACCTTTTTTTGTGCCTACTTGATACTTATTACTATACGGAGAGTTTAATGGATATAATATACAAATTGACAAGTCCAAGTGGGAAATCTTATATTGGAAGAACAAATGATTTTAATCGTAGAATGATTGAACACAAATCTACTGCAGAGAATAGTCCTGGTTGGACTTTACATAAAGCAATTAGAAAGTATGGTTGGGATAATATGAAGCAGGAAATACTAATGGAAGTTCATCCAAGAGAGTCACAGGACATAGAAGAATTTCTAATAAAAAAGTATGATACAGTTAAAATTGGATATAATGAAACTTACGTTGGTGGTGGTGGTAGTCAATGGGAAGGGCGTTATGACACTCCAGAATATAAACAGTTTATAGAAAAAATGAAAGGAGTAACTATTGGCTACAAAAACGGAATGTTCGGTAAAAAGCACAATCCAAAAACCATATTAGAATTAAAAAAGAAGGCCAGGGGTCGTTTTTCACTTCATTGGTTTCAAGACAGATACGGGATAGAAGAAGGGCAGGTTAAATATGATGAGAGATGTGAGATGTTAAGGAATCGTAAGTTAAAGAAGGATAGATACGGAAGATTTATATCTTCCTGATATTTATATACAGAAGGGAACACATTTGAGTTCCCTTTTTTGTTGCCGTTATATTTATAGATGACAAGAAATATCTTTTTTAGGAGATTATAACATGGAAGCTATATGGCCAGGAAGTGGTTCAGCAGTAAGTGGAAATACACCATTTGCATTGTATGATAATGACACCACATTTCAATCAGATGCACCAAAATTTGCTAATTGGTCAGCCAAAAGACTTGGATATCCAATTATGACAATTGAAATACAAGATTCACAGTTTTACGCTTGTTTTGAAGAATCTATAAGTGAATATTCATCTCAAGTAAATCAATTTAACATTAGAGAAAATTTATTATCATTACGAGGACAGGCTACAGGTTCAAGTGTTACACATAAAAATGTAACACCAAATTTAGCTGGTAATATCAGAATTGCAGAACAATATGGTACAGAAGCAGAAGTTGGTGGAACGGTAGATTTTAAGAGTGGTTCAATTTCTGTTTCAAGTGGTTCACAAGTTTATGATTTAAATGCATTATGGGCAACTCCATCAGAAAGTGGACAGGCAATTGAAATTCGTAAGGTATATTATGAAGCAGCACCGGCAGTTCATCGATATTTTGACCCATATGCAGGTACAGGAGCTGGTAGTTATAATATGTTAGATGGTTTCGGGTGGGGTGGAATGACACCAGCAGTTCAATTTATGATGATGCCAATATACGCAGATTTGTTGAGAATACAGGCAATTGAATTTAATGACCAAGTAAGAAAATCAGCACATACTTTTGAATTAAGAAACAATAAAATAAGAATTTTTCCAAAACCAGCAGCAGAGTATAAGTTATGGTTTGAATACATTGTAAAGGCAGATAGAGATACACCATTACAAACTCGGTTTGGAGAAACATCAGATGTAGTTTCTGATTATTCAAATGTACCATATAATTTTATGGAATATCAGTTTATAAATGATGTTGGAAAACAATGGATAAGAAAATATGGACTTGCATTAAGTAAAGAATTACTTGGGATGATTAGAAGTAAGTATGGTTCTATACCAGTTCCAAATGCAGAAACAACTCTTGATGGTGATACATTGAGGGGTGAGGCAACAACAGAGAAAGAAGCTTTAGTAACTGAACTTCGTGAAAATCTTGAAGCATCAAGTAGAAAATTGATGTTAGAGGCGGATAGTGAAGAAGCAACGAGATTACAAGAGAAATTACAAAAAGTTCCTTTACCAATTTATATAGGATAATATTATGGCAGGAAGATTTTTACCTCAAAGAGACCTTGATGTTTTCACACGGGTAAATAAGGAACTTATTGGTGATATTCGACTTGGTAAAGACGGAATAATCAATCAACAAGTAGTTCTTTATAAAATATCAGCATATGATACAGCGACTAATATGTATGGGGAAGCAGCTGCCGGAAAGAAATGGAAAGCTGGAGTTAAATTTGCCTGTCTTATAGACGCAGAAGATTTCGATTGGAATACAGATGAATTTGGACCAGATGATCAACAAAATGCATCATTTCATATTTTAAGACAAACATTAGAAGATTTATCGTTAGTTCCTGAACTCGGTGATGTAATTGAATGGAATTGGGCATATTTTGAGATCAATTCTATTAATGAAAATCAACTTGTAGGGGGACAACAAGAGAATAATTGGACTGTTAGTTGTGGAACATTTAGGCAGAGATTTTCTAACCTTAATATTGAAAGAACACGGAGTATTTAATGGCAAGACAAAAACCATTACCACGAAGTCAACGGAGAGTTATAGATAGATCACTTCAACATAGGCGAGATGACACCGTTCAAGATATATCAGTAAGTTTAATGGATATGGACAGTACTATCATGTTTTATTTCGAAAATGTTATTAAACCTACGGTTGTTGAAAATGGTGAAACTGTAAAAGTTCCTATAATGTATTCTTCTCCCGAGAGATGGGCGGCAGTTCAAAAGACTGGTTTTATGAGAGATTCAAAAAGACAGATTATATTACCAGTAATTGCATTTAGACGAACTGGAATGGAAAAAGATGAAACTATACCAGTTGATAAGATGGATCCAGAAGATCCAAAACTTCATTATGCGTTTGAGAAAAAGTATACTCAAAAAAATAGATACGATAATTTTTCAATACAACAAGGTCTTTTACCACAAAGAGAATATTATAACGTAGCAATGCCAGATTATATGGTGTTAAGTTACGATTTTATTGTTTGGACACATTATATAGAACAAATGAACAAATTGGTAGAACGAATTAATTGGTCTGCAGGTTCATATTGGGGTGAACCTAACAAAATGAGATTCAGAACTAATATAGATAGTTATACTGATACTACTGAAGTTACTGATAGAGATAGAGTTGTAAAAACTGAATTTAGTGTTACTCTTAGAGGATATTTAATTCCTGAAGCCTATAATGAACTTGTAGGACCTCATATTACTAATAAACATCTTACCCCTAAAAGAATTATAATGCAACCAGAAGTAGATGTTCCTGTTGCAGCTCTAATGTCTGAATTGGCTGGTGCAGAAGCATTTCCAGATGCAGCACAAATAGCAGCGGGTGGAACTCAACCTGTCATTTTAAGTGAACAATTTACATTATCATCTGGAACTGGTATAACACTTACTAATGATGGAGAACCATTTGATGGTTCATCTGCAATAACTCACGAAATATCTATTCCACAAGAAATAGCTATAGATTCTAATGTTCAATTTAACGCAGTAACAGCATCTTCTATATTATTAGGTTCTAATACTTTTACACAAACAGGAGTTGATAGTAGTTGGGGTGTTACTGGAAATGTAAATGTAACAGGTAATTTAACAGTTGGTAATAATACTACAATAGGTGGAACTTTAGTTGCACAAGAATTTCATACCGAATATATTTCAGGGTCGATTATATTTACAAGTGGTTCTACAAAATTTGGTGATACTTTAGATGATACTCATTATTTTACAGGAAGTATGTATGTAACAGGTTCTTGGGGTATTAATGGATCAAATGATATAACTAAAATAACAAATGATGTAACTCTTGCAGAAAGTAGTACAACTTCATTGGCAACTGAAAACGCTATTAAAACTTATATGGATGTTACTGTTGCAAATACAGATTCAAGATTACAATATTTAAGAAAACAATATGTTAAAATATCTACCACTTTAGTTGGAAATAGTACAGCAAGTTTTTCAGCTGTAACTGCATCAGTACCGGCCGCCGTACCGGGATTAGAAGCATTAACATCTACAACTGAACACGATTTTTTATTTTTTATTAATGGTCAATATATGGAACATGATGCACTTGAAATACAACAAGCAAATGGGGCATTTTATCTTAAAGTAGATACAGATTCTATTGGTTATGTATTAGAGGGTGATGATGAGATATTAGCATGGGGTAAATTTGACTCGTAGGAGTATATAATGGCAGTAAGAAGATTAAAATTTCCACTTACAATTAATCAAGGAACTGGAATGGCCGTTAGTAATACCGGAGTTGATTTTATTGGTGTTTCATCTCTCATTCAAACAATATCTATTCCACAAGAAATAACAACAATTTCTAATGTTCAGTTTAATGCAGTAACTTCGTCAACATCTACTTTATTACTTGGTTCTACAATTCTTAGTGAAGCAGGATTTCCTGATAATTTTAATACTGGTGGTTCACTGGATGTTTCAGATAGTTTAACTGTCGTAGGTGATGCAACAGTTGGTCAAAATGTAACAGCGGAACAAATTATATCAGAGTTGACTTCTACAGCAACTTTATATAAGTCAGGGTCAACTTTATTTGGAGATACGGCAGATGATACTCATAATTTTTCTGGTAGTGTTTATCAGAGTGGATCTATGTCGTATAATGGATATGTAATTGATAAAATTTCAAATGATACTTCTTTTACTGATGGGAGTTCTACCTATATAGTAACAGAAAACGCAGTAAAATATTTTATAGATAATTCAGCACTTTTTATTGATAGACAACAATATGTGAGAAAGAATTATAATAAAACAGCATCATCTATTTCTAATAATACAGCCAGTTTTTCTGCAGTCACGGCGTCAGCTGGTTCATTAACAGCAACAAATGAAGGAGATTATTTATTTTTTAATAATGGACAGATTATGGAACATGATGCATTAACTATACAACAAAGTGGTTCAACCTTTATGTTGATATCGGATCCAACCAGTTTAGGATATAATTTAGATAGTCTTGATGAAATAAAGGCATGGGGTAAATTTAATGCTTAAACTTAAAGATTTATTATTTGAAGGTCATAACGATTCTGATGATACTGGTGGAGTTTTATATTATTGGAACGATAAAGTATTATTGTGTTTAGGAGAACATTCAGGTAAGTGGCACGTTCCTAAAGGACATATACAAATTGGAGAAGAATCATTGGCTGGTTCAGTTAGAGAATTTACAGAAGAAACACAAATAGTATTAAATGGTATTCCAGAATTAGTTAAAACCTATAAGAAAGATGATGGTGGAGAGTTTTATTTATATGTATTGAAAGGGAAAACAAAATTTATTCCAAGAATAAATCATGAACATATAGATTGGGGATATTTTGATGTAGGTGATTTACCAAGTCCAATAAATGATTGGGTTAAGGAGACTATTGAGAATGATTAAACTTCGTGATTTAATAGACGAAAAAAAATGTGGAGTAGGACAGAATCCTGAAGATACTGGATGCGAACCTGCAAGTGGTGAAAAGGGTAAAGAAAAGAAAGACGAAAAACCTAAGAAAAAAGGTGGATTACCAGGAATAGATGGACCACCACATCCAGATTCACCAAGCCAACGAGGTGGAACTACAAAGGGTCCTAAATCTGATGATGATGCAGTAGGAACAGATGCAGCAAAAGAAAGAGCAATAATAGCAGGAGTCCAAGATTTAATTCATGACGACAGAGATGTAGATTTATGTAAAGTTCAAGTACCTGGATCAAACTTATTTTGTGGGGATAATAAAGGAATACCAAGACACGAAATGCCCCAATTAAAATCTAAACCAAAACCAGGTGGTAAAGCAGACCAAATGGTAAAGGCTGGTATCTTAGAAACAGATGAAAATGGTGAAGTCAATACAGAAAAATTATTTTTACAGAAGATAGGAAAAGAAGCACCAGTAGAACGAGTTAAAGTAACTGATTTAAAGGCAACTCAAAATCAACTTGTTGGTAAAAAAGTATCATTATTTCTAAATCAATTACAGAATGGTGATCCAGATTCTGAATTTACTCGGAAACTAAACGAACCAATTATTGTATCACGAGACCCTGAAACTGGTGAAATGTATATCGTAGATGGTCATCATAGATGGGCAGCTTTAGTTGCACAAGACATAGCAAATGGTGGTGATGGTGATATAGAAATGAATGTGAAGGTAGTAGACACACCAATAGAAGAATTAATAGAACAATCAAATGATTTTACAGAAGAAATGGGATTAGAAACTAAATCGGGTGATAAGAAGAAATGATTAAATTAAAAGAATTATTAAAAGAACAAAGAGTAGAAGTTTTAAAAAAAATCCAAAAGGGTGTGCGAGGATTATGGCTTGTTAAAACTTCTGATAAAAAACAACCATATTATATTGGAGATTTATCATCTGGGTTTGTTATGGATAAATTTAGTAATTTAAAAGATGCTAAGAAAAAATTAAAATTTTATTCTAATCCTAATCTTTGGAAAGGTGATTTAACAGGCATATGATTAAATTAAAAGAATTATTAAAAGAGGATGATTACTTAAAAGATGCGATGAATAATGGTAAAAAAATATTCAAGAAATTACAGACGATATATCCAGATATACCAAAGTTTAAGTTGGTATTTAAAAATTTAAGAGGTAGAGGAACTGGATTTCTAACTACAAGAAGAATTGGTGGTAGAGATGTTCCAATAAAGATGACAGTTGATAGTTCTGGTATGTCATCATATGATGCTGATTATGGAGTATGTCACGAATTTGCTCACGCAATATTAGGATACACAAAAGGAAATTTAGGTCATAATAGAGAACATGATAATTTAACATACAAGTTAGCAAAAAAGTTTGGATTGGCTTGAAATGATTAAACTGAAATCTTTATTATCAGAGAAGAAACTACGAGTATTTGATTTTGATGATACATTAGTTAAATCTAACTCTAAGGTATATGTGATTAATAAAGGTAAAAAGAAAACCTTAACAACTGGTCAGTTTGCAATATATAAACAGAAGTCAGGTGATGAGTTTGACTTTTCTGATTTTGATAAGGTGATTGAACCTAAACAGATAAAGTCAATGTTTAAGGTATTTAAAAATATCTATAAGGCAAGTGGTAGTAGAAGATTAACAATATTAACAGCACGAGCATCTTATAAACCTGTAAGACAATTTTTAAAGGATGTTGGATACAATGATGTATATGTAGTCGCGTTAGGAAATGCTAATCCACAAAAGAAATCAAATTGGGTAAAGAGTCAGATAGAAAAAGGATATGATGATATATTATTTTTTGATGATTCTAATAAAAATATAAATGCTGTAAAGGCATTAGGTAAGAAATATCCATCTATAAAATTAAATACAAGGTTAGTAAAATATGATTAAA
>Ga0080013_1004413_pt1 | contig 13859 bp, 12 predicted proteins | sample ETNvirenome_6_85_FD_69236 | JGI IMG/M metagenome (GOLD analysis project Ga0080013, IMG submission 69236) | Marine viral communities from the Pacific Ocean - ETNP_6_85 (SPADES assembly) (version 2) | ecosystem: Environmental > Aquatic > Marine > Oceanic | place: Pacific Ocean | collected 2013-06-19
ATTTTTTGGATTATAAACTTTTTGCCATGAAGTATATAAATTGGGGGTATTAGCATCTAATTTTTTACCTAATGATCTGTTTCTTTCTAATGAATCTCTTTTAAACATTATAATAGGATTCATTATAGCTCCTTTTTTATCCCTATAATAACCATCTTTTTGTACAGATTTCCATCTTTCAGGGGAACCATAAATAACAGGTACGGCTATTCTTTCTCCGTTTTGGATAACATAAGGTCTAATAACATTATCAAAATAATACATTATAGATTCATCAATATCTTTTATTCCTACTGTAAAGGGTTTAACAGTGTCATCCTTAAAGGACATTTTGGTTGACCTATTGAATGGGATGTTAGCTTGGTTGTTAGGAGGATATTGGGATCCTTCCTTGGCGTCATTAGGATTCCCTTGTTTAGCATCATAGGGAGTTTGTAAATCCTTAGAGATTTCTTTTTGGGATTTTGGAACAGGTTTTCTATAATTCTTAGCCATTTATTCTTGCTTTTTCTATTTGTACTTTATCTGCAGGAGTATAATGTGTTTTACATATTATAGATAAGTCACTACCAAAATTACTTAACCCAGGATTAATTGGATTAGTAGCATAATCATAGTCTGGATCTTTACCCATAAAATATTGATTTCCTATTACATCATCTACTTCATAATATCCTTCATAATACATAATTATATCTCCTACTTCAGGAACTAAATCAGCTCCAAAATAATTACCCTGATCAAAATCTTCATTAAAATCTTTAGTTCTGTTTAATAAATCATCTCTTAAAAATTTAAAATTAACCAATCGGTGGAATTGAACCCCAAATTCATCATCGGGGAATTCCTGGGGTTGATGGTCTATTAAACAACTTAAAATAATAGGATCATAATAATATTTGGCGCCTGCAGATTCACCATAGATATTAACTTTGGTTTCTGCTAGTTTTAGTTTATAATAAACACATTCTTGGGATACAATATCCCCCATCAACTCTCGGTTGAGATGTCTAAATAAACTTATATCTCTTTTTCCTCCATATAATGCGCACATATTATCCTATATAAATTGTGTATGGTACTTTATTTAATTCTTGTTGTAAAAAGTCATTTTCAGTTGCCTTTCTTTCTAATAAGCTGCTTCTTGAAGTTTCATCAAAATAAGCTCTTAACCTTTCTATTAAAGCTTCTCTATTAGCTGTTGCTGATGATAATAAATCAGATTGATTCAATGTTACATCTGCATCAGGAATGGGGATAGTGGAGTATTTACCCCTAACATACCCTAACATTTCTTTAGCTATTGTTAAAGTCATTTCAAATATCCATTGTCTACCTATGGAATTTATATTATTATAATTAGGATTTTCAAATGGCACTTCAGATACATTTGTTATTAAATCTGTCCCATTAGAATAAGGATTATTTCTTTCTGATTTCTTTATATATTCAAACCATAAATTTCCTGATGAGTTAGGAATTGGGAATATTTTTAGATTATTATTAACTAATTCAAATGAATAATTAGATCTTCTAATTTGGTCATTAAATTCAATAGCCTGCATTACCTGTAAATCATAATTTATAGGCATCATTAAAAAATTAATAGCAGGTGAATAACTACCCCAACCAAATGAATCCATTAAATCTATCATTCCTGTTCCTGTCCCTGCATAAGGATCAAAATATCTTGTTATAGCAGGAGGAGCTTCGTAAAAAATTCTTTTTATTTCTATTGAATCATTAGCTGCTAAGTTGGCATTTGCTTGAGCCCAAGCATCCATATTATAGGTTTGCTGGCCCCCTATTAAAGATAAAGAACCTGAATACCAAGTTACATTCCCTCCTACTCCAGCTTCAACCCCATATTGTTCTGAGATTCTTACTATTGAAGCGAGATTGGGAGATATTAATTGACCATTTGGTATTGTAGTACTAGATGCCCCTTCTAAGGATAAGTAATTTTCTCTTATTTTATAAGCATATAATTCATTCCCATATATTGTAATTGCTTCTTCAAATGCTGTATAAAATGAACCAGATTGTAATTCTACATCTGCTAAAGGGTATCCTAATCTTCTAGCACAAAAATCAGCTACTTTATCAGAATCAGTTTGAAAATCTAAATCATTATCATAAAAGCCAAATGGGGTTTGACCCACTGCGAAGGTTGATGTTCCTGTCCAAATAGGTATATTCATAATATTTTAATTAAGTGGTTGCTATAAAATACTCAACTTTAGCACTACTACCTGAAGGTTCTATTGAAACTGAAGCTATATCATCATAGGTAAAAGTATTTGTTAAACTACCTGTTATTTCACTTGTTGAAAGCATAAATGTTCCTCCTGCAGATATAGAAAAATTTAATAATTCTGAAGAAGAAGATACTTTTAAATTTAAAGGGACTGTAGTTGAATAATTAGATATTCTACCATATTTAAAACTTCCTGAAGAAAAAGTACCAGCACCTGGGTTATTACTATATTTAAAAATAGTAGTTGTACTTCCTGAGGGTACTGTGACTATTCTATTATCAATATTTTCTATACTTTTTATTGTTAAGTTGTAATCAGTTCCTCTTTCAGTGCCTTCCAGCATTACTCGTTCTCTTATTAAAAGGGTGAAATCAGCCATAGTTTTGGTTATAAATACTAAAAAGTTAAATTAAAATGAAAAAAAAAGACCTGACTAAAAAGCCAGGTCTTAAATTTAATTATACTAAAAGTGTATCTTATACTGCAGCTAAATTGCTTACAAATACTCTTCCGTAGAATTCAGGACGAATCATCTTCTTAGCATATCGAGTTAAGAGACCTTTTCTAGGAGTGAAGGTATCTGGATCGTATACTAAAGGAGTCATGATAAGTGGAATATATGGAGCAAATACAGCACCTGTTTCTAGGAACTGATTTCCTCTGTATCCCATTAATATAACGTTTTCAGTCATATATGGGTTTTTATATACATCATATCTACTATTCATTTGTCCCATTTTCTGGATACCAAATGCAAATTTATTCTTCGAAGCATCACCATCAGCATTAGAAGCAAATCCTGGGATTGATTCTATGATAGTAGCAACTGAAGGAGAAATCATAGCAAAATTAGCACCACCTCTAAGAGTTTTCTGGTGAATTTTGTTAGATACCTTTTGCATTTTAGTTCCTAAAGTTTGGAACCATTGTCCTTGAGTATTGAAGAAACCTAAGTCATCATATCCTGTTCTACCAGAGTTTAATGATTGGTTATTTTGTGCATTCCAGTATTCATCAGCAGCTGATGCATCTTGGATAAGCATATCAATAATTTCAAGATCAATTTCTAATGAAATGTACTCACTCATGATTGAAGTTAACTCTGCCTCAGCATCTAAGCTTTGGTAAGCATTCAAATCTTGAGCAAATTCTGGAGTCCATTGTGCTTTTAACTTTCTAGTTTTGGCAACAATTGCTTCTGATTTCATTTTCACATCAATTGATGGAATTGAAAGAGTTGTATTACTTGCAGCATTTGGATAACCAGCACCCGAAGCATCTTCAAAGTCACCTCTGTAGTTATCTTCTGGTTGAAGATTGTATAATACAACCATATCAGGAGTTAAATCAACCAATGAAGCTGAACTTACTTGGTGAATAAAAGTAACAGTAGCACCACTAACAGAAGTATATTCTGGTAATAATGTTGATGTAGTTAAGATAGTACCTGGAGCTGATCCTGAAGTTGCAACAAAAGCTCTAGCGCCTAGGAAATCTGGATTAACACCACTACCTGTTACTGAACTCATATCAACATCTACTGCAGTATATGTAACACCCGCAGCAATGGAAGCAGATACTTCAGCTTTGTAATCCAATTGACCCCAAGTAGCAGCAGCAGCAGTTTGACCTGTAAATGAAGCTGAGAATTGGTTTATTGAATAAGCAAATCTTCCAGCGCCATAAAGACCATCTGATGATCCTGATGCAGCACCTGGATTTGTGTTACCATACATTGAAGCAGGGCTTGAATAAACATCTCCTGCGGGTCCTTGGTTAAGCTCTTTGTCTTGACCATATTGGAAATCGAGGAAGAATACTAGACCAGAAGGTAAGTTCATTGGTTGAACTGAAACAAATTCTTTAGATGCAATTTGTCCAAATACTTTTCTTACCAATGGAAGAGCTACACCAGCCCACTGAGCACCTTGTCCTGCTGTAAAAGTAGCACCACCTTGATTAGTGGATGACTGCTCAACAACAAGTTGCTTAGCTTGGTTTTCAAGTATCATAGACATATTGTTCTTATGAACTTCGTTACCTAAACCTTCTAATAGTCCTGTTCTCTCCCATTTTGACGCTAATCTAGCAGCGTCACTCTGCATGTTTTTCCAACCTTTTGCAGAGCTTTCTAAAAGTGAATTTAATTGACTCATTTTTTAAGTTTTTATTAATTATTAATTTATTTTAAACCTGCCAATTTTTGGAACCTAGCCACCATGGGATCGGTTTTAATAATTGGGTTTTTAGTTCTTTTAAAGTTTCCAGTTGCTTTGGAAGCACTACCTAAAGATTCTCTAATTGGTTTTCTTTTTGACTTAAGTCCCTCACTTAATGTCTCGAATATCAATTTTGATTCTTTAATGGTTGTTGCTTTATCAAATGAACTTAATACTTTAACTTTTTCATTTTCTGTTAAGCTTTTCGCTTTAAAAATCTTATTTGTGTAAAGTAATTTTGCATTTAACAATCTTACTTCTTTTAAGGTAGATTTTTGAACATTATTAGCAGCATATGCTTCTTTTAATGATCTCCTTAGTTTTTTAATTTCAGCTATTGCTCTGATTTTAGCGCGTTTTTCTTGTTTTAGCTTTTCGTTTAATTGTGAATTAAATCTTGATTTTCTTTCAGCTATTTCAACTTCTTCAGTTTCATCATCTTCAACTTCAATGTCTAATTCTTCATCATCTTCGACTTCGACCTCTTCAGTTTCTTCATCTTCAAAATTTTCACCAGCTTCTAATTCACCATCTGCAACCATATCAGCGATTACACTTTCGATATAAGATTTTAAATCTTCATCAGTCATGTCTTCAAGATCGATTGCTTCTTCATCATCTTCAGCTTCATCATCTGCTTCATCTTCACCTTCTTCTTTGCCTTCTTCGTATTCATATTTGTCTACATCGGCACGTTCGGCTTCTGATTCATCAGCTTCAGTAACTGTTTCTCTTTCTAATTCAGCAAGAATTTCATCTAAATTAACTTCGTCATCCACTTCTTTTTTTTCATCGAAAGCGGAGTCCATGTAATCTTCATTTCCAAAGTTCATTTCCTTAAGATCTTCTTCTTTGTCATCTGCATTATCCATTTCATTGATTTTAGCTGCTAACATAGATTTAAGTTTTGGAGTGAAAGCTTCTTCAAGTGCTGCCTTAGCGTTTGCAATTGCAACTTCTTTAACGGCTTTAGCATCAGCAATAGCCTCTTTGAGGATATCTCGTTTTGCCATTTTTCCTAAATTTTTATTTGTTGGGAAAGTACGTTTATTAAGAAACGTAATAGAATTATTTTATTGTTAATGCCATATAAATGAGGGTAATGGCATATTTACGAGTATACATATATGAGGATTCTTTAAAGTCGCAATTTATTCAAATTTCATTAAAAAATCCTTTTAAATCATTTTTATTTCCTTGTCTAATAGAATTAACTATATACTTAAGATCATCAACTGGGTTGTCGGATTCAGGAGGGAATGCTTTAATAAGTCTTTCTATAAAATTAAGCAAACTATCTCCAGGTATATTTTCCCCATATTGGTTTTCTAATTTTTGTCTAATATCATTTTCATCCTTACCATACCCATCCCCTACTAATGTTGTTAATATATCAGAGGGAGTGATGTTTTCTTTTAATAGCTTGTTTTCAGCTAAATATTTTCTTAAATCGAAATCTTTCATGTTTAAAATATTGGGCAATTACCGTTTGCACATAGTATTTCTGTTACTATGATATTTGCTTTTGCGTATGGGTACTTATTATTTATTTTACTTTCATTTATATTAATAGTACCTTTATTATTAATGTTAATGGGTTGCATATATGAACCTGGATTAGATGGTGTTGAAACGAAATCCCAACATAATAATTCAAAATCATCTTGTACCTCCATTAATTCACCATTTTGTTCTAGTGAACCCATTCCTCGTGATGATACACCACAAGTAATTCCATTTTCGATTAATGCTTTTAATATATTTCCTGATGGGGTAGGTAATATTTCTATTTTACCCATTACATTGTCTCCATCCCACCACATATCTTTTATATTATGTGATACGTTTTTTAAATTAACTACAGATGATTCTGGATGGTCTAATTCTCCCACTGCTCTATTTTCTTTAACTATTTCTTTATACTTATCAATTTCTCTATCCCATAGATCTTTTGAGTAATATCTACCATTACCGTTTTTTACTTCAGCTGTTGCTAAAATACCTTCAACGATTGGGTTACCTCTTTCAGATACCTTGCCCTCAGTTATAAAAACTGGGTTTGGTTTGAATAATTGGGTTTCAATAAGTACTTGTTTCATTTTAATAGTCTCCGTATTTAAGGCCTAAATTTTGTTTTATTGAAGGTAATGTATTTTTTATATATTCTAAAACTTCATCTATACTGCCTAAATCTTCGTACAACTCTTCAGCTATATCATATAAGGCATCTTCAGCAACATTAGCTACCATTTCTTCATTAACATCATCTTCTTCCAATTCAATTGAGTCAATTGTTTTTTTTATATTTTGAAAAGCTTTATCTAATTCTTCTCCTTTCTCTGCGGCATCTGTCATTCCTTTAGGGTCAATTTCATTTAAACCATAATAATCCATATAATCCATACCTACAAATCCACCACCAGTTACAATACCACCAGCCATTGAAATGGAATGTTCGTTTAATAGATTGTTTTCTTCTACTGCGTATCCTCTCCATTTATCCAAACCACCATAAAACGCATTGGTTAATTCATCTTCAGAATAAGATTCAATATCACCCCCACTTTTACTATAGATGTAACCTATTATTTCTGCATGTTCCTCTGTAGCACCCTCAGGAATATAATATCCTATGATTTGTTTTACCTTTTTACCATCTTTCTCTCCAAACCCAGGTTCTAATCCTTTTTCATGGTATTCTTGATCTCCAAGGGTCCATACCACTTCTAAATCTGTTTCTTCTTTTAATAGTTTTTTTCTTCTTCTATGTTTATTTTCTTTTAAAGTACCATATCCACTTGATTTATGTGGTCCTTTTGGTTCTTTAGGTTCACCTAAACTAGGTGCTTCATCTGTGTAGCCTAAATCTTCTACCCCAAATTGGCCGTTTGTAGTATAATAAATAGGATCTTTAGCTAAATTTTTAAATACAATGTCTTTAATTTCTTGTTCTGTTTTATCAGCGTTTTTAGGATTTTTTAATTCGTTATAATAACCCATTTGAATTTGGCCAAAAATCATATTGTTAGGATCTTTTTTATCCTTATCATCATAAGCATGTTCTTGATCCTCTTCTACTTCTTTAGATACTTTCTTTTCTTCAGCTTTTACTTCAGCTGCTTCTTTTAAAAAGTTTTCAAATGCCGATTCGTATCCTTCTTTTTTCTTTTTTCCAAAAGGATTATTAATAGGAGACATACCAACAAAATTTTCATTGATAATATTCTTTTGTTTAAGGATAGTTGAGGCTTCATTATAAGTTGCCCCTTGTCTAATCAAGTTAGGGAATAACTTTTTAGCTTCTTTTAAGAAAACACCTTTATGGCCTTTTCCATTTTTAATTAGTCCATATTGTTCTGTTAATGTCCTTTTCATTCTTCTTGTTTTAATAATTCTGTTATATCATCCAGTAATTCATTTACCATATCTGTTGAATAAACTATAGCATATGAACCAGGATTTTCATTGTAGTATTTTGCTGTTTCGTTTTTTGCATTTGATAAAAGTGGAGATAATGAATTTAATTTTTCTTCTACTTCATCAAATGTGCTAATTCTTTTTTGTTGGAAATCACTATACTCTTTTAATGTATCGGTTTCATTTAATTTTTTTAATTTTTTATTTTCTTTTCCAGGTACTGTAGATACACGATCAAATCTTCCTAGTTTTGGGTCTTGGTCTTTAGTTTTACCTATTAGGTATTGAAAAACAGGACCCTTTTTAAAATGTAATTTCATTTTCTTAATAATGTATCCCGATTTTAATTTACCATTACCGTCTTTGTAGGATACTTTATCACCTTTTTTAAAATCACCTTCTCCGTCTTCTTCAAATAGTTGTTTTACTATAGTACCTGCTCCTTTTATTTTTTTAGGTACAGGTTTAAACCCTAGCTTATAGTAATAAATATCGCTAGCTCCTGTAGACTTCTTATTTTTGTCAAAAGCATCAGGAGTTAAATAACTTATGCCCTCATCTTCACTGATACCAGAATCTATTTGTTCTAATCTTTTTCTAATTGCATTTAAGATCTTTTTTTGATCTGATCTTCCAAAGAGAATTCCTTGAATCCTGATTAATTGATCTTTTGACATTTTATTAATATCTCTAATGGTTGGTATCATCGATTCATTAATTGATTCCATTAAGCCTTTGTCCTTTAGATATTTAGCTAACGATTCTAATGATTCAAATTCTTGACCAGCGTGTCGATCGTTATTTAGGTATACTGCTGCTGTTTTATAATTTCCCCAATCCGATTTTCCATATTCGAAACGGGCACTATCACCATTTTTAAAAATAGCATCAACATAATCTTTAGTAGTTTTTACTTTGGCTGATGGAATTAAGTGTTTAATACCAATAGAGATATCTCTTAGCCCCTTAATTTTACCTTCATTAACTGATTCTTCTAATGTATCTACATAAGGTTCTGATGTTCCATCTTCGTATTCAACTGTGTAGTCTTCAGGATTAGTACTGTTGTTTTTATTAATTCTTTTTACCTTTTTACCTTTTATTGAAAGATCTTCTTTTACCAATTTAACCCTTTCATAGGCTTCAGGATAATTTTTTCTAATATGAGTTCTATAATCGTTAAATAAATCTTTTACTTTTTCTGATATAGAATCAATTACTGTGTCAGATTCAGCTTCACCTTCACTTTCTAAAGTTTTTATTAATTGATTTAATTTATCAAAGGTTTTATAAACAGTATCAAAGGCACCTACATCTTCTAAGTCCCAAGTAATAGCCCCTGTTGTAGGGTTGATTTTTGTAATTGTAGATTTTTTACCTCCTTTGATATCTACATCACCAACTTCAAATTTGCTATTTTCTTTTAATTTATACCTATACATGAGTAGTTTCTAATTCTTCAATTAAATCATAATACTGTAATAAATTTATTAAATCATCATCTTTAACTTTTGATTTTTTATCTATTGATGGAAGAATTTTTACTACCTCATTAATTTTGATTTGAACTGCTTTATCTTTAACTTTAGTATTTAATTCTGTAAGGGTGTTTTTTATTTCACCTACTTTACCATTATAAAATTCTTTTAATCTAGGAGTGTTATCAATAGAAGTGATTAATTCTTTTAATACTTCTTTTTGATCTGTATTTAAATTATCATATTTACCATTAAATTTCTCTAATAAAACCCTATACGTTAATGTTTTTAAATCCGTATCATAATTTTTAAACTCTTCTAATACCGTTTGTTTAATTTCTTCCTTAGCTTTAGGGGTAGATAAATGTTCTAAAATAGTAATTTTATTGTTAATCTCATGTTTAATACTATTAAGATTAGGGTTTGCTTTTATTTCAACTAAAGTATAAAAAGCAGCTTGAGATTTATAATTAGGAAGTTTATGTTTAAAGAATTTATTAACATCGTAATGGTTTTTAATTTCTTTAATTAAGTTATATTTTTGTCTTTTTAATAAACCCCTATTTAAACGTTTTGAAGATTCTAATAAAGAGGTTAATATTATATTAGCTTTTGCTTCTGAAAGGTTTGTATTTTTGGAAAGAGTTTCATATAACTTGTATTCTCTTCCTAATTCAGTTTTGACAAAGTATTCTTGAAGTATTCTTCTGGCTTGTGAATCTTTCCCATCTAGGGTATCAGCGGTTATTTGTCTTACTAATAGTTCAAAAAGAATACCAGAATTCTTGTACTTTGAATGTTTAATGTTCATTCCTTAGGATTTGGTTTAATTATAAATATATAAGAATTTATTATTCACGCAGTTGAGATTCATCTAACAAATTGTCCCCTTTATTATCTTCTTCAAAAACTAATTGTTTTTCAGTTTTAGGTGGACGGGGGGCTTTTTTTAACATTTGTTTTGTTTCTAAAGCTAAAGGTGAACCACCTTTAAAGTTACTTTTTAATCCCTTACTATCATTATAATCTTTTTTCATACCATTTCTCCCTAATGGATCTTTCCCAAAAGCATTTTCTTGCTTACCTCTATCAGTATTTGATTCCTTTTTTCTACCTAATGGAACTTTTTCATCATACCCATCAGGAACATTAGCTGGATCTGATTGAGTTCTTCCTACTCCATATAAAGAAGCTAAATCGTGAGGTGTACCATATGATTTTCCTGTTTCTTGTGGGTCATTACCTTCTGCTTCAATTTGAGATAACCTAAATGATCTTTTAGCATCTTGTCTAACTAAATCCCTATATTCACTAAACTCATCTTCACTAAAATGGAATATATTTTCATAAATCCAATCTGTAGGAATAACTTTACTATCTATCATAGATTGAGCTAATGTCATTTTTTCAGTCATTAATGCTACTCTTTCTTGATCATATATAATTGATGGGGTAGTCATTGATAATTCAAAATTAGTTAGATTTTCATCTTTATAACCTTGAGTATATAAATGAACTAATGCTATTTTTGTCAATTCAGAAACTACTATTCTTTGAATTCTTTCTATCGTACGAGCAAATCTAATATCTTGAGCAGCTAATGTAGCTTTACCTTCTGTATTTTCATCATAACCCATAAAGGCTTTAGGTACTTTTAAGGCAGCAAATAATTTATCTCTTAAATATTCTACATCAGCTATTCCATCATATTGTAATCCTGCTGCTGTATCAATTTTTGTGGATGTATCATTCCCTCTAACTGGGATATAATAATCTTCAAGCATATTTTGCATGTTGTATTTTAAATTATATTCACCTGTTTGTTGGTCAACATAAGGAGTACGTTTCATTTTTGAAATAGTTTTTTGCATGAAGTTTTCTACTTCAGCAGGTGGAATATTCCCTACGTTCATGTAAAATATGCGCTTTTCAGGCGCTCTAACTATTCTATGTATCAACATAGCATCTTCCATTAGAGTGTATTGTTTAAACAATTTACGTGCTGGTTCAATATATGATCTACCATAAGGTAAGAAGTTAGTGTCTGTAAGTAACCTGAAATGAGCCATTTCATAATTATCAAAAATAACTGTATTACTATTTACATTATTAGCTCCTGGAACATTATAAAAACCATACCCCCCTGAAGATACTCCTTCAGGATCAAAGCCATATTGAATATCATTTGGGTTATCAGGATCTTGTCCCTCTAATCTTTCAATATGGAAAGCATTATAAGGTATAACATTATAAACACCAAACTTTTCTGCAATTTCTAATTTTAAAAAGAAATCTCCATACTTACACATATTACGAATCCAGGGCCAAAGATTAAATTCAATGTTTAAGACATCGTAAAATAAGTTATATAATATTTTTTGTACGTTTTCATCTGAACTTCTAATTTGAAGAACTTCCCCCATATCATTTTTTAATGTACTTTCATCAGCTATAATATCTAGGGCAGAGGCTATAATTGCATCTGTATCCATTGAATCATATTCTGAATATAATTGAGGTCTTAGGGTTTGGTAATTAAAATTACTTTGATACCCATATAAAGAAGTAGGTGAATTTGTATAAACTCTATTAAACCTATCAACTAAAGAATTTGTTTCATATTCACCAGATTGTTGGATTTTATTTACATCCATAACTTTTACTTGGTTTCCACCTTGGTTACGGATAACTACATCTGTTGAAAATAGTCTTTTTAATCTTGAAAATAGTCTTTTATCTGCCATTTGTTATATATTGTTATAAATATTATAGGAGCCACCTAATGTCTTCCTCCCCATCAGAATAGGGATTATCAATTTTCCAGGGGTTTTCATTTTGTTGCCCTGGGGGAGTATAAACCCCAGTATATGTTGTTTTATTTGTGGAAATTCCATTTAACATACTTTTAGTTAAATCAACTCCATGTTGCCTAAATTTAAAGGCTGTGTCTCTCATATACATTGCTACACCAAAAGACATTACTAAATCATCATTATATCCTGCTTGAGCTTCAGGTCTTCCATTTTTCCAAATAAAAGTTTTCATTTCTTCAATTAACCTTTTTGATTGGATAGTTACACCTTTATCAGAAATATGTTCCTGAAATTTACCTACAACCATTGGTCTTGTTCTTGATGACATTGTAAACCCTGCTACCATTTTTGATGTGTCCATATATTGGTCAAAATACGAATCAGCTCTTACTTCTCCACTTTTAGGTGAATAATAAAGATTCTGATATCCTCTATCTATTACTGTTTGGATAGTTGCCCATCCTATATTATTATTTTCTATTACTAATAGGGCATTATTATATTCAGTTGCTATACCTACTAATAAATGTCCATATTCTTTTGTTCCTAATTGTCCTTTATATTCTCCAACTTGTACATTATTTTCAACATCAATAATATGAAAAGCTGAATGGTCTTTTCCATCTCCTCTAGCTACATCAGCTACAACCATATAAGTTCTTGAATAATCACATGGTTCCCATATCCACAAGTTACGATCGGCTCCTCGTCTCTCCAAAGGTTCTTTAATAAATGATTTTTCATAGTACTCCATATACTCAGCATAGAAAACTATATCACCTGAAGTTGAGAAATCACAATCACATTCTTGTGCTGCCATTCTAGGATCACCTAATAATTCATCTTGTCTATCTCTCCATGCTTGGTCTCTTTCAGGATGTACAAACCATGGTAATTTTATAGGTATAAAATCGTTTTCTCTATTTTCAGCTCTAACCCATGTTTGATGAAACCAATTTCCAGTACCATAAGGAGTAGATAATACAATACAACCACCACCCGTAGCTAGAGTTTGTTGAGCTGAAGCCCATATTTCACCTATATTATCAATAAAAGCTGCCTCATCAACCATTAGTAAACTAACTGCTTCTGATCTACCTGCATCTGATGCTGCTGAAGTTGCCTTAATTTGGGAGCCGTTTTTTAATCTAAGATTTAATTTATTATTTTCATCTGCATCTATTTTTAGCCAGGAAGGTAAATTGCTAAACATAAATTTTACCTTTGTAACCATATTTTTAGCTGTTTCCTGTTTAGTTGCTACACAAAGTATATTTTTATCTTTATGAAATAACATTAACCATAAGGAATAAGCTGAAACTAAAGTAGTAAGACCTAACTGCCTAGCTTTTAATATCATTGAATAGGGGTTATCTTGAAATAATTTTAATACTTTTTCTTGGAATGGAAAAAGAGCAAATTGAATTCTGCCCCTCTGTGGGTGTTGGATGAAGCAATATTTTTTCATAAAATGTGCAGGATCAGAGGCACATTGTAAGTATTCTTGTCTTATGACTTTTTTAATATCACTCATTTAAATTAAAGCTATTAGTGTAATGATAGGTAATATAATAGATCCTATAAAGCCAACTACCTTTAGGACTTTTTGTTTTTGAATTTCTTTCTTTTGTTTTTCGATAACTTGATCTTTGAGGTTAATTTCAATATCCTTAT
>Ga0080013_1004414_pt1 | contig 13856 bp, 25 predicted proteins | sample ETNvirenome_6_85_FD_69236 | JGI IMG/M metagenome (GOLD analysis project Ga0080013, IMG submission 69236) | Marine viral communities from the Pacific Ocean - ETNP_6_85 (SPADES assembly) (version 2) | ecosystem: Environmental > Aquatic > Marine > Oceanic | place: Pacific Ocean | collected 2013-06-19
GGCAGGACATTTCCGCCAACACAGGAACATCCTCTCTATGGGCAGGATCGAGTCATTATCGATCGACTGCTCCTAGCTGATGGATCGCAGAAGCAAGACATCATTGATGCAGCAAGGCTTTTCATTCGGTATGACGGGGCCAACGGCTCAGCCGACATCCAGCACGACCTCGTCAATATCCTGCAGAAATGGGGTATGAGCCGTGATGATCTCAATCTTGCGGCTCGAATGATCTGGACCAGTAACTGGCGGCCAGATCGAGACAGCAGTGAAGACCTTGAAGTTGGATCAGGCGCGAGCTAGTCAGACCGCTTATTGAGCAGTGACTCTCTCTCGATGGCACGGAGTCGTCCTTCGTGGTCATTGAAGTGCCCTTCAAGTACGCGAATGTCTTGATTAAGTTCACTCCTCAATAACTGCATTTCCCTGAGGATGGCTTCCATTCCTTTCTTCATTGAGCCTTGCTCGAAAGCCATTCGCCACAGGGCGCCAACTCCCGCTAAACCGAGCGCTATAAGTGCAGGTGCCTCAAGCATTGTCTAAAAAGAATTGCCTTCTACTGCCTTTATTCTATGGACAATATTAAAGCACCTAGGGCTCCCAAGGAATGGTCTCAGCGTTTCCTGGTAATTGCATCCCATGTCGCAAGTTGGAGTAAAGATCCATCAACAAAGGTTGGAGCAGTTGCTGTCAGGGACAGGCGCATCCTAGCTACCGGCTTTAACGGGCTACCAGCAGGTGTCCATGATTCAGACGCAAGATTGAAGGACAGAGAGACACGATTGGCAATGACTATTCATGCCGAACAAAATTGTGTAGCCTATGCAGCAAGGGCTGGCATCTGTCTAGCTGGGTCGACAGTCTATGTTTGGCCGCTATTTACTTGTAGTAACTGTGCAGGATTATTGATTCAATCAGATGTGAATAGAATTGTGGTGCCAAACTTTGTTGAACCCATTCGTTGGAGTGAATCATTCGATCGCGCCAGGGAGATGTTCATCGAGGCTGGCATTGCAGTCGAGAGAATCCCTATGACTGGGCCAATCAACCCTGCCATAGAAGAAGAATCGACGCCCGATTGGCCATAACCATTTATATGCTTGCATTTTCTCTATATCACGATACCTTGGCATACAAGCTGTCAGCCTCGTCTTGCGCGAATGCCTGAATTACAGCTTGGCCACCGCGTACTCCATACCTCTAGCGAGCGATACGGATTCGTGGTGGGCAATGTCCAAGTCACTGGCTGGAATAAGGCGCTAGTCCCAGTCGCAATTGAAGGGTCGACTCGCTACGAGTACTGGCCTCTGATACGAACAAAGTTGCGTCCGCTTGCGGAACAACTGATTGGGATGGGTGGCAGCTACAAGTCTCCAAAAGGATTTCCGCTCAACACTTAATGGCAACCACTAAGGCACAGGAACAAGTCGTCTTCTCTGTCGGAGATCGGGTGCGTGAACGCGCTCACCAAAAAGAAGCTTTTGGCAGGGCTCTGATGCCTAGGGATCAGCGATCAAACAAGACTCTCTACTACAACAATGCACGAGTAGGTCAGATCGTTCAGATCGTTCATAAGCGAAATAAGAAGGGTGGTCGGATTGAATATCTCGATATTCTTTGGGACGGATTCGCGACTCCATCGCAGCACATGCGCAATCGAGTTTCGAGAATAGAAAATCGGTAGGTTTTAAGAAAACAAATTACCCATGGCTAAGTGGCCTATACCCCCTGACCTCCATTCAAGAATTGAAGGGGGACCATTGTGCCCATTCGCTGAGCATTCGCTTGGTTCTAAAGATGGCCGAGTGCCACGCTACGACGACAGCCATTCCTGCGTTCGCTGCATCAGCGCATTAACAGAAGGGCGGCTAACACTTGATGTCCACAGAATCCATAAGACGTATCGACGTAGATTCTTAGAATTCTGGTCATTCGTCGACATCAATACAGATGACCCAGATGAATGCTGGCCATGGCGAGGGCTTTATCACAGCCGGTCTAATTCCAGTTACTTCCCTATTCCACGGCACTGGAACAAAGGTCGCCAGTATTCAGCGCCGAGAGTTGCTACTTGGTTCAGCTGGGGGGATATCGGCCGTTTGCCAATCAAAAATATATGCGGGGATAACAACTGCTGCAACCCGCTTCATATCAGGGTGCGCGGAGTCCCCCATTATTTCCATAATCGGCACATGGCCCTAGTGGATCTGGAATTCAGTTCTAATAAACTGATCCATGAGACTCATTCCTTCCTCGAGACAACGAAGGATAAGGATCCCAAGAATTTCCAGCGCATGGAAAAAAGTAATAAGCTCTGGATTGACTTCCGTCTAATGGCTGATGGTCCGGTCGACATTAAGGAATTCGTAATCAAACATTTAGAACAAGAAGAAGAAACTACTTAGGCTTAAGAGGCCAAGTTATATGCATCGCCCATACGAGTGCAAAAGCAAGGCAGAATACATATGTAATAGACAACATTAATGGAAGACCTTAAAGAACAACCTTCTGAAGATTCCCCTAAGCAAAAGAAAAAAAGCGCTTTAGGAAAAATTAAAGACGCAATACTTCCCGATCAAGATGAACAAGCCGCTATCATTTCGACATTGGTTCGTATCGGCGTATTAGTCTGGTCTGGTGGTATCTTAACGCTTAACTATGTAACAATCCCTGGCCTCGCTCAGCAAAAGATAGATCCAACTTTCATCGCGTCGGTCTTCACGGGAATTTTAGCAACATTTGGCGTGTCGACAGCTTCTAAAAAGGGCGATGGCACCATGAAGATGGATAATGAGCCAAAGGATAAGGTCACTAAAAAGGACATGGAAGAATTAATCGCAAAGGCCACAACCACAGGACCGACTCAAATCATCAGAGTTGAACAAGGACCAATCAGAATTATCGGCGCTACAGACGAACCACCTAACTACAAAATGTAATGACTGAACCACTTTCATTAGACGCTACGCAGGAAACAAAACTAGTAGTCCTGCAACTTAAAGTTGAGCGCCTCGAAGAAAAACAGGGCGAACTACTCGAACGAGTAAAAGCCGTGGAGAAATGGGTTATCGGGGCGGCAGCAGTCGTCGCCGCAGGGACCACATTACTAGGGCTGCTTGCTCAGATCTCTAAGGCATATCTTTAGTACTGGATATCATTAAGTAAGTAAAAGTAATTATCGTTTGAAATGAAATGGTCATTAGCAGCTTTGCTGTTCATATTCGTAGCGCCTGCACATGCCGACATTATCCATAAGCTGAGTCACTCAACACAGCTAACAGTTGATGCCGCAGCATCTGTTGCTACGAGGCAGGGTTCGACGTACTCGGTCAGCGGCTCCAATATTAAAGTCGGCACTGGTAATAGTGATGTGTTCGGCGGATTAACCGCAGGCACAGCAGCGGCGGCTCCAACAATGAAGGCCGGGACCTACATGGTAAATACAGCAGGGCAGGCCTTTAGTTTTTCCGAAAATTTTAATCAAGGCGATGCAATTAATGCCATCAATAGTGGCAGTACCGTGACCAGTGGAGTAGTCCCATCTCTCCCGGCCTACGGATCAGTCACAACATATAGTGGTGGCGTTGCAGGTAATCTTGCGGGCTCAATTACATCCGCTGCTGGTGGAACAGTTTCGTTAACATCAGGGGGTGCTGGCACTACGGCCATTGGTCAATACACCAGCGAATTAAGCGTCTTGCAGTAATGACTGACTTGTTCTTGCTATTAAATATCCTGGCAATTTTTGCCATCTTAGTATTGCTTGGCTGGCTTCTAAAAGTTGCCTTCGAGAACTCCCACCCTAATCATCCAGGGTGAGTAAAAAGTGCTTACTGCTGTTGCTTTGGCTAAGCATTGCCCCTGCTGAGGCTGTTCCTGTGATCCCGTCATTTACTCAGGGAAGTATGACCAGTCGCACAGAGCAAACTACTAAGGTATCAGAGCAAATAGTTTCAACTGACTATGCTACAGGCTGGCAATATACAGTAACTGGCACTAATGTTGCCCCCTCTGGTGGATCATTGACTCCCGGTACATCTTCAGTTACGCAGAGTATTAATGGAACATCCTATACATGGCAAGGATTGAATCTCAATCAGAAACCAGATTGGAGCATCGTAACCCCCGGCGGTGGTTTCCAGTTCACAGAAAGCTATTCGGGACCAGGAATGTCAAATTCCACCAACATCATTCGAGAGACCGAGATCGAATCAGTTACAGAAACCACATCCGTATTCCAGCAATAATCTTCAGTGTACTGGCGTTATTACCCCAACCTGCACGCTCTAACGGTAATGTTGGTGGTGTCTCTGCTACCGCTAATCCTGTTGCCACTTCTAGTGGGTCCGTCACTAATCAAGCGGTCCAAGTGTTATCCGGGCCATACCCAACCTCACAATTTGGTGCAGGAATTAGCTGCCAAGGGCCAATCTTAAGTGTCTCCCCCTATGGCGGCAGAACATTAAGTTACGCTCTTCCCTATGAAGACTATTACGACACACCTGTTTATTCAACTATAGATGCGGATGCAGATGGATACATTGATAATCCATCACATATTCTCTACAATGTTCCAACTAGAACTGGTCAGAAAGATAATCACAGCTGGAACATTGGAGTAAGCGCGACAATCAGCTTTCCTCTTGACGCCTCGATGCAGCGTCGGTGTAAAGAAGCTGCTGACGCCAATATCGCATTAATGAAACAACTGACAGCGAATAAGCGTCTGGACTTTGAACTTGCCCGACTTAAAAACTGTGCCGACCAAAAGCTGCGTGGCGTCAGCTTTCATCCGAACTCACCCTATTACTCAGTGTGTGCTGACGTAGTGGTAACACTGCCGCCAGGAGGACTTCCTCAGCACCGGCACGAAATCACTTCTTCAGAGACCTCTGCTCAGACCTCCTCTGCTGGGGAGTCGTTGTCTTTGCCTTCCCGCGAATAGTCGCAATTTTTTTAATAGCCTTCTTCACTGTTGGCTTAATTGCTTTCAGCAGAATATCGCCCAACGGCTTGGCTAGTAGAGCGCTGACGACTCCCACTGCTGCAATCGTCGCAGTTGTAATAACGACGGGAATATCAGGGAGCTGCTCATTGATGATTTCTCTTATAGGCATTCCCTCGTAGCGAGTGACACACTTGCCGCCTTCCATCTCATAGGCGATGACGCGCTTAGTACGACTCGCATTCATCGAGCCTATTGGTCGCGCATCCGGAAGAGGGCACGGAAGGGTGATCGCCGGTATAGCTACAGGGGGAGGAGTTTCCCCTGCGGTTTCTTCAGTTTTTTTATCGCCGCTAATTTTCGGGACCTGAGCGGGACTAATGAAAACTAAATCTTCTGGCGTGTAGTCAATTGGATCGAATGAGGGCATACCCGCATCACAAAAAACCATCACGCCTCGTTGATCATCCGTGGCTAGTGACTTACTTTTTTTATTGTCTGGGTGGGCCTCAATGCACCCTGGTATATCAATTATTGGCACACCGATCATCAGTGAAACCGGCGGTTCCATTGGGACACTATTGGACGGGATAGTGCGCCAGATTTGAACATCTGGTATCCCATCCGGTCGGGAGCCGCCAATTGGATTTATTCCAATATCGGGAATCGGCACGAGTTTTAACTGATGCCCTTAGAAAGGAAAAGGAGAAGGCACAGGTAGACCACCAGCAGCACCAGCTCCTGCACTGCCGCCTGGGGTCATTGGGATCGCCGGACCCGAGACGTCAGGCAGCGAAGGCATCGCACCACCAATCAAATCAGGCAGTGCATCCTTCACTTGATCCATGACGAATGCCTTTGCTTTTTCTTGATTAGCTGGATTAGTTGCATATAAATAGGCGAATACACCTGCTCCGGCAACACTGCCCGATAAGACCAATGAAACGACTGCGATTACATCAAGTAGCTTGCGCATTTTTATGACTCAGTAAAAGACCCGCTAAGCGTTATTAGCAAAGCGGGAGATAAGTAAAACTAATGAATCAAGATCAGAAGGAATACTTCAGACCAGCCTTGGCTCCATAGTTGTTGTCATTGTCAGCAGTTAAAAATGCGAGCTCTCCATATGCACCAAGGTTGGGCGTAAGTCCGACGTTTCCGCCAACTTTTCCGCTTAGCTCAGTCTCATTATCGCCGCCGTCAGGTGCAATAAATGCTGGTCCAGCCTGTATGTAAAATCCTGCATTCTCGTTTGCGGCTTCGTAGCCGATATGCAGATCTGTCACGCTACCCAGGCTGTCACTACCGACAAATCCTTGGTTATATTCTGCGTTGACATATACGCCAGCAAAAGCAGCTGAGCCAGACCCCAATAGGGCGAGCGCAGCCAAAGTAGCTTTAATCATTCTTGTGTGTTTTTGGTTCAAACATTCCAAATGCTAGAGGAAATTTAAATACGACTATTCGTGCAGACCGTCTAACATGTATTTGATTGAATATTCTGACTAATTAATGGCTGATAATTATAATCCCTCGGGCTCCTTGCAATTCGAGAGAACTGACAAACATCGGTTCGGGCGCATCAAAGGAAGGTGGGAAGATGCCATGATGGATGAGATTCCTGAAGCCAATGAACGTGCATGGAATCAAGGCGCTGAGGAAGTTACTGATGGACAGGTTGATTCTGACGCAGAAGTTAAGGCAATTGGTGATTGGTATAGAAATAAACTGAAAGAGGGCAATGAAGAGTCTGCTCCTGCTACTCCAAGAGAGCCATCACAAGCACTACTAGATGCCAGACAGGCGTGGGATCATTTCGAGGGCAGGCGAGGAGAAGGCAGCATCCACTACGACCCCACCAAAGACGGCATCACAGCTGCGGCTGATTATGGAAATAGAGCAACTGACGATTACCACAATCGATTCCTTCCAAGTCTCTATGCACAAGCCAATTTAGCAGCCCTTGAAATAGGACACGCTGGTGAACAAGCCGTGGCTGATTTCCAAGGTAAAGTACCTGATTTGGCAAGTAGTGATATCCAGGAGTTATTTAAGTTCTATACTGGCGAAATCACAGCTTGAATCTAGACTAAGCCAAGAGTAATTATCCTTCACTACTAGAGACAGATGGGCAAAAGTAAAAGAGACAGGCAGTGGAATAATCTGTATAACGAAGCACTTGCGCTTACGGAAGATGGATCATTCTCTAAGGATGATTATAAGACGCTATCAAAATCATCCAATAAGCATAGATTCTCTGGTCTTTGGGGTGATGCCGGAGCTGATCATGATGTAATCGCAAAGGCTTTGTCTACAAACAATGCTGTACTCGACAATGCTGCCAAAAAATTAGCCAACAAACACAACAAAGGCGGACTTACACAGTTCAAGGATTCAAGCGGTCAACTCCACACTTCTTTTAAGCAGACGACTGGTGGGAGATATGGATTCCTTAGTCGAGATGGAATCAATAATCGCGAGCCTGAAAAATATTACGATGCCCCAATAACAGGCGCAGAAGATCGGAGCTGGACGCAGCACACACCAAAGGGGAGGTCAACAACTAAATGGAAGGAATTGACAAGGACCTACGCTCATTCCCCTGCAGAAACGAAAAAAGAGGAGCCAGTAGTAAGTACCACAGAAAAGGAGCCTATCCAGCCCAGCCAGGATCTACTCGACACTCGCAAAGCGTGGGATGCATCTCAAGGAATCGCCTCTCCTCACTACGACCCCACTAAAGACGGCATCGCAGCTGCGGCTGATTACGCGAACAAGAGTTCAAACTATTATCATAAAAAATTCCTTCCAGCGCAAATCCTGAGCGCAAATTTGATATCCGGGGAATTTAATCATGCCAGTAAAGAAGCCGTGGCTGATTACAAAGGCAAAGTACCTGATTTAGCAAGTAATGGTGTCCAGGACTTATTTAAGTTCTATACCAAACACATCACAGCTTGAATCTCTACTTTGAGTATCATTTAGGTATATTCTTGCCATCCCCAGATGGAAGTCATTCTTGTTCTAGCCATACTAGGCGCGTCGTTTTTTGCGGCAGATCGCATGACGGGCATTCGTAAAAACTGATCTAATCACATTTCTTTGCAAGATATAGCTTGCACGGACTGTCATTAGGTATTAGGTTCCGGCCAGTTGCCAGTCAAATGTGCGCACGCCCTTTCGGGTAGACCGTGTTGCCGCTAGCGAGATGCCTCAGCGCACTTGTTTCATTGCGCTTCATACGGACTATTCCGAAGAATACGAGCCTGATACCACGCTCCCAGAGGATCGTTGTGGGATTCAGTGTGTAGAGAAATTGCTCAAAGGAGGGCGTGGCCATTACGGTCCACTCGAACACCCTTCGATGACACTCGCCCTGCGTGCTGATACGGCCACTGTCAATCAGCTCGCACGTCACCGTTACTTCTCATTCGATGTGCAATCAATGAGATATACCGGCAATCGAATCTCGATGGTTGCAAGCAAGGAGCTATTGCCAGAAGATGTTTTCTACGTCAGGTCTCCTGGTCATTACACGGATCGCGATGGAAATAGCTACGAATGGACGCAGGAGCAGATGGATGAATCCAAGGCAATCGCTTACTCGTCGGCCCTCGATTATGACAAGCAGCGCAAACAAGGTGTGGCCCACGAGCAAGCGCGTCATGTCTTGATTTCTAGTTATTACCAAAACGTAATTGCCTCAGGAAATCTGAGGTCCTGGCTCCATTTACTTGACGTTCGATTGAAGGCAAATGCTCAAAGCGAGATTCAACATCTGATGGAGCTCGTGGCACTGGAGGTCAATCTCTGGGCTCCAGAGATCTACGCCTGGTGGGAGAAACACCGCCGGGGAAAAGCAATGCTCGCGCCTTAAACAAACATGAAACAACGACTCACCGCAGAAGAAGCTTTCGGGGCTTATGACATCGAACTAAATCCTATCTTTCCTGATTACCCTCAAATGCTTACGAACTCGGTCGAAGCGCACAGCCTTGTGAGCGACTTGGTCTCAATGCTCAGTAAAGATGACCAACCTGAGCTATTGGGAATGGCCAGATCCGCAGAGTTAATTCTCGACAACCTCGCCGTACAACTTCAAATTACTTATCACTCCGATGAAAAAACCACAATCACGGATTGAGCTGCTTACCAGTTTCTTCCCCGAGCTGCAGAAGTTCAGTGATCGCGGCGACCGTGAAAAGGTGGTCAAGTTTAGTGCTGCCACTGTTGGAGCAATCCTCGCGGATCATATTTTTCAATTTGACAAAGGCTTTAAACAGTTTGGGAAAGGAGTACTTCTCCTGCAACTCCACAACAAGCGAGCTGATTACCTACCGATCCAACTCTTAGAGGAGGACTTAGAAGATTCTCGTGTTATAGGACATACAGAAGTTGGTGATATGTACCAAAAAGTAATTGATAAAGTTGAGTCTTTCAACTTCAACAATGGAGTCTTAATCGTTATAACTGATGATACTTCCATGGAATTGTTCATCCTAGATCGAGAGAATCCCGCCGCCTCTGTTCAGGCAATGCTTGAGGAATTCGCCTAATGGCACGCACTATCAACAAGTGCGACTTGGCTCCACCCAAGGAAGTCGTCCTGGGTGCTCGATCTGTTCTTGGCGCAATCGATCTTGACCCGTACGGGACTAAGGATATTAACCGCATAGTCATGGCGGCCAGGTATTACGACAGGGACAGCGAGACTGAAGACTTCGATGATGTTATTAGGAAGGACTGGAAAGTTCCTGGCGAAAAAAGGGTCTTCGTGGCTCCTCCTATTGGTGCAGGGGCAACTCGAAGACTCATGAATAAAACGCTTCGTGAATATAGACGCGGAGCAGTAAGTCAAGCTGTCTTTTGGATTTCGCATAACGAATCAATTATCAGATGCCCATGGATATGGGACCATCCAATGTGTATTCCATTCAGAAGACTCCGCCCTGTTTGGTGGTGCGATGAACTCGAAACGTTTCGCACAGTAGATCCCTCTGATTGGTCTGCGATTGCATACCTTCCACCCACTGAAAGTTCAGACGAGTATTACGCCAAGCTCTCTCGCTTCCATGCCGTTTTTAGTGCAATGGGCCGCGTAGTCATTAATGAACGCAGCGGCGAGGGTGACTGGGAGGAGTCCTATCAGGCAGTAACTGGCAAGCCCTACGACTACAGGGTTTGACCATGCATCTTCCATCGTCAGATCATCCCTCGCAAGAATTCGAGACGCCAAGCAATGGTTGGTACTGCATTTGTCGAGCAATTGTCTTCGACTCGTGGATCCTCTGGTCCGATGCATTGCCAGAAGATTTGGAACTAAGAGCGAAATTGGATCAGGAATCATTCGACAACATTACTGCACTAGCAAAGAAGATTCATTCGTTCCATCACTCATTCCCTGGTTGGAAACAATTGGACAGTTCTCCATTCAAAATTCCATGTTGGTGGGATCCATCTCATGAAGATCCGGCCTGGCGCAATGGTCAGAGGTGTCTTTTCTCTCTTGAGGATTACACCAGCGAGGAACTAAAAGACCTTCTCCCTAAACGAAACCCTCTCAAGCTCAAGATCGTGTCTAAAAATTACGTCGAGGCCTACCTATCTCCTTCATCCTTAGAAGTACGCAAGGCATCGGAATCGTCAAAAATATTGCCGGTGTAGTTCTTCGGTCCTGTGTTCAGGCTTCCCAGCACGTCTGTGCTATCTGGCTTCCAGTTAGGATTCCTGCTTTGTACATACTCCCTCCCAATAGTTTTCCTAGCTCCGTACTCTCCGCGTCCCTCGATATCAAAGATCTTTCTCTTCGCTTTCTGTTCAGCAGCTCGTTTGCCTAATACTTTTCTACCAAATGCTGGATCCGTACTCTTAGTGCCGCCTGTAGATCCACCATAGTCTTGTGCTTTTCTATTCTCCGCATTAACCCGACGTTTGTACTGGCTAAGCAAGCGTTCGGCTCCTTCCGCGCCTTTGTTTGACACTTTTACATTGTTGTAAAAGCGAGATTCTTTATATCGTCTATCCATCTGCTCTATTCGGCCTCCTGTAGCCGGACTCTGCATTGCCGAACGGCTGTTTTGGAGACACAGAGTCAATTGCGAGAATTTGTAGTTTCACGGATTCGCTGTAATTCGGATCGCGCAAAAGTTCTTCTGGCGTGTATGGATATTGGTAATCGTATAGAGCATCCTTCATTTCACCATTGCCCATGGTGGCCGCAAGTGCATGATGATGTCTCTGATCTGGCCATACGGTTGGCATATATTCTTTCACCAAATCAATACCGTCTATCCATATGGCTATCTTAGAGGGAATTGCTAAATGATTTTGACAAAGAAAACCAGATTCGACCTTGTCCCATTTGCTTCAGTGGGCGAGATTGCCGACGTATTAGCCCATGGCGCCGATAAATATAGCGATAACAATTGGTGCAGAGGAACGAACTGGGGGCGCTATTTCTCTGCGTTATGTCGCCATATATTCGCTTGGTGGCGCGGCGAAGACAAAGATCCTGACACAGGTTTTTCCCACCTAGCTCATGCGGGCTGCTGTCTCATATTTCTAATGGAATACCAGCGAAACAGCTGGGGTACTGATGATAGATTTACGGGCTCAGATGGTACTGATTTTATTAAGTTCGACGGTTTCGATTCACACCTTTCCCCTGACTTCGGCAATGAGTATATATTTGGTGCGCCCACGATGTCGAAACCATCTCCAGACCTAGTCATCTTTGGTGATGAAGCTAAGTTAAATCCACAGCTCTAGACATCGTTCCCTGAATGCTGATAAGCGTTCAAGATAAATAAACAGCGGCCTACACGGTCGCTGTTAAAATAACATTTATCGACTTTATTATATATCTACAATAGATAAAAGTATATAAATGATATGAATATCCTTGAGAGGATTAAATTAATTCATTCTCAGTTAAATGTACAAAAGAATGTAGAAGCATTAGCAAAACGAGATATAAGATTTGCTGGAAAAGCTTTGTCTGGAATAAATCCAGAAGGCTTAACTCCAGTGCCTCAATTGCATTACCCCACTCCAAATCTTCAGGCATTTCTGAACCGTTTTGATTCGCCAAGGGATATTAAGGAAGCATCTCCCTCAAGGCGTTGGCGGCTACGAACTGGATGGGTGCCTGGAATCGTTCCAAATCTGCCGGGGATAAGAGCAAAGGGTTCCCTCTCCATGGGCTCGCCCCCATGGTCAACTCCTCAAACTCGTTTGGCGAATTCAAGCGATATAGCCGCATTGGGCATGGTCGGTGGTATACACAGACCGTCGGAACGTGACCGTAAAGACTTCGTAGGGAAAGGTGCTTACGGAACTATATATTCTGATGAGCCTGGATCAGTACGTAAGGAGGTGACATCTCATGAGTCAAGTGCATTAGAAGAGTTAAACGCACAAGCAATCGCAGCAGAACTAGGATTAGCTCCACGTGTAGTCGCTTATGAATCAGCTGTTCATGGTGACCCAAAAGTTAAAGGTATAGTCATGCAAGACCTTAATAAACCAGGGTCTGCAGGAACACCACTGTATAAACCACTGGTGGAACCAGGCAATACAAGAAAACAAACACGCCATGTCGAAGACTTAACCAATCCCTGGAGTTCAACTGAAGATAAACTATTTGCACTAAAGCATTACAAACAAATGGGACAGCTGGCTTTGAAAGGTATAGATCTAAGGGACCGTCATACAGGTAATATATTTAAACATGAGATGACTGGTCGTCCTATGCAAATTGACTTTGGTATTACTTCAAAAGTCTCAGGAGAAGATCAGGTCCAAGCATTAATACACGCTACGGAGGGAGGTTTTGCAGCCTTAGGTCAGTATGACGTAGCAGAGATTATTAATGTTACTGCTTACGATTATCTATATGGGGGGCATGTTAAGGAAGCATGGGACTTCACTAAAGAAGCGTTCGCAAGTCTACAAAAGGTTAAAAACCCAGCAGCATTCGTGACTCCAGAAGCACTTGCTGGCGCCAGGGAAGCCCTTGCATATGAGGAGGAACGAAGGGCTTTAGGGGACAAATACGGGAAGCATGGGACTTCACTTGACAAACTCATGAAGATCGCAAAAGCAAAACTGGGGGGGACGGAATAACGACCCTTACCCCAGACAATAGGTCAATCTTTTGATCAATATTGTCATGACGGATTATTCAAAGCATTAATCCGTTCATTCAATGCCGCGAGCTGACTATTCACCTGAGCGTTTAGTGCATCTACTCGCTGCGGTGCTGGCTGCCTACCAAAGACTGCCTCAGCTCGAACTTGCTGCTGCTGAGTGTTCTGAGCCATGCGAGCACCTTCAATGCGTGCCATCTCGGCGAAAGCGTTTTGAACTTCACTGCGAGTAATCAACTCTGGGATAGCTGATTCGATGGCAGCAATTCGCTTGGCATTGCCTCGCTGACGTACAGCTACTGAGAGGCCGTGACTGCTAATGACGCCAATGACAGCGGCGGCGGTTCCCGCTATGAATCCTTCAATCAAGGTCTTATTTTTGACTGCCTACAACTTAGCCAATTCTTTTCTGCATTGTTAGCGGATGAAAAGCGACATGCAGGTGATCCTTGTGACCAGGAACTCCCCAAAGCAATGACTTAACACCTAGAGCTTTTCTGTTCTGATCCAAGTAGTTATTCAAAGTGGCCAGCTGCTCAGGAGTGTTATGGCTTAAAGGGAAATCAAGCGCTCCTTCAGCGGTGTTGTGATCGCTTTCGTATGGCCTTTGCCACACCCTGGCGCCTCCTTCAGCGATATGCCCTTTACTAACATCAAAGTTTGAATGTTGCCAAGGAGTGTAACCCTGACCACTTAAATACTTCCCTATTGCAATAGTACGAGTATCCCCAGCGGGGAGATCGCTGCTAGTCGTATTCAATGCC